>Ga0247760_1003010_pt1 | contig 11609 bp, 13 predicted proteins | sample UWRJL171409R4_FD_179936 | JGI IMG/M metagenome (GOLD analysis project Ga0247760, IMG submission 179936) | Plant litter microbial communities from Arlington Agricultural Research Station in Wisconsin, United States - UWRJ-L171-409R-4 | ecosystem: Environmental > Terrestrial > Plant litter >...
CGCGCCGCTGTGGCATCCGGCGCGTTACCCTTAACGCCGTGATGTACCTGGATGGTTCGGCGCTCTGTCGCTTCTTGCCGGGCGTCCGCTTCTATCGAGAGTTCACGGGCTGGGCGATTCCGAGCATCGACCTGCTTGCGACGAGTCAGTTGGGTCTCACTGAGTTGCGGCAGGCCGCGGCGCTGTACCCGCGCGAGGAGCGCGACAACGCGTTTGTGGTCATTGAGGAGGTCCGCACGCGGATCCCCGTTGTTCGCTTCAGCGACGACAATGTCCAGGTCTCCACGCACGCGGCCAGCGTCTTGCGCCCCTTCGCAGCGCTTCACCTTGGCGCTGCCGTCGCCCACCCGTCCATCGACACGATCGTGACCTACGACGCCGAGTTGGCACGAGCCGCAGAGCTCTACAGCCTCGCGGTGCTGAGCCCCGGGCTGCCGCTTGGCTGGCACAATGGGCCAGTCGGTTAGCCGACGCAAGGAGAGTTGACCGAGCGGCCGAAGGTGACAGTCTTGAAAACTGTTGAAGTGCAAGCTTCCGTGGGTTCGAATCCCACACTCTCCGCGAAGGAATCCCTAGCCGCAGCGTCGGGTATTCTTGTGCGGCCGGGAGACGTCGCATAGTCCGGCCTAGTGCGCGGTCCTGCTAAGACCGTGAGGGTGTTAAAGCCCTCCGTGGGTTCAAATCCCACCGTCTCCGCTTGATGGCTAGGGTGGTGCCATGAGCAAAGCAAGCAACGGTGGTGCCGCAGGTGGTGGGGCCGTCTACGGCCTCGGATTCTTTGGTGCGGCCATCTACTACTTCTGGGCGGCGGACACCTTCTGGGAGTTTGTGCTCGCGATCCCCAAGGCCATCGTGTGGCCCGCGATCGTGGTGTTTGAGCTCCTCAAGAGCTTCTACGGCAGCTAGTCCCACGCGCTTTCACGCGCGTCGGTGACGTGGCCGGGAATCGCTCAGTCGAGCCTTCGTCGGGTCCGCACGCCGACCCAGCGTCAGCAGTCCATACTTGCCCTGGTGGCAGTCGCTTCGCTCCAGCATGAGGGGAACCGCAGATGACAGAGTCCGAGTGGGAACTTGCCGAGCAGTTTGCCGAGTTCGCCATGTCCTTCAACGCCGAGCCAGGCTCCCAGAAGACTATCGACGTCGTGACCGAGCACGCGCGGGTAGCCGTAGGGAGTGACGACTCGGGGGTACTGCTTCGCAGCGGCGGAGGGCTGACAACGGCGTCGGCGACCTCGCCCAGGGTCGAGGAGTCCGACCGCATTCAAAGGGAGAGCGGCGAGGGCCCGTGCTTCGCCGCGACCGTCACGCCCGAGATCTTCAGAGTCGACGACACGACAGTGGAGACGCCGTGGCCCGACTGGGCGTGGCAGGTCTCACAGCTCGGGATTCGCAGTGCCCTCGGCGTGCCACTGCGTACCCGTGACCGCAATTACGGCGCCCTCAACCTCTACTCGGAAGAGCCCAACTACTTCGGCGACGAGGAGGTAGCGATCGCGCTCATCTTCGCGCGCCACGCGGCCGTCGCGCTCGACGCGGCGACCAAGGAAGAGACTCTTTCTGAGGCAATCGACGCCCGAAAGCTCATTGGCCAGGCACAGGGCATCATCATGGAGCGCTTCGACGTCGACGCGGACAGAGCCTTCGAGACGCTGCGCGAGTTTTCGCAGGTCAACAACATCAAGCTCCGCTCTGTCGCCGAGCACGTGATCGCCCAGCGTCGCTTCCCTAGCCGCCTTCGCGAGATCCGGGAGCCCGCCGCCGAGTGATGGCTGTGATGTGCCCGTGCCAGGCGTGATGAATCGCTGCAGAATGGGCAACCTCATGATGACGCGAAGGAGTCATCGTGACCATCACTGGCCCTCACGGGCCGTCGGCTCTTAGGGCGCCGACACCGCCGCAGCATGCGGGTGGTTCGGCGCTTTGCCGGGGCATGGCGCGGTGAGGCGACCATGAAAGCGCTGGTGAATCTCATGGGCTCGTACGAAACCGGCGACGCCATTGCCGATGCGACAGTCGCGTATCACGACGCTCTTGAGTCGCGGCACAGTGTCGATCTCGTCGAAGTACCCGTGGTTGGCGGCGTGGACGGCGTGAGGCGCGCAACGATAGCCGTGGGCTGGCTCACGGGCCTTAAGGCCATACCAAGCGCCCGAGCGGGACCGGACCTCTGCGATGACGCGACAGTGCAGACTCTTGCGGTCCGCACCCTCAGAATTCGGCGCCTCCGCCCACGCGCGTGGTGACGCCCGAGGACGCCTGCGGTTGCGCATCCGCGATCCCCGTGGTTTGCTTGAAGCAGTAGTCGAGCAATGTGCTACTTCAGTCGATTCAGATTGAGGGCCCATGCTCGACTCTTCGTTTTCCGGAACAGTGTCCACTTTTGGCGATCTTGCGGAGCGGGCGAAATCACACACATCGCGCGTCGCCACTCTGCCGCCAGAGGCCCCGCAATCTGAGCACGATCTCATCGCGAACAACATCGCGTTCGCGGAGTCGCTCGCGCGACGCTACGCCGGACGAAGCGGTGATCTGGCCGACATTCGCCAGGTCGCCCTGCTCGGACTGGTGAAGGCCGCGGGCCGCTTTGACCCCTCCCGCGGATTCCCATTTCGCGCGTTCGCAGGCCCCACCATCGCCGGGGAGATCAAGCGCTACCTCCGGGACTCCGCGTGGGTCGTGCGTCCACCGCGCAGCATTCAGGAGCGGGCTTTAGCGATTTACGCCGCGGTCCCCGAGCTTCGCCAGGCACTCGGCCACGAGCCCACGCCCGCAGAGATTGCGGACCACTTGTCCACCGAGCCCGGCCTTGTCGTCGAGGCCCTCGCCGGGGGTCACGGGCGCTTTGCCGTCGCTCTCGACGAGCTTGATGACTCGCGCACCGCGGTCGTAGACCACACTGCGAATCCGGCCGAGATCGTCGAGCGAGGGTTTGCCCTCCGCAACGCCATTCAAGGACTGTCTCAACGAGACCAGTTGATCATCCGCTTGCGGTTCGTGGAGGGACTCAACCAGCGGGAGATCGCCGCGGAAGTTGGGCTGTCACAGATGCAGGTCTCGAGGTCGATCACGAAGACCCTGAACAGCCTGCGTGAGATGCTCGAGGACGCCGAAACTGAGGCGTTGGCGTCGCAATCCGCATAGCGGCACGCGTGTCGCACGGAACACGTGATGCCGTATACTCGTGACTCGGCTTTGTGCCTGCGCACATGCCAAAGCGCCCGTAGCTCAACGGATAGAGCATCTGACTACGGATCAGAAGGTTGGGGGTTCGAATCCCTCCGGGCGCGCGCTACCCGCCCCGCATCTGCGGAGGCGGGTTTTGTGCTTTCTTAACGCTTGACCTGGCCGTCGCCGCAGGGTCACCATGGTGCGCAGCACCGAGTCGAAGGCAGGGGGGGCGATGGCGGACCGGAAGAGCTTGCGGAGGGTCATCGCTGTCGGGTTTGCGGCGGTCCTGGTCGCGCTCCTTGCCGCTACGCCCTCGTTCGGCAAAGCCGCGGACCCAACGAGCGAATCCGGGCGCCACGAGGTCGAGGTGACGGACGACGACCCGATGTCTGCCGGAGTGGCGGTCTACTCGAGAGCGTGGCCGCTCCTTCACGAGGACCCAGCGGCGTGGGGAGATGCCTACTACGACGGCGACGTGCTCGTCATCAACACCGTCACCCGCACGGTGGACGAGGCCGCCGCCTTCCTCGCGGAGCACGGCATTGCCGGAGGCTTCGAGATTCGCCAGGTCCAATACTCCATCGCCGACTACGACCGGGCGATGGACGCGCTGCAGGCGTCGGGAGTGGCGCGCGGCAAGATGACCGGCATGGGTCCCGACTACAGCGAAGGGGTCCTGCGCGTCAGCCTCGTAGCGGGCTCAGGCTTCAGGGCGGACGACATCCGGGCGGCGATCGAAGAGAACTGGGAGGGCGACCCTGCGTCGATTCCCCCGGTGGTGCTCGAGCAGGGGGTCTTCGCACAGTTGGCCTCGGCCGCGATTGAGGCACCGACGAATCCTTGGGCGTGGGTAATTGCCGCGGCCGTCGCGGTTGGCGTCACGCTCCTGGTCCGACGCCGGGCGCGCCGAGGAGGCCGGCAGCCCGCTTAAGGTGGAGGAATGGACACCCTCACCACCCTCGCCGACGAATACTACGAATACGCCCGCGCGGCAGACGGCCACTCGCTGCTGTGGAATTCGTCGACGGAGCACCTTGACACCTGGCCGGCCTTTTCGCCCGACGCTGTGGCTGAGATCCAGCGCGCGTACAGCGAGTTCGCGGCGAGGGCTGATGCGCTGACCGCCACGACGCCGCGCGAGCGTGCCCTCAAGGACGCCGTTGCGTTCACCGCTCGGTCCGCCGCGGTTGACCTCACGTGGAGCGCCGCGCTGACGGGCACGAACGCGTCGATGGGCTTCGTCGGGATGATCGAGTTGTTCGGCACGCGATTCAACCTCGTCACGGACGAGCACGCGGATCAGTACCTCGCGAAGATGCGGGCACTTCCCGCGGTGCTCGACGACCTCGCGTCTGTCGCGGAAGCAGAGGCCCTGCTCGGCGTCGTGGGCCTCACGCGCCACCTCAACCGCACCGCGGAGCTGATCGAAGAGCTTGTGGGGAGCCCAGACGCCCTTGACAGGCTCGCCGCCCAGGCCCCACCGTCGGACCTGGTAGAAGCCCAAGCGGACGCGTGGAGCGGCGAACTGCGTGAGATCGTCGAGACGGTCGTGCTGCCGGCGCTCGCGGAACACGCAACGCGGATGCGCGCGCTCGCAGAGCGGGGCCGCGACGACGACCACCCTGGCCTATGCCACCTTCCAGGCGGGGACGAGCAGTACCGCGACCTCGTGTGGGCGATGACGTCCACCGACCTCACGCCGCAGCAGATTCACGACCTCGGCCTAGCCCAGATCAAGCGCCTCGACGAGGAGTATCGCGAGATCGCGGGGCCGATTGTCGGCTCCACGGATCTGCAACGCATCTACGCGCACTTCCGCGACGACGAGTCCCTTCTCTATCGCGACCCCGCGGACCTCGTGCGTGACGCGGAGGAGGCCTTCGAGCGGGCCGCAGCGGCCTTGCCCCGCGCCTTCAGCCGCACCCCCGTCACGCCGTGCCGCGTCAACGCCGTCAAGGGCGGCGCGCAGGCGTACTACTCGGCGCCGGAGCCAGAGACGGGCAAGCCGGGAGAGTTCTTCTTCAACGTCTCGAATCCCACGGACTGGAGCCGCACTGACGTTGAGGGCACCACGTTCCACGAGGGCCTTCCGGGCCACCACCTGCAATTCGCACTGCACGAGGAGGACGAGGGCCTTCACAAGGTGCTCAAGCGAATGAACGTAACCGCGTACCTCGAAGGTTGGGCTCTCTACACGGAACGCCTCGCGGACGAGCTGGGCCTGTACTCGAGCGAGCTCGCGCGTGTTGGGATGCTGCTCAATGACTCGCTCCGCGCGTGCCGCTTGGTCGTCGACACGGGCATGCACGCGTTCGGATGGACTCGCCAGCAGGCGATCGACTTCATGGTCGACAACTCGCCGAATTCGCTCGGCGCGATTACCGCGGAAGTTGACCGTTACATCGCGCTTCCTGGCCAGGCACTGAGCTACATGGTTGGCAGGCTCGAGATCATGCGCCTGCGCGAAGAGGCTGGCCTGCCGCTTGCCGAGTTCCACGAGCGCGTGCTCGCACACGGCATGGTGCCGCTACCCACGCTCGCGAGACTTGTGCTTGATTCCCCTGGTTCATAGCGGGGTTGGGTCTAGAGTTTCTGTAGGCACACACACAGCGTGTGAGCCACGACAAGGAGTCACGATGGACGACGGTTTCTTCGACGGCAGCTTTATGGCCTTCCTGCTCTACACCCTGTGGATCTTCATCCTCATTTCCTTCATCTTCGTGGTGATTCGCATCATCATGGACGTCTTCCGCTCGCAGGACCTGGGCGGATGGGGGAAGTTCTGGTGGCTGTTCTTCATCATCCTCTTGCCGATTCTCGGCACGCTGATCTACCTCTTCGCGCGCGGCTCCGGCATGGCGCAGCGCGACCTCGAGGACGTGCGCCAGCGTCGTGAGTACGACAAGGAGTACACGAAGAGCCTCATTGGCGAGGCCGGCGCTGCCGGAGCCGCAGGCGAGATCGAGCGCGCGAAGTCGCTGCTCGACTCGGGTGCGATCAACCAGGCAGAGTTCGACACGCTCAAGGCGAAGGCCCTTTCCTAAAGGTCCGACGCTCCAGCTAGTTCAGGAGGCGACGGCCCCTTCGCCCGTAAGGGCGAGGCGGGTCGTCGCCTCTCCCTTTCTCGTCACCATCGTCACGGCGATGTCGCGGCCTGCGGGCAGCAGGCGGATAGTCACGGCACCGTCGGTGACCGCGTCGAGCGCCGCGGCGAGCCTGTCGCCGATGTCTTTCATCGCCTGCTTTGACGGCAATGCCGTGCCGCGGTCGTCGAGGAGCGTCACCTCGACGCCGCGCTCGCGCGAGCGCGCGACCGAACTCACGAGCGCTGGCAGCAGCAGCGACCTTCCGCGCACGCCATCGCGCAGATGGGCTTCGACGTGTGCGAACGCCGCGCGGTCACCGGCCGTGAACTCGCTCGACCGTGCAATCTGATCGAGCAGTGGAACCGCGGTTGACGCGAGCTCCTCTGCGCGTTGCACACGGATCTCAAGGGCCGCGTTCGCAGAGGCCGCAACCGCCGAGGCGTCGACGGAGCGCTGCGTGAGCTCGTTGATGCGTACGGCTGTACGGCGTAGCGCTGCCCCAAACAACGTGGCGACGATCATCAGCGCGAGCTGCGACTGCACAAGCAACAGCGCCCACAACGGGCTGTTGCCGGCAAGAAGAGCCCATGTGAGCATCACGAGGACCATCACGAGCCCGCCCGCCCAGCCGAGTAGCACCCTCCGACGCAGGATGAGGAACCAGATGAGCCACGTGTTGGCTCCAAGGTGCCAGGTCGCGCGCCCGAGCGAATCCGAGTCGGGTAGCGCGTAGCACACGAGGATCGTGCTGACCGTGATGATGCCGAGCACCACAAGTGTGAGAGGTAGCGGGAACGGGTCGGGGTACGGCCTGCCCACGATGACGACGCCGACGCAGCACAGCACCATCGCGACGTAAGAGGCCCACTCGTGATCGAGTACGGACGACGTCGCGAAAGCGAACACCGCGTTCGACACGATGATCAGGCCCATCACGAGGTGAGCGCCCTCGGTGTGGAGCCCGAGCAGCCGGCTCACATCGGTTGCCGTGGTGCGCTCTTGAGCTTGCGTCGTCATGGGCGCTCCCAACTGAGAGTGATGCGTGTGCCCACGCCCGGCCGCGATCTCACGCGAGCGTCGCCACCGGTAAGTGAGCGCATACGCTCGAGGATCGACACCCTGAGGCCAAGCCGACGCTGCGGCACCTCGCGCGGCGAGAAGCCAACTCCGTTGTCCTCGACGATGACCTCAAGACCACGCGCCGCCACCGTGACGCCCACTGCGCGGGTCGCCGAGCTACCTGCGTGGAGCAAGGAGTTGCGGATCGCCTCTTCTGTCGCCTCCGAGAGCGCGGCCACCACGTCCTTCGGCACCGACTCCGTGCCGTCGATCGTGTACGCGAAGGCAATGTCGGGCCCCGCGTCGCCCACCGTCGCACGCAGCACCGCGACGAGCTCGTCGGGCGCGTAAGGCTTCGCTACCTGATCCGCGCTTGCGAGACCCTCGACCGAGATGAGCGCCGCGCGCGCCTGGTCTGAAAGCCCATGTGGCACAGGCTCGCGACTCGCGGAGAGCAGGACCGACATGATGTCGTCGTGGACCATGGCGTTGATGCGTGACTGTTCGCGGTCGCGGGTCAACGCACCAGCCTCGAGCGAGGCCTGCTCGCGAGCGCGCTCGGCAACGGCGTCGAGGCGCGCGGCCGCCATGATCACGGCGGCGGACACTCCCGCGAAGATCGAGCACGTCACGGTCGCCCCGAGCCCATCGAGAACGGCAGAGATCACCGTCCCCTCTCGCGTGGCGAGGCCGATGAGGATGACGATCGGTCCTTGACTGAGCGCGAAGATCCACGTGGTCCTCCCGCCCCACGCGACGGCGACGAGCGTTGCCGGAATCGCGCCAAAGCCTTGCAACCACGGCGTCCCTTGGTTCGCGAGCTTCTCGGTCTCGAGCGCCAACGGAAAAAGCAGTTGGCACGATACAAAGCCGATCGCTACCGCCGTAACGAGGCCGCGCATCGCGCTCAGCGGGAGCAGGTATCCCAAGATCGGGAACAGGCCGGGGAGCACGATGCCCATGACGATCGAGAAGAGCAGGAACGGCCGGTTCACCTGGTCGAGCTGCTGAAGAAAGCCAGACGGGCCCGGCGCGTACAGGGCGCCAAATATCAGGGCCGCGATGCCAATCGCGAAGTACATGGTGCGCGTCATGCGGTCGAGCGCGGTCCGCTCGCTCACGACGTCAGCCATCGTGCCGGTCCCCCAGCAGTCCGTCCTCCATGGCGCGCTTGTAAAGGTCGACTCGCGAGTGGGCAGGTCGACCCGCCTCCGCGTATTTCTTGCGGATCCGACTCACGTAGTCCGCGACGGTCTCGCGGGAGAGCCCGGTGTGGAGGGCCACCGATCCCGCAGTCTCTCCCGACGCGTAGAGGCTGAGAATCTCTTGCTCTCGCGATGACAACCGCGCATCGGTGAGGTTCGCGTCGGCATCGATAGCCGCGGCCCAGTCGGCACCAAAGACCTCGCCGCCTTCCGCAGCGGTACGGATTGCCGCAAGCAGGGTCGCGGGGTCTGCGGACTTGCGAATGAGGCCGAGGGCGCCCGATCGCGCTGCGGACTGGATGAGTCTGCGGTCCTCCGCGCCGGTGTAGACGAGCACGTGTGCCCCGAGCGCGTGGATCGACTTCACGTTGTCGTGGGGCATCGAGCCATCGGCAAGCCGCAGGTCGAGAACCACGAGATCGAGCGGGCCCTCAACGTCGTCGAGCCCCGCGGCCGTGTCGACGCTGCCCACCAGCAGGAGGTCGGGCTCGGGCGTGATGAGGTCGCGGAATCCGATGGCGATGAGCGCATGGTCTTCCACCAGTGCGATGCGCTTGATTCCGGTCATGGCCTCCCCTTGGGATGCAGGCTAGCGGACCCGGACCGCTACCAGGGGATTGGCGGCGGTCAGGGACCTCCCTGCCCCCATAAATGGGGGCTTTACGAGTTCGCCAGGGGGTGCCACGCTGTCGCTTGACGGGCCGCAGCCGGGGGGAGGCTCGTCACATCAGCGGAGGTGGGCGATGGATTGGACTGTCGAGGCACTCAGTGTCCTCGTCACGGGCGTGCTCTTTGTGAGCATCGTCGTTGCCGGTCTTACCCCGGTCGTGTCGTTGAGCCCCGCGTCCTTCGTCGCTTTTGGCGGCGCGGGCGCGGTGTTTGTCGGCGCAGCCTTCGCGCTTGCGCGGGTGCAAGCCGTCAACTACCCACCCCTGATGTGGGCATTGCCGATTCTCCCGCTACTTGTCATTGGAGTGCTGTGCAGGGATGCCGTCGCCGCCAGACGCGCTTCCCGACAGCCCGAGCACGCGACCGCCATCGCGCGCCCCGATGACGAGCGGCCCCTCGCCGCCCCGGTGGAGGCCCCGGCCTCAGCTCTCGAGCCCAGCCGGGGCGGCGACGGATCCGCTCGCGAGATCGCCCTTAGCGAGACCGCAACTGAGAACGAACTCGCGCTCATTGCGATTAACAACCCTGAGCTCCACGCGGAGTTGGCGCGCAACCCGCGCACTCCGGCGTCCGTTCTCTATTGGCTCTCCGAGCAAGGCGACACCCAGGTCGCCCAGGCGCTTCGCGAGCGCTCGATGGCGGGCGCTGTTTCCTGATCGTCGGCGCGGCCCGGACTAGGCCGTCTCGCGATCGTCCATCGAGCGCGCTGGGCCGGTCCACGGCGAGTCCGCATAGACGATGCACAGCCCATTGCGGTCGCCCGCGCTCCACGTTCCCTTCGACGGCACCCACGCGACCCACTGTCTGCCGCTCGCGACGTGATCGAGCGCGCCGCCGGGCGCGAGTTGCGACGCACAGTAGTCGAGCACCGTCTGAGCGATTGACTCGTCGCCGGGGAAGTCAACCCCGCTAAGGGTGATGCCCGTAACAGCCTCCGCAGCGTGGGGCTCCTCGCACGGCACAACAGTGACGGGCCCCGCGGCATCGCCCAGCGACTCGAGGCACATGCCTGAAACCACCTGAGCAGAGTGAAGGCGACCCGTGGCGTCGGCCTCGCTGGGGGTCGAGTTGGTGGCCCGCTTGGTGAGCGCGATCTGCGCCGCGACGCCACCCACGATGACGAGCGCACCCACGGCCAGCAGGGCCGCAAGCCAGCGCGGAAACCTGCGCCGGCGTCGGGCAGGCGGGGTGGCTCGAAAGTCTGTCCGCTTCACCGTGCCAGCGGGTGCGCCCCCTGGGGTGGGCGGCGGAGCGAAGTCGTCGCTCACGCTCAGTCCGCGAAGTCCACGACGACCGGGACGTGATCGGACGCGCCCTGACCCTTGCGCTCCTCGCGGTCAATGCTGACGCCGGTGGCCCGCGCCGCCGCGAGGGCAGATGCGTACACGAAGTCGATGCGCATGCCCTCGCCGCGTGGGAAGCGCAATTGTTGGTAGTCCCAGAATGTGTAGGTGTTGGGTTCTGGGATAAAGCGTCGACTCAGCTCCTCGTAGCCCGCCTCCGCGAGCGCGTGGAACGCCGCACGCGACTCCGCGGTGACGTGCGTCTCGGCATTCGCGTCTGTCTCGTCCCAGATGTCAGTGGTCAGGGGTGCCACGTTGAAGTCGCCCGCGATGACGGCAGGGGAGCCTGCCCACTCCACGGCCGCCGCGCGGAGAGCGGCAAGAAAGTCGAGCTTGTACGTGTAGTGGGGGTCACCGAGCGCTCGGCCATTCGGCACGTAGACGCTCCACACGCGCGTGTCACCGCACAGTGCGCCGATCGCGCGCGCCTCGACGCGCGGGTCCCCCGTCTTGGCGAAACCTGGCTGGCTCGCGAACTCAGCCTCGACGTCGGAGAGGCCGATGCGGGAGGCGATCGCGACGCCGTTCCACTGGTCGAGGCCGTGGGCCGCGATCTCGTAGCCGAGCGCCTCAAACGGCGCGGTCGGGAACTGCTCGGGCTTGCATTTGATCTCTTGCATCGCGAGCACGTCTACCTGCGATCGTTCGAGCCAGCCGGCGACCCTGTCGACTCGAGCTCGGATTGAGTTCACATTCCACGTTGCGAAGCGCATGGGTCCACGTTACTCAACTAGCCGTACTCGAACACCTCGCTACTCACCCTCCTCCGTACCAAGGCAACGTAGGGTCGACCCATGGCAACAGCATTGGTGACAGGAGCGTCGGCCGGGCTCGGCGAGGAGTTTGCCTGGCAGCTCGCGACCGCGGGACATGACCTCGTGGTGGTCGCGCGGACGCGAGACAGGCTCAGCGAACTCGCCGAGGTCGTCACGAGCGCGACGGGGGTCGAGGTCGAGGTACTCGTCGCCGATCTCGCCACCCCGGAGGGCAGGGAGGCTGTCGCCGCGAGGCTCGCGGACGACGCGCGGCCCATCAGCCTGCTCGTCAATAACGCAGGCTTCGCCACGGGTCGCGGGTTC
>Ga0247760_1003012_pt1 | contig 11607 bp, 10 predicted proteins | sample UWRJL171409R4_FD_179936 | JGI IMG/M metagenome (GOLD analysis project Ga0247760, IMG submission 179936) | Plant litter microbial communities from Arlington Agricultural Research Station in Wisconsin, United States - UWRJ-L171-409R-4 | ecosystem: Environmental > Terrestrial > Plant litter >...
AAGAGTGAGATTCGAACTCACGCCCTTTCGGACCACGGGGAGGTTGTCAAGGTTAAACCTTAACGTGGCGCCTTAGACCAACTCGGCCATCTTGCCTTGGTTGTTGGTTGTCTGACCCCACCTTTCTTACTTAAGTAGGGGTGTACTACCCATTGCAGACCCCCCCCTTTTTTTTTCCCAACCCAGCTGGGACCCAACTCCAATTGCATCCGGCGCGTTGGTCAAGGTCATAATTTCCAATACTAGAAAAGTGTTTCGAGGTGGCATAACTAATGGAATTCCGTGCCACTGAGGGAGCGCTATTCTAAAATCTGGCCTGACAAAGATGGAGAGAGATACCAGACAGAATGACTTCAACTATACACTCAAGGCTCCCTATCCCACAACCGTTAAGTCTGGGGATGATATTTCTGCTGGACGTTATATTTGCCGCAGTGACGGCAAGCTATCAAACCCTATGGTGGGGACTCTGGGCTGCTGAGTCGAGATCCTCGTCAAAGATTGCAGCTGGAGGAAGATGGGATGTGTGAGGTCTGAAGGTCATTGAATTGCTACTCAGGAGAAAATCTAAAGGAAGGGCAATTCTGAGCCCAGATCTTGGTGGTTGTGGTGCACAGACCACTGGGTCGACCAGGTCGCCCAACATGGGATTAACCTGCTATCACGTCATCCGACCCTGTATAAAAATGGCTATACCATGGGTACGAAAAAGGTTAAGATTGACAATGGGCAATGGGTTTTTCCGAGGTGATATGGGAAACCCTATCAAGGATTCTGAACTGTGGGCCGCGGATTACGAAGGCTTCGGGACCGAGGGCACCGTACGGCGTGTTTGATCGAGCACCCCCTGCTCGTATCAAGTACAACTTTACCGTTGAGCAATATCAGGCTTCCATCCACCATTACGAATCCCAAGGCGCATTAGCTAAGGCAAGCCAAACTGCGGCTCTGCTGGACCAAGCGGTCACCTTCTTTGACCGAGATGAGCAGTTTTTTTTTGGCAAAGTCTGCTTCGCCTCGGGATACACAAGGCGTACCAAAACGGACGCCAGACTCGACTAGGCCCTTGTCGCACCGATATCCGAAAACCGGATCGGAGGCAATCCGCTTCCCAGTTTGGACGACTGGGTTAGATGCCCCCCTGACCGACGAGCAGCTGAAACCGCAGGGCCAGTCACTACATGACTGTATTGAGGGTGACAAAGTCGTGCATAAAGTCTCAGTATTCAAAAATGGGGCCTCAACGACCCGTACGATAGGTTGTTTGTCCAAGACCAAGAATTTGATTGCGTGATCTCGGAGGAGAGGTATATATGTCTAAGGCGGATTCCCGTGCCGTGCCGAGGCCTGTCAAGTCTGCGGCCGAGGGAGTTTCGTCGTCAAAGCTGAGGTCAGGAGGGCTGGGAGGTTCGGCGACCGCCATGACTCGGGCGCTATTGTCTGGGATGCACAAGGAAGGGCTATTGGGGATGTTGTTTACTGGATAACATAGGTAGCCTCATGGCACCGAGGAAGGCTATTCTCTGGTAACGCCAATAGAGGGCATGTCCGGATCGTCGCAACATACTCTACATAAGACCGCCACGCCTCACTCAAGTTCAATCCAATCCAAATTGGAACTATCCGTATCCACCCACCGCCTCCCTGTCATCATATTATCAATATGGGCGGGTCCAATAAGTCGGAACCTGGCCCTCTACCCTGCTGCTCGTCGTACTACATTGAATCCCATACGGCCCCACACCAATCTCACCCCATGCTGTGAAGAAAAATCCTCTGGTGATGACAAAGATCTGGGAGGCGCTGCACCCCCGCCTCTTGGGTGCGGTAGCGGGGGAGGAGGGTGAAAGTTGGTGTTGGCGAAAGCGAGCCAGGATTGTAACTGGGCTAGGACACCGCCATCTTCTGTGTTGCTGCTGCTACTAGGTGTGTCGTCGGAGAGCGGTGGTTGCAGGATTCGAGCTGTGATGGGGGATGATGTTGCTTTAATCGTTTCGACGAAACTTGGCGGCAACGCTTAGGATTGTATTTCCGACCGAGAAGGCGAATGTGGGGGGTTGAGTTGCCCGAGGCAGTGTAGACACCCTGAATACCATGTGTGTAGGGAGCGAAAGGCTGGGAGAAATCCGGCACCCACGATGGCAGCCCCTTTGGTGATCCGGATCCCACCGACGGCTTCTAGGAGCAGGAGGGGGTTATCGCCCGTGATTACATTGACGCATGCCTCGTGGTATATTTCGGCCGCGGATTTTCCCCGGCTCTAGGTCGACTAATTTGTAATCAATGCTTTTGAAAATTCCGCTCTGAGTGAACACCATATCCCTAGGCTCGGTGGCATGCTGCCCGTGGCAGGCGAGAAGAAGTTTTGAGGCTGTCGGTGGTGGACTGTCTGTATCGCTGCTTTCAACTGGTCGGTGTTCGTTACGTCGGACCAAGCCCCCGGGCGTTTTCGTAAAGGAGAAAACGCCGTAGATGGGGTGTAGGCTGGAATAGTAACAACTGGGAATCGCCTCGGTCTGGAGATGTGTGGCTCGTTGAAAAAGCAGTGACAAGGAAACCCCAGTCCATCGACTTGGTCTCCCCATACGATTTTTGCCCTTTGGGCCATTGCTAACTCTTGAACGGTCCACATTCTGCTGAACCATGGTTGGTCAAAGAATCTCAAGGGCGTCGGCGGTGGCCATCCTTGGTATCCAAGGCATTTCATCGTCCTGGTCATACTTGTGCTTCTGGATATGTGATAACAGCGGACCTATGTTGTGGATCAAGTGGTTAGACGGTCAAACTAGGTACCTATGTAGGGTGATAAGCTGTGTATCAACTACACCATCTCTGAGCACACTTTTTTTTCTCACCTAAAAGCAGTCTCTCCATCGTGCTTAAGACTATCATAGACGCAAGGCCATCCTCTCTTGTCGTTCTTGCCAATACTCGGCCCTCAGCCTCCACACAACGAATTTGGAATTTTTCATCCCCCGCACCCAAGTAGATACTACCGCGACCGCCCCTATTGCTGCGGTGACCATCTGGTGGTCGCGTTAAAGCCTCGGTGCGCGACGGTAATGCATTTTGGAGCGAAACCCGCGATGATCAAGGATGGTTGCCCAAGCCATCAAATGAGGACCCCGCGCGCTCGAATTTGATCACCGAGAAAGGGCGCATTCCGGGCTACCTATGCGGTAAGGCATTTGGACACGCGACCTGCCGCAATCATCTTCTCGGAGATGGACTGCTACGAGTAACCTGGCTACCTCGGCCATTGACGTTGGGGGGGAAGAAGACAAAACAATGAATCAGATATTGATGTAATCCGGGCAAGTCTGGTGATGCGCAATCTGGGTTGGGTTGGGCGGTTGCACAGTTTTTTGGACTTTCTGCATGCTTCCATGTCCTGGCCAAGACCATCGTCACTCTAGCCGAGGGGCTCGAGAGATGGATAGGGGTCAAACGGAGGTAAACGTATCGTAATTATCATTGAAGTTCTAGTATTACCGGCTCCGGTCCTCGGATGTATTAGCAAATAAGATATCTTTCCCGAGTTATCGCTTCAACACACCAGTGTCGTGCACCACGGCCCCCCCAACAACCGTCAACACGCTTGTCAAACTCTTGAGCTTCTCCTCCTCAACTTCAAACAAGTCATCACTCAATACCACCACATCGCCCAGCCTTCCCACCTCCAAAACCCCCAGCAGCTTTTCGTCTGGCCCACCCAAGAACCACGTATTATCCCGGGTATACCACCGCAGCACATCTTGTCGGCTCACCGTCTGGCCACCGTTAATGGCCTCCCCTTTGGCATTCTTCCCCGTGACGGCATAGTAAAAATGCGGCCAGGGACTCAATGGTGCAATGTTTGCCCCATCGGCGCCAAACCCCGCGGGGATCCCACTGTCGAGAATTCTCTTGAACGGCGGTCCGGCCGGGTTTGTCGCGTTTCCCGTTCCCGCGAGGTAATTCCACCCGGAGAGATTCACGCCTCCCCCCAATGCTTTCAACCTGCCCAGATACTCGTCCGTAATCCGCGGTACATGCGCAATCACCCATCGTAACCCTTTGACTCCAACTTCCCTGTCGACGGCTTCGAATCCGCGGATCTGGCCCATGAAATCCGTCCCCGTCAACGAATGCACCTCAAGCCGCCAGCGCGCTTGCGCAATCCGTTTTGCGGAAGCCTCAAAGACAGCTCCGCCCTCATATTCCGCAACATGAAACTCCCCAATCGCACCAGTGCGGACCATGCTATTTCCAAAAAAGGGAAAAGTATTCGCCAGCCGATTCGCGACACCAGTTCCATTGGACTCTGCAGTATCCATGTGCAGGAAATTAATCCGTAATCTAACAATCCCTTTTCCCTCCTCGTAGATCTTTAGGAATGGAAAATGGAATTTCTCCAAATCTTCATTTGCAACCCCATCGCTCGCTGGATTCCCACTCGCTGGAAACGCCCCCTGGTCAAGATGGGTTGTTATCCCTACAGAAACGGCATGACGCATTGCGGAAAGGACACTCTCCTTTCTGTCGGAAAAAGTGAAATTCGCAGGGTTTCGAAGCGCAAAAAGGGCTTTGTTGTTTTCAACTCCTGAGGAAACCGACCCGTTACTTGCGACAGTTACATTCGACGCTAGAAAAATGGCACGGCCGAGAGTGTTGGTCGTGGCGGGGCCGGAAAACCCCACGGAGATAAATACCGGGTGGTTAGGCGTTACGGCATCCAATTCCGATAATGTCGGAAGGCGTCGTTCGAGAAATTGGTTCGGGTGGAAACCGCCGAGCGTGGTGATGAATTTCCCGGGCGGGACGGACGCGGTTCGCTGAAGATAGGTTTGTTGGAGAGACGCGATGGACGGGGTGTGTTCTAGTGGGGTGTGGTGGCCGGGACGGTTTCCGAGGAGGACAAGGTGGTTGTGGCAGTCGATAAGGCCCGGGATGGTAGTGCGGTTTCGGAGGTTAATGGTGAGAGGAGGAGACGCAAAGGGAAGAGACAAAGCATGGGTTAGGTTGGTTCCGACGTAGGTTATCAGGCCGTTGGAGATGGCAAGTACGGAAGCGAGAGGCTGCTTGGGGTTCTGGGTGTGGATGGTGCCATTGTGAAGAATGAGTGAGCCCAGCGGGGTGGAGGCGTGATACGAGTCAGAGACGACCGAAGGGAGAGGGACGGTGTAGTTGGCAGTCACGGGCCCAAGTACGGCGAGAATTACAAGGCTAGCAATGACCGAAGCCATGTCTAACAAATCTCAAGAGAGTATTATTTGCAGCAACCAAAAAAACTTGAGCTCGAGTGCGGGGTCATGATCCAATTATATACACAACTACCTTACCTACCTGCGGTCGGTACGTCAGTAATCACCCGCTCGGAGCGGTTGTAGTCTCGAGCGGGACGGTAAACGGCTTCCCCCTCAACTCCCGGTCATGTCCCGTCCCGTGTCACCTCATGCCCAATACTACGCCAAGCGCGGGAAGTTCGATGCCAATGTGCTATTTTCGTGAGGGGCAATGTGGTAATCCCATCATCATCAAGCTAGGAAATAGAGGTCAGAGCACTATTGATGGCTATGGCGGATGGAATCAAGTCACGCTCGCATTGAGTGGAAGCCTCGCTCGATACTACAATCAGGCTCCGATGTAAGCTGATTTGTCCGAGATGTGGGAGTTGACGGCCGACGAGTACTGAATGACATGGGTATTGGGTACTAGGCATTTTCTAGAGTCGACGTCTGGTACTTGGTTTACCTAGATCTCCAGGTGCACTCCACGTAGTCGCACGGGGCGGGACATTGAAGAGACGTAGCATCATGCATTCGAGGGGCACACACAATGGCTGGCAACCACAACATGGCAATGGCAATGGAAATGGAAATAAGAAGCATCACCGCAATCTGACCACAAGCCCCATTCTGCCAATAAGGTTGTTGATTCTGATCCAAGTGGCTTGGCCACAAATTTACAAGCATGGTGCCACTCCTTCATATGAAGCTCGGGTGTTGAACCAACTCCAGCTCAGCTTGCATTTGGGCCAATGGCATGCTAGTTTCTCTCGTAGCTCAGGTCTGCTCAGACCCCCCCCAATGGCACAAAGAGAAACATTACTGTGAGTGTAACATGCCGTAACGCGTCCGTCACCCAGTTGCGCATTTGCGACTGTAAGCCACACATTGTCACCATCTCCAGCATGCTGTGTCTGGCCCCGCCAACCTTTGAACTGTAGCTGGCAATGCCAGTTGAGTAACACCAAGAATGCCAATGGCGCGCGCCTAGCAAGAAGAATCTAGGATCTTGTGCTTGGGCTGGATTCTCTCTCGCTTTGAGTCCGAGGCCGCCGCTGGTAGATATAGCCAATCCTAGTCCGCCGCCGCATTCGCCCCCATCAGCCTCAGCTCTCTCTTGCGGGCTACCTATCTGCGGATTTAGGATCAGCAGGGTCGCCGATCCTCTGCACAAGCTCGTGTAACATAAAACACAGTTAGCTGCACTCATCTCGTTGCAGCTAGACCTGCGTAGATGATGTTTTAATCGCCTGACGGTCATGATGTCTACCTTTCTTTGCGATTGTTTTTTAAAGTTTTGCTCTTATTTCTTGACGTCGCGAATGTTTTTCCCGTGTTCACAAATTTTCGCTCCCAAAACCTGGCGGTTCCAACTTTGGTCGGGAAGGATCATCCCCGGCATGGAAGGAGCCAGTGCAGCCCCTCGACAGTGGCGCACGCCTGTGACGACATTTTTTTCCTTCCAACATGCTTGAACAGCTCAGGCCCTTTCTCTGATCTGATTGCTCATGAATTTACGATCTGCCCGGACCAGCCCGCTTGGCATTCCGCAATTCGACTGATATGGACTCGGTCCGATCCTTTTTACCCAGTTAATTCACTCTGTTCGCGCCAGGCCCGTGGCTGATGATATGTCTGCTCGCATTTGGGCGGAAAGGCGGTGTTTTTTTTGGCGTTTGCCTGCCACAACTTTTGTTTCTTTGTGATTGGTCCTCCCAACAACAGATACGCCGTTTTGTTCAGCTCAGCCCAGTTAAAAATGTTTGGAGATCCACATGCGGTTTCATTATGATGTTCCCTTCCAGAATATGTTTTGGGCTTTTGTGTCCCGGATTTTGCATGCCAGACAAACTCCGACAAGATGAGGATACCAGAGAATTGCCGAACGGCGACAATCTTTATTCTGCTGCTAAGGAGAGTATTTGCAGGTAAGTCACTTGCCGTTCGCATCGCCGGGCAATAGTTCTGACCAAACGGGACTATTCTAGCCACAGAATGCGGCGGAAAAACCAACCTCATCATCTCGGCCGATAAAGATGCTGCCGCCTACCGAAGCTGCACCACCCTCCAACGAAACCTCATCGTCAACTTCAGTGCCCCCGATAAAATCGATTTAACGGGTATCGAGAGGATTGATGGAAGTGTAACGATCAATATTAGCAATAACACAAAGACAGCCGAGGCACAGCGTGTGCCAATACTAGAAAGCAAGACTCTCCGAGACATCACTGGCATACTAGACATCAAGGGATATGGAGCTGTGCCGCCAAAAGTGACAGGCGGACTCGCAATGGTGCTCCCCCAACTGGGAAAGATTGGAAAATTTAGCTGCTCGGGAGCATTCACCCCAGGACAGATGAAACTCCAGTTTGGCTCGGCAACTTCAACAGCCGATGGTTTGAGTCTGACCAACTTCACTGGCGATGTTGTTCTCGATGTCAACAAGCTGATAGGCAACCTCGATGTGGTGGGAAACAAAGGTCTCACCGCTGTGGACCTCCCCCAGCTGCAACAAGTCAAGGAATTCATGGTCAGAGAAAACACAAACCTTGAAACCATCAGCGCGGCGAGCCTCCCCAAAGCGCGGAAAATACGGGTATCTGCCCTGGGAGGCAACACCAAGCTTTTCCTTCCCAACCTGGACACCGTTGGCGACGACCTCACCACCGACGAAAGAGCCATCGAACTTAGCCTCGTCGCGGGAATCAACCTCGCCAAACTCGAACGCTCTCAAGGCTCCATATTCATCGAAGGCGGTTCCCTCCTCACCGAAATCGAGCTCCCTTCCCTCCAAGCCACCGTCGGCTCCCTCACCGTCCGTAAATCCACCGGCCTAACCCGCATCGACCTGCCGTCTCTAAGCAGTGTCACCTCGGAGTTATTTATCGGCGACAACAGCAAACTCACCGAATTTCGCGCCAACGCCCTCAAAGACGTAGGGAGGATCCAGATCCGCGGCGGGAACCTAACCGTCATTGAACTTGGTTCGCTCGAGAAAGTCTATGGGGATTTTTCCATCGAAGCCAAAGCCGCGAATTGCCCTTGGTTTGAACAACAAAAGGCCTCCGGGAGGATATACGTCAAGGGTGCGTTCCGCTGTAGTTCGGGATATATTCCCCCGCCTCAAGTAGGGCCGGATGAGAACCAGGATGGGAACAAGACGGGGAATGGAATCCCAGAGAATGGGAACTCCACGGCGACAGAGACGGGAAATAAAGAATCACTTAGCAAGTCGGCAACAGCGGGGATTGCCGTAGGGGCGGTGGGTGGGGTGTTGTTGATTTGTTTTGCAGTATGGATGGTTGAGAGATGGCGGGCGAGGAAGGGAAGTGAGGAAAAGACTGGGAAAAATGCGGCGGGGGGGAACAATGAACTGGAGAAGTTTCCAAGGGATATAGAAGAGGGAATTCCCATACTCAGTGAGATGGAAGCACCAAGGAGGATTTTGGAGATGCATGCTGGTGCTGCGTCTCCGTTATATGGGTCTCCATCACATGGCATGTCGGTAGCAGAGGGGGAAGGGGATGCGAGGAGAATAAGTGAGCTATCGGGCTGAGTTTATGTTGATTCCCCAAAAAAAATAATGATTAATGACAAATCTGAACTGTTCATTTTTAGTGTTCATTTTGAGTGTTCATTTGAACTGCTCATTTTTGCTGTTCAATTTTTTAGTGTCCACTCGACTCGATGGGTTGAAGGCCTGAACCGGTTCTCTCAGTCAACACACAAAAGGTTTCCAGTGAGCATGATCTCAAGTTCCAACCGGTGGTTCGAAAGTTAGCTTACTACGTACCTACGTAGGTATGGTCTGCCTGTCTGTCTGTCTGTCCGTCTCCTGGTTCAGAATTTCCTGGAAACCTCAGTGTTGTTTTGGCAGTCTGTATCCGTAAACCGCAAAGCATTGTTAATTGTTTTGTCTTTCTCTTCGGTAACGCCAACATGTGGAAAATCTCACGGAAGGAAAAACAATACCGGCTGAGCAAAGTAGGTACCTACCTTGTAAAACATCAAATCTACTATACAAACCCGTTGCAGTGACAAAGTCCGAGAAGGTACAAATAAATAATAATTTGGCAGAGAAAAAGCAATCACGTGGACTGTTGAATAGCAAATCATTATCCAATAATCTAATCCAATACGAATACAAATACCCACCTAGTAATCTCTTAATTTTGCACACTGCTTGATCCAACAACGCGGTCCAACCGTCCTACCATTCATGCGCTGCGTTTGCCTTGACCTCCCGTTCGTTCGTGTCGCAAGCCGAGACGGGAGATCGAGCACTGACACAATTCCACTGTCAGGTCGGTCGGGCCAGGCGACGCCAGGTCAGGGGTTTGTGTGCCAGCGGTTGCCGAAATGATGCAGATGGGACGCGAAACACCAGCCTGCCTGTCTGCTGCGTGCAAATTCCTGGTAGTGAGTGTGTGCTGCAGATTTCAAGATTGCAATGATGCGATGCGACGGCGTAAGCGACGATGGAATTGGTAGCGAAGATTCGCTAGACAGGCGGCAGTCCTTTGCGTAGTTCGCCAGCGTTGTGAAATGGTTCGGTCAAGAAATCGACGCCCCCCTGTGGAGTGTGGAACATGACGCATGGAACACCCTTCGATTTGCGCCAGAAGCTGGGTGGGTGGGCGGCCCGGATTCCCCACGTGGGAGAAAAGCATGGACGAGGTTGGTACAGTGAGGAACAGTTTCCGTCCAGGATCGGCCGATGGTTGTCTGCAACTCTGCGATCCTTCTCGTTTCTTGTGGAGTCCAGATAGGTAATCAGTACGAGCGAGTCTACGCAGGACTACGGCGTCCACCCTTGCAGACTGAAGTTGACGCTTTGGAGTAAGACCACGCCGTCCCCTGTGAGTGAGGGGAAAGTCACCGGGCTCAAGGTCGGAATTTTCACGCCGCACACCAATTCAGCAGGTGCAACCGGGCCGCCAAACGGTGGCGTCGCGGATGGCGCTGCGATCGGGCGGGGACCCGACTTGGCCAGCAAGTCATTTTTCGCTTGGCTTGGCACCCCCGCAAGCTTTGCGGGAAGAAGCAATTCCGTCCGTCCGCCATCGTTCCAACCCTCCATCCCAACAATCTCCAGGCCTCTTCCAGTCTCTCCTGGGCTCCTGCAAGTGTTTGCTGCATATCCAAAATGTTTTTTTTCGGCCGCTTGACGCTACCTCGCGGCGGGATGCGCCGTGCCGTAGTGCCTCGTGCACAAACGCCTTTTGCGCTGGTTAGCCTCGACTCAGAGCGCGATAACGTCAGGCGTCGGGCGGTGATCTTTACCTGGATGACTCGACCAAGGATCCCGACGCCGCAAACCTACCGCCACCACTACCGACCAATAATTTATTGCAATCCATGTCCGATGCGCGCACCAATGGCCAGACTCGAGCCAGACCTGTTTGCTAGCACATGCTTTTGCGATAGTTAACCGTCCCACACTTCCAACACACCTCTTCTGATAGGCGTCAAACACCGCCGCATTTTACCGTTTTACCATCCGGGCCTTCTTCCCAATTTGCACACACACCCACAAACCTAACACAGGGTCCGTGGGAAACGCACCTTTCGGTATCAATTGTTGATCATCGGGTTTCCCCAGAAAGCTCAGCATTGACTGCATTTCGCCTCTTCCACGTAATGTCGCAGTGTTACAAAAAAGCCTGGTCGGCCAAGCTGCCAGACATTAGATCCACTCTTGTGTCTGTGCTATTATTATTATGGACTGACTGACAGTTTCGCCAATGCCCCCCGGATTTGCCCTCCCTCCGCCGTGGATCTGGGGAGTAAAAGTCGACATTCTTCTCCGCATCCGCACTCATAGCCGAGTGCACGGTAGTGCTCGGGTCTGGGGGGAAACCTCTTCAAACCTGGGATGATGGTTGTAAGGCACTATATCCAGATTGCCTAGAACCACAGTCCGCGTAACTTCGTAGTCGTCGCTATCTCGACTCGTTCGGCGACATGTGTCCGCCTTCGCCGTTTGGGCCGCATGCCAAGTGTCCCACTATCCCTAGCTGGACTCGGACCACACACAGTCAGTCAGTCGACATCCCTCGACGCATTGAGTTTGGGCTGCTGGCTGACTGTCATTCCGTCCCCGTCGGTACCACGGTCGGCTCACCCCGTAAACCCGCCAAGACCCCACCTCTCTTCCCCTACCCAGACCACTCACAGTCGCAGTCGACCCTCCATCTTGGTCGCCCCCCCCCTGCTCCTCGAGTCTCGAGTTATACTCAATGGAGATCATGTTGCCAGGGTGCCGATTCTGGATCCAGGAATGGCAGGTTTGCCTGGGGGGGGGGGGGGGGGGGGGGGGGAGGGAGGGGTTGTGTTTCTC
>Ga0247760_1003015_pt1 | contig 11592 bp, 17 predicted proteins | sample UWRJL171409R4_FD_179936 | JGI IMG/M metagenome (GOLD analysis project Ga0247760, IMG submission 179936) | Plant litter microbial communities from Arlington Agricultural Research Station in Wisconsin, United States - UWRJ-L171-409R-4 | ecosystem: Environmental > Terrestrial > Plant litter >...
AGCTACTTCTAGATTGATATCTCATCAGAGAGTTACAAGAGACCCTCACAGTAGCTCAAAATATAAGCCAGCTGCGGTACCACACAGCCACATTTAAGTGGTCCCAAAACGAGGCCTAACTGTAGCTAATAGGAGCACCGCTATCAACTAACATTCCCTAAAACAGACTAGCAGAAGGAAAGAAGATCCATCGCGACACACGTACCATGTTAATACCATCGCTGTGGTCCGTGCCATAGTCCGTGCCATTGCCAGAAGGAAGCTTGGCCGAGAGCTCTACCGAGGCCATCACAGGGTCTCAGACAAGCCGCTCGGCACTGTCTGTACTCTATCATAGCCGCGGCCCAAACCCGACGAACATTGAGACGCACCTCAACTGAGCCAAAGACGCAATACTTTTCAAGCCTCAAACTAAAGCCGAATCGCTAAACCACAAGCCTCGTTCCGAAAGGTTTTCGAGGGCCCGCCAGGGCCCGATCTCCTGTTACGGAAACAGCCCGAACGAGACGCTAGCAAACCCCTCAATCTCGGATTTTTGGGCCTATAATCCCAACTCAACCCCAATTCCAAGCGTCGTTCCTCAAGGCTCCTTTTGGGCAAATCGCAAGCGATTTGCGGTCTCCTGTCAAACTGCAGAACGGCATTCCCCGCAATAGATCCACAGAAACTCGTCAGGATTCTGACGAGTCGCTGTGGGTCTCGGTGACAGCGAATCCCGGTGCATCGGTGACGCATCCAACCACAAACGAAGAGCCAAAGGCCACAACGAGGACGGGTGTTTTAAATGAGTAAGCAGTGGGGTAAGTAGCCAGTTCTGGCTTTGTTAAGCATTACTCCCTCAGTACCTCCCCGCTACTGGTGTAACCCGCAAAGCCACATAAGCGACAGGCCTACCCCACAACCCTTAAAAAAATTAACTAAAAATTTAGCGACACCCATTTCGCCTTCCACTGTACGTGCAAAAGTAAAATACCCCCTATCAGGTATCTCGGGTTTGCCCCACAAGAGGTTTTTCCGGCCTCACGGGCGCTCCTCTGTCCTGTGCGGCCCTGGCAAATCCCCTGTCTCTACCTGGCCTGGACTGTTTTACTTAGCCATAATACCAAAGTATCTCTGAGTCGTCTCTGTTGGCTTGAGCTCGTTCGTGGTGTTCATCGAGGAAGGTGGGTTTAGATCTCGGACCGCGCAGGCTGCCAGAAGTAATAAATACGTGCCTGCCTCATCACCTTAGCTGCACAACTACCAGGTAATGTTGGCAAAGCCCCGGGCGGTTTACCAGCCATCATTTTCAAACGAACAAGTTAGAAACCAACAGCAGTCTCTCGCTGCATTTTTGTCTCCAAGCCTCTATACAAATTCTATACTTTACTACCTCTTCATAATCGCCTCAAGCAGGCGAGCAAACCGGCCCAGGACAATACCCCCTCGAGCACGCAAAGTTGCACAGCCCGTAATCATTAAGCCCCTCCCTCGGCTTCCCCTTCGACCCATTCTGCCCGGGCGGGGGATTCAGCGGTCCCTGCCCCGTGCACTTGCACACGCCGCGCGGGCAGAAGCCGAAGTTGCAAGCGTACGAGCACAGCCCCGTGAGCTCGCCCGCGCTGATGACATCGCCCCTGGTGCAGGCGGGGGGCGAAAAGGGTGACACGGTGGGGACCACGAGGGGCTGCTTGGTCTTGGAGCAGGCGCCGGGGGGGTAGTAGCCGAGGCGGCCGGCGACGGCGCAGAGGCCGCTGTAGTTCTCGTCGAGGCCGGCGGCTGGGTATCCGGGGGCGGACTGCGGTTGGGGCTCGGGGACGATCTTTCCGAGTTGCGTGCAGGTGCAAGCGGATATAGGGCAGTCTGTTTTCAAAGTTAGTGAGGGATGGTTTTGGGTTGGGAGAGGGCGGGGCGGACGTACAGTTGTAGTGGCAGTTGAATTCGCAGAGGCCCTTGAAGTTGCCGGTTCCGGTTCCCTTGATGCAGCCCTGTTGGTTCCGCTTGAGAGCTGGGGTAGCGGAAATGCTCCCGGGTGCCCAGGCGACGTCGACGAAGGCGTTCCAGTTGGTCAGGCCGTTGACGCAGGAGCCGGGACCGATGGAGCCCTTGGAGCCGGGCTTGACGGCGGCGACTTCGGAGTTGCCTCGGCGTACGGTTATCACAACGTCGCCCTTGTGGCTGGTTGAGAAGTCGGCCGTGCCGTGGTAGATTCCGATTCCGCCATCGGGCTTTGTCGTCCATGAGGCCAAGACGGTGGCTCCGCCGATGGTGACAGACACGTCTGCGGGACTGCCGAGGAGCGCCGAGAAGAAGATCTTGTCTTGCGACACTTGGCCAGGGGCAAACTCGAGCTGCAGTTGGGTGGCTGTGTTTCCGGACGTACCGCCGTCACCGCAAGAGGCAGTGGCAGATCGACGCCACCAACCTACGACTCCCTCCTTGGTGATGGTGGCAACGCCGTTCTTGTAAGTATCAATCACGAATGGGAGGAATGCGCGGAAGCCGTCGTGGGGATAGTTGGCGCCATAGTTGAAGGGAGCCTTGCCGTACTGGAAAGCCTCCATCGCCTTGTCGACAAGGGGTCCGATGTGGTGCGACTCGCCGAAGTCATTCCACGATATAATCTCAACAAATTCGGGCTCGTTGTAGATAATCTGGTTCCAGCGGTCGAACCACAGGCTGTCGCCACGCCACACCCAGTTCTTGTCCCAAGTCGGCAAGTTGGTGTAGAACCACGGGGAAGCGGGCATCATGTACGGCTTGCCTCCGGACTGGTTGAGCGCAAGCATGTACGAAGCGTCGACGTACGTGTTCATGTCCTGGTTACCCCAAGGCCATGCCGCCCAGTTGAAAAGGCCGTCGACAGCGCCTCCAGCCTTTCCGATGGCTCCGAAGGCACCCTGAGACGACCAGTCAGGCACGAAGAAGCCCTTAGTGCGGGCCTTGATATCATTCCACTCCTGGGCACTATCCGATCCTTCAAAGGTCGACAGCAGCGGCTTGTTGTTGAAGCGGTAGTAGGCCGGCTTGCTGCAGAAATCATCGCAGAGCTTGACGACGGCACCTTTGGAGAAGGCTCCGAGTCCGGCATAGTCGTACGAGAAGAAGAGCTTGAAGCCCTTGCTGGCGGCTACGGAGAAGGCGATGTTCAGAGAATTGGTAAGCTCGGGAAGCTCATTGGCGACATTGAGAGCGAAGGCGTCGATGTGGGCGTCCTTGGCAAGCTGGATGTCCTCCTCCCAGTCCGCTTGCGTGTAGGTCTTTGAATTTCCCACCTGCTTGCCGTTAGCTAGAGTTCTTCCAGTTGCAGGGGGTCGAAGACGTTACCATAAAATGGGCGAATACGGCTTTGGCTTGGGCTTGGGCTGTCAAACAGCTCAGCGCCGCCCAGAAGAGGCAAGATGCCTTCATGTTGAGCACAAGTAACGAATGTTCCAAAGAGTGGTGATGGCTGGGAGTGGCTTGCTACAGAAATTTCGCAGAGGGACTCGTACTATATACCTACTGCCTCTTCATCTTTGTTTCGCGACCTTTGTCGACCGAGGCATATGACCCCTTTGCATCCTTCGATACGAGGACCTGATACCAGGGAGCCGTACATTACATTCACCGACCCCTCCGAACGATTCCGACCAAAAAGCGTGGTGTCGAAGGCGGTGTGGTAGCGAAGGTGGTGTCGAAAGAATTCGGTTGGTCCCGCCTAGGTTGTAGGTCCGGGTCCGAAAATTGATTGCAGTGCAGGCAGTTCGGCATGTTTTGCCTCACAGGAAGCTGCTAGCGCACGCAACTCAGTTTTTGATATTGGCTAATGCTACTCCGATCCGACAGCCCCACGGCCTGGTACCTAGGTACCTAGCTAGCTGGGGCCGTGTCTACGCCTCCGGCTATCCTACGCTCGTCAGACCGTCATCCAAGAACCAACAGCAACTGCTGCGCCGCATCAGTAGCGAGTGAGCAAATGGGAGAGGCAGAATTGCGAGGGGTGATGCTACCGCACGCCAAAGGGACCGTGCAGGCAAATTACAAGACTCTTCCTTACAAATGCAATACTCAGGTCGTATGGGCGGCCTAATCCTGCGGGAAAAGATCGAGACGTACGGGTCTGGCACGGCATCGGCTCGGCGGATATCTTGGGTGCCGATCGCATGATGGGAAATCAAAACCAGGGGGTGATCTGAGTTGTTGTGGTACTGAACCGGCTCGGAGAGGGCAGCTCATATCGATAAGGTACGTACATACACGCAGATTGTGGATGACACGCAACCGGATAGTCTGGGGTTGGTATCTTGATAGTATAGATGCCTACGGTTGTCGGAATATCTGCCGTCCAAGGGCGGCGTCTGGAAGCTTTCAGATAAGTACCTTACTGAACGGATACACCGCGCACCAGACAGCCGCTCGGACTCATAACGCATCAGGATGGGTTTCGTGCCAACCACAAGTCGAACCAGCCCACGATGGCAGCGTGGCTCTGCTCCTTGCACCATTCTATCCGACACAATCAGCGAGTTGCTCGCCAGTCACGGGCACTGAGGATTCGGAGGATTCAACTCACTCTCGTACGGATCTTCCAGATCCCCCCTCGACGCAAACCCGTGCGACACGCCCTGGAACAGCTGTAGATGGTATACTTTCTTTTCTCTCTGCAGAATATCCACCGCCTTGCGCCTCAGCTCGCTCGGAAACGCGCCGTCCGTCTCAGCGCACGAGAGCAAGAGAGGGTCTGCGCATGAACAGCAACGCATCCAGTCATCAGCTTACTATCAAAATCAAACACAGGTAGGTGAACCTACGCCTCAGTTCAGCGAAGTGCTCCTCCTTGAGCCGCGCCGGATGCGCAAACGCCCCCACAGAAACCGTCTCGGTCGCCAGTAGCCGGCACACAAAGGGCGCGCCAAAGCAATACCCGACACACGCGTATCGTGTCGCCGCACCCGAGCCGAACTTCTCTCGCACAGCCGCCACCCAGGGCTCAACGTTGGCTTCAGCAAAGGCAAAGTGCTTGGCTATCCATGCCGGGTGGTCAAAGTCCGGCGGTGGCGGCGACGTGCGATTTGCGCGGTAGTTGGAGATTGGGTCCTACTTTTTCAAGTCCCGTCAACACCACTCACTGCATCATGTCCTCATCACGTCCAATCATGACCGTGACAAAATGGGAAGAAAGGATGAGCGCATACCCCCCGGAAGTAATCAATCCCCAGAACCAGGTACCCCGCGTTGGCAAACCCATCCATCAGTAGCTTCGCATTGTTCGACAGGCCCCAAACATCAGGGAAGTACAGCACGATGTTGCCGTTGCCCTCCGCCGGGCGAGAGATGTACGTGGGGATATCGAAAATATTCTCGATCTGTCCGCGCGGTGTGCCCTCGTGGAGCGTCCCGACGAAGCAGCATGCGCTGGGCGGATTGGCGAGATACTCGGGGTTGGCCATATTGATACGAGATGAGATAAGTGTCTTTGAATTTCTTGAATTGGTGAGGGGTTGGATTTCAACACGGAGAGTAGATGTTGAGGCGCGGATAGGTAAGGTAAGATGTGTGAGTGAGGGAAAAGGGGGTGCAGTGGGAGATGTGAGTCCGTTTTGGACGCTGAGCGCGGGGGGGATTCAGGCCGTATTACCGGCTCTCGATGATTGCTATATTACCAACGTGTCTACCTACATGTGCTCTCCCGCCCGCCCACCCGTTGAAATATGACGTTATCGAGGGCGGCGATGGTGCAACCGCAGGAGGTCGGCGATGAAAACGAGTTAGTGTGCGATACTCTCTAGCCTTGTCAACGTCATTGGGCCTGTAAACCCAACTGTTCTATTCTGTTGGCCTTGCGGGCTGTTATAAATCTTATTCAAATCTGGTTTGTGTGCAACTAAGTCGAACATAGGTAACATGCTACTCGATCAATTGCTTTCCAGCTAACTATCGAATGCCTTAACAGGTTTTCGGAAGCCTACAGTGATGTAATCAAGGTCTCACTGCTTCCTAAGACGACTCACTGTTAGACGAAACCATTTAAGTGAGCTTCAATGTATCGACCAAAGGGCAAATGTGTTGAGAGACAGAACAACAGGATTCCATTATTTGATGCATGCTCAAGCAAGCTGCCCAAAGAGCAGAATGATACCTAAGTGTCTCCGTCGCCCCAAAAAAAACACCCAAGGACTGTTCGGTTGAGAAATCCATCTCGCAGTATCCTTTTTACCACCAACGTTCCACCTAGGGCAGCTTGTGTCTTGTGTGTATCCTGCCAGCCCTCCTAAGCGAACAGTTCTCTCCCTTCTCCCTAAAATGGCCTGCCACATTTTGATTAAAACCCGATATGTGTGTTTGCTTGTTTCTGGTGGAGAGGACGACCACAGCCAGGGGGGGCAAAAAGAAACTGCTCCAACTCTCCCGACCATCCATTCCGTTCCATCCATCCATCAATGCCATATCGTCATCAGTTGTGTTTTGTTTGGTTTTGATGCTCTTATCAACCCAACACAAGCCAAAACAATACCGCTCCACCCCGAAGATCCATTAAAAGCGTGCTAGCTGAACCGAAAAAAGATATGTTTGAGTGGGGATGACGAAGCGTCCGTCTAACTCCACAGTCATATCCCCCACAGGCTATGTTGAAAAAGCCAACCCAGACTAGTTCGCCAATATAAAAGTGTAAGGTCAAGCAAGGGGGTATGTATGTGCAAAAAGAAATCGTTTCAAGAGAAACAAGAGCGCCCGTCAACGGATCCAGGGGTGGACCACGCACACGGGGGAGATACCAAGGTCTCAAGATATTCAGCCCGTGGAAATCGCTCTTGTGGCGATGAAAGCAACCAGTCAGAGCATGTGCTATGCTGGCCGCAATACTGTGATCTGCCCGCCAAATGTGTGTGCTTGTGGGTCGAGACCCATGAACCAAAATTTCCCCCGGAGACCAAGAATCGGACGATGATGTGTGACTGCCCAAGGATACCAGACTCCTCATGTCGAACCAGATATGCCTATCGGGGAGTGTTCGAGCAGATCCCGATAAAGAGGACGCCGCCTCTGTTGCCAAAAATGGGAGTTTGGCATGCAACCGGTGCCCCAAACCGAACCCAAAAGGAAGAATCCAGTCCAACCCAATAAAAACCACGACCTGTACCCGCTGAAAAAAAAAAAAAGAGCCGGTGAATGATCGATGATGCCCGCCTGCCCACCTCCCAATGTTGAACGCCGACTCATGCTTAGAGGTGATTATACAGATCCCAGTGATAGCAAAGCTTCCACTGCTTCGCGCTCCTGGGCGTCAGAGGCGCCCCCTAACGCCGATGTCGAAAAACTAAAGTTGCCCAACGCCGGCGGGCGAGCCATGCCGGCCGTTGCCGAACAGGATCGCAGCCCACCAGGGCTATATACATTGTTGAAGGGAAAATGACGGTTTGCTTGGGGCTGGTAGGACGTGGCGCGCAAGGCAGCTGCGCCGACCGCGGCCCAGTCTTCCTCGTCCGTCAAATCCTCCGGGTCGTCGTTCATGCGCACGTCGTCGTCGTCAGGTGCTTCTGAGCACGAGGCCGAACCGGAGCCATCTAATGACATCTTGTCGGCTTCGTGCTCCATCATGTTGTCACGGTCGTCGTGTGAGAAGGCCGCTGACCACCGGCCGCCGGCGCTAGACCCTGACGCGGCAAGCCGGGTCCGGTCCACCTTCCACCCCGCCACCTTGCTGATGGGAATGCTCGTCGGGTACAGCTCGCTGGTCGGCGATACGCGGCGTATTGCTGCTACGTCCCGCGCGGGCTTGCCTCGCCTCTTGGCATCCCACGTGCCCCATCCCACCTTCATAAACTCCACGTCACCGTCCACGCCAGAACCCTCGCCCCTGCCTCCTCGGCCCTCCAATGCCCCTACGACTAACCTCCGTGCCTTTGCGGGCGGGATTCCCGCGAAGCCGGGAACCGATGTGGTAAGGTAGCCCATCAGATGGCGAATTGACAGCGGGCCGTGATTCAGCAGGATCTCGGGCAGGTGGAACTTCGCCAGCAGGGCCGAGGTGATGGCGCCGGCCGAGTCGCAGGGCGGTGATCCCAGGGCGCCATGCTCGTCGTGTAAGTCGAGGTCCGAGTCGATGGGTTCGAGGCGTGCCCGCTGCAGCTGGGCCTTGAGCCCGTGCGGCGGCAGCGACGGGGATATGGAGTTGGGTGGAGTGGGGAGGGTGGTCGGGTGAGTTGTCACAGGGACGCCCCGGGCCGCTACAACAGTCAAGTTGTCTCGGTCGGAGGTCGTCGCGATATCGCGAACAGCAGATGCCATGGTTGCCATATTGACACTTCTTGGTCGGGTTTTGCTTCGAGACGTGACTGCGATGCGCCGGGGGCGCATGTTAGTCAGCTTGGATCGAAGCGGGAGGGTATGCGACGCGTGGGGTCTGGGTGTTTGGTGGGCTGGACTGCTGTTCATATCTCGCGCGCGATGGGAATAGATCCCCATCTATCCTCTGGAGTGACTCACGAGATGTCCGAAGCAAAATTGCGCAGCTTTTCAAAAGCGACCTTTGACCGGGCAAGGATGAGGCTTGGCGGGCAAAAGCGTGATGGGCAAAATGGCAGAGCTGCTGCGATGATCTTCTGTGACAAGAGATGACTCTCGATGCTAAAATCGATGGGTTAGAATTTCGTGTTGTTGTTGCTTTGGGGAACCAAGAGAGGAAAGCAGGACGGATTCGCCCGGCCGCGACATGCTAATAAGGCGCCAGGCTTCATCACACACACTTATCCAGCAGCGTCAGCACCTGGCTGCTCACAACCCAGCAAGCAATCCCGACCAGGGTTGGCTGGGCGGGCCTCCAAGGCCCTTGCCCTTGCCATTTGCGCACGAAAGGGGCAAGCGTGCTTTGCTCTAATCCCGGGGGTGGATCCATCAAGATCCATTGCCCAGCCGCCCCACTTGGTGCTGGCCAGGCTAGCCAGTCATGGCACTGTGCAAAGGCACATTTTGATGGACTGGCTACAAGTCGCCATGCAAAGACACCAATTGCCCTTCCGTTCTCCTTTGTTCCTCTGGGCTTCTCTTCGCATTCCGGATGTCAATCGGAGGATTCCCACAAGATCGGCGCGGGAAGAATGCGGGCAAATGCAAGTGTGTCCCGTGGTTTCTTTTTGTTTCCCTTGCAGAGCAATGCTTGCAACCGCGACATTCAAGCGGCCGTGCTGGCAACAGCAGCGTTCCCCATCCAAGACACTGGAGTCCATGCCAAACACTTGAGGACACAGTCATCGCACGCACAGATCATAAAGTAAAAGCAGGAACCCACCGAAGAGGAAGCAGGGACCACCAGACAATCACAGCTCTTCAGGCCCGGCCCCCCATCCAGCGGAGAACCGCGGATGACTCTGATGAAATAACCAAGGACGAAACGCGGGACGAGATGATGACGAGTAGCTTCTGGGGAAGTGTGGATAAACCCACGGCCGGGTCCAGCAAACGGCATCCACGGGTCGGTCCCAAGCCCCTTCCAGTCGACGTCGCTCATGCACTGTTGATGCAGCCACTTTTGTTCACCCAGACCCGAAATCCGATGCAGCACCGGCCCCAGGCCCTGCCCTGCTACCCCCAAGCCTTGTGTGCGGCATGCCTTTGTGGCTATCCCGGCCCCCCAGATAAGGGCATGTCTGACAACTATAGATGGGCAAATTGGAGAAAGGTTTCCTTATCCCCCCAAAGGGAAACACCTTGCCCTACTCGCCTTGTTATCGTCGCTCGCCGCTTGTCGCTTGCCCGGCTCTCTTACTCCCAGCTCGCCACCCAGCAGGCACCGTGGGAACAGTGAGGGCTCGGGGCAGCTTCGGTTGTCGGTTGCCTGTCCCCCGCTTTCCATTCCTCTCACCCTTCCAAGCTGGTGCCTTTTTAGATGTCGTGTATGCGTCCCACTCCGCGCGAGCATGACTGATCTGCCAACTTGCCGGCCTAGATTAATTGCAGTCCCGCTCCCACTTGTCCATCTCAGCGCATCGGGCAGTGCCTGCGTCTCGTGAGATCCGTTCCTGAGATGAGGATAACTAACAGCGATTACGGCAGCGGAGGGCCCGAATATTCCCGCAAAGCTATGAGGCTTTTGGTAACCTGTGCTTTCATCCTCCCAGGTTTAGCTGCCCGCCTGGCTTGGCTCACCACCACCCGCCACCCACACAACTCTATACACAGCCCACCTCCAAAAAGGGAATCACGTTGGACAGATGATTGGTCCCCAGACGCAATATCACGACATCCGGCCAGCTGACCCGGTCCTCTTTGAGTGTGGAAGTTGTCCTGCTTGCATGGAATTGCCGCCGGCGTTCAACAGGCAAGACTCCGTACCTACGTACACCACGCACACAGGGCTACGCTAGTAAATTTGTAGACCTAACCTTCAAACCCTAACATCCACGCATGGCCACAAGCTGGGCAGCAAAAAAAGATCTCGGTACACCCATACACGGACGGACTATCGCAGTGGAGGTCTTGCTTTCTGGCCCCATCGCCCCGTCCGATTCCCCCACGTTGTTCTTGAGCTTAGGCGGGACAGAGTCCACCGCGAGCGAGCATGAGACCGCCCTGAGCCGAGCCCCGCCAAATCTGACTCGGGACACGGTGTGATCATCCCATCGCTTGCCCAGGCGTCTCTATACAATAACTCTATCGGTCGAGATCGATGAGATGTTTTTATCCCTGTTCACGCGGGGTCCCGAGGTTCCGTAGCGCAAAAAGTTGCGCTGCCGCTCTGGCGCCCGAGGACAACCCGGCTCCGACGATCTTCCCGAGCAGCTATCAGACCCACATTTGGCTCTCTCCCGCCATGTGTCGCGACGGACCCAATTGACTGGTTAGGAAAACGCCTCAACTGTGATAGCCCGCTTTTTCCAAAGCTGTTGCCACGCAGAAGAGTGCCATTCTCTAGCGGGCGTACACCTTGCAGTCCTGCGGCCGGAGCTGCAGTGCAAAGCCAAAGCAACCCAAAGCAAGGAAGAAGCTGTCTGTAACTCGCTCTCCTGCCATCCGATTATCGGAAGCTCCCCTCTTCTTCCAACCAAGCGATACACACCACCCACCTCCCCCCGTGTGTTTCTCGCTACTGCAGTGCAGACTTATCCCGCGAGCCGACTGGTGAGAGGTTGTTACCTATCGCAACGAACCGTGGAGTGCGTTCTGCGGGTGGGAGAGCACCACAGGCACCTCGCACCTCGGTTGGCCGGGTGCGCGGGTGGCTGGAGGGCTGCGAACTGCCAACATTGGCTCATCAAAAACGGGGTAGCAGGAAGCCCCCATCCGGGCAGCTTACTCCTGTTGCTACCCCGCCGCTCCATTGCCAAACACATATTGCCGGCAGGCCTATTTGTAGCACAAAGAGACACAGATTAGCAAATCATCTCTGAACGGATTGTATGGCTTCGACCACGGGGCCGGGAGAGAGAAGGCCAAACGAAAACCTACAGCTTTAAGCGTGCCAAGTTCACCTTTGGACTGGTTGAAGACCTGCCGGTACTGAGAGATGTTGTCGTGCAGCACAACTTGTTTCGTAGTGCGGCCTTCGCATATAGCTTTCATCTGGAGTTCCATCTCCTTTCGGAGGAATGGTTTGCCAAGGCTGGTCTCAAAATTCATACGATCGAACCCCTC
>Ga0247760_1003016_pt1 | contig 11592 bp, 11 predicted proteins | sample UWRJL171409R4_FD_179936 | JGI IMG/M metagenome (GOLD analysis project Ga0247760, IMG submission 179936) | Plant litter microbial communities from Arlington Agricultural Research Station in Wisconsin, United States - UWRJ-L171-409R-4 | ecosystem: Environmental > Terrestrial > Plant litter >...
TTTTCCTCCTTCTTTTTTTCTTTTTATAATAAAAAAACCCCCCCCCCCCCCCCCCCCCCCCGGGCGAGAAAAAAAAAGAAAAAAGAAAGAAGAAACAAGCGCGATGCAAAGTTAAGCCACCGAAATGGGTATCCTTGTTGCCTAATAGAGAACGCATGAGAAAAAAGATATCCACAATTAACAACCCTTGTGGTGACAAGTTTTGCATTCTCCCCCCACCCAGAGAACCTGATATTAGAGCAAGTGCGGTTAGTCGCCTCCCATGACGATCAATCATTCTACCAAGCATCGGCTTCGGTCAATGCGTTCATGTTAGATCCGGCGACCATTAGCACGAAAATCCAAATTCGTCCCATGTTACCGCATTTCATGGTCGTGTTAACTCATAACGGGAGATGATAATCAAGCCACCGTCTTTTGTTGTTGTGCCATCATCGGCTGCTGTGCCGGAGGGGCCATTCCCGGCTGTGAGCCATTCTGTACAGGGTATTGCGGATAAGCATAATAAGGCTGAGTCTGAAATTGAGCTTGAGGTTGCACGTGTTGTTGACCCTGCCAGACCATGGGTGGCTGCTGCTGGGGTGGCAGCCCCCCTTCTCCTACTGGATATTGCTGCTGCTGCGGCACCGGTGTTGACCACAACCCCTTTTGCTTTCGAATACCGATGACGAATAGCAGGACGAGAATAACAAACATGGGTATGACGTCGAGAACAGGTCGGACAACAGTTGTCACGTAGCGCTCCATTTCCGGAGGATTCAGAGGTAAATAATAAGTGGCGGTGATGGCCATCTCAGTCGTCATACGAACAAAGTCGAGAATAGACGCAACGAGGAGGAGGACAGCCGACTGTAGCGTTAAATAAATGTTAGCACTGATATCGAAGTTTCATAACGAAGGGCACTGGGGGAATATATTACATTACGCAAGTGCGGAGCTGCTCTGGCTTTGTGAACCACATAGCCAGCATAGCCAACGATAGGGAGAGACGCCAGCCATAACAAAATGTCGAGAGACCCAGATAGCCTCTGCAGCATGCGGACATCAGGGACAACCGCGCGGGGGCTCGAATCGTCGAGATAGGCATAGTATGCGTCGAAATACTTCATGAGCAGGCCAAACCAGGCGATGTCGATAATGAACAGCACAAATGCAAGACCCAGCGCCGCGAATCGAATCGGCATGCGCAGGCGGTTCGCTCCCGTGATGCAGAGGACGAAACCACTGGCGAGCTCGACGAGGGTGACGAGAATGAGGATGTCGGAGAGGTATTTGAACAGCCAGCTTACGCCCCAGATCTTGTCGCTAGTGCGAGCAATGGCATTAAGCGTGTTTATGTCATAGTCGATATCATCGCTGTCAAAGATAATTTGCAACCACGTGACCAGGCTAAAGGAGGCAGTGAAAAGAACGAGGGCTCTAGAGAATGAAATCAATTCTAGTCAGCTTCCAACAGTTTGATCCGAGGTGTGAGAGACTAGGGCTCTTACAGGATCCAGAATGGAAAAACGGCCTTCAACCAGCCAATGCCAGCTCGAGTCGGGTCGCCCTTCCGACGAGCAGTGCACAAGCTGATGCACCAAATGACGAACAGCGGGGTGGCCCATATGCCATAGAGCACCACGCCGGCGATTTGATATCTTGTGGTACTCAACATGTCGATAATGTCGCGAGGAGAGCTTTGATGTCGGGGCGGGTTGACGAGGTGACAGACTGATACCTATGTAGGTAGGTAGTCAAAATGGAGGCGACCTCATTCTGCAATGAGGGGTTAGCGAGAGGGGGTAATTTTATTTTATAACTTTATGCCGTGTCCTTCAGCCTCACAGACCTGACCGTCATCGCAATTTATGTCACTGTGGCGTTGCAGGACCCTGCGTTAACCAGTCCGTAAGAGCGGCACAATGTCAATCCGCAGCGCCGTGTCCTTGTCCCAACTGCGCCAACCGTCCAATAGCAGCTGGAACAAGGTTGCACTGGTCGCCTCAACAGCCCGTAATGACCACAAATAGAATTGTGTGGTTCGCACATTGGGTTTCATTTCGTCATGAATGTGGCAGCTCAACTGTCGCGCCTGACGGTCAGGCCCTTTACATGTGCCAGGTAGCTATGTTAGAGTCTTCACGCCATATGCAAGGTACCAGCCACGACCCTATATTGACAGATCTATACCGTGGTTGCCACCTAACAATTTCTCCCGTCCACTCAATCAGCATGCAGCCATACACCGCCGCCTTCAGGCAGGTCCTCATTCTCAGAAAGGGCGGACGATGTATGGACACTTGATGTCATATCAGCTGCCGTTTCAGCTGCTGAGTCCGCCACATCGACTGCCGTGTCCGCCACGTCAACCGTGTCCGCATCTGGCTGTTGACATCCAGCATTCCCACCATTGTCATCGTCCGACTTGAATCGGGCGCATTCCCTCACCCCCTCCTCTGATTCAGCTCCAGTCTCGATTCCATCACTCCCGTCGATATCATCCAAATTGGTTTCTTCGATTTCCATAATCTCTTCTTTTGTCTCAGGTAACTTTTTCATCCACCTCTCAACAATAGCCGTCGACTCCAGACCTTTTAGCACTCGGAGCATGGCAATATTGCGAGGTGTGAAAAACGGTCGCTGCCAGTCAGTTTTTCGCTTCTCGGCTTCTTTCGCTGTGATTTGTCGTGTCAACAACGAGTGAGGAGGAAGTATCGGGTCGACGGCCGGTCGCTTTCGTCTCGTAGCCGCCTCACGCTGACTTGCTAGAGGCAAGGGTAGCGGTTGCTGTTGCTGCTGGTTTTGGGGTGGCGAAGGGTGACGATGGCGGTCATGCGGAGTCTTGTTGCGGCGAGATTCTCGCTTCATGCGGTGGCTATCGCATGGCGATATTGAAGGAGGAGTCAACGGGAGATGAAGATGTCTCGTGCGCGCTGACCGCATAGGGATCGTAGGACTCGGGGAACGAACCGACGAGATATTGTCGGTTTCGAAATCGTGACCCTGAAATTCGCGTATGGCACTATCGGCCGGGAGTCGGCGAAGTCGAAGAGAATCTCGTTCCGACCGGGTAGGGGACGCCGCTGCCGAACCGGGAGTTTTGACTTGCCGAAGCCTCGGGATCGAACCATCACTGGGCGGCGGTGTGGCTAACATCGGTTCGGCTTGTGCTTGCGGTTGCACAAGATAGGCCAGTGCCGGCGTTGGTGGTTGGATGCCAGAATCGACAGCGGCGTTCACCATACTGGACCCCCGCTCAGCTGTTTCCGGACGATCTTGAACAAGGTAGGCCATTGCCGGCGTCGTGGGAGTCGTCAAAGAGGAAGCGTGGCCGGGCCGGATGGAAGGCGCTGCCACCTCAATGCTAATTCCCGGTTCCACACCTTGGTGAGAGTGAGGAGGCTCAGTGCGCGATGCAAAACCGGTCTCCCCATCTTCGACGAGGGTTACCAGTGACGCAGCGTCGGCTTCGAGCTGGGGCCTGGCGTTCTCTTGGTCGCCGTGTCGGCGCACATGGGGTGTTCGGCCAGACTCTCCCAAAGATTGTGGACTGATACCTCTGTTCTCTGATCTAGGCTGGTGCCATGGATCGGAACCGGACGGCGAAGTGAATCTTGGGGCTTCTCCGTGCCCATGCGAGGCGGAGTTTGGCAGATCCGTTGACTTGGCTCGCTGGGGGAGGGCTTGCTTCCCAGGGGGGCCCCTCTTGCCTTCTGGGCCAGCTGGGCCGATCAAACCTCGAGGTCCCGTCGGTCCTCTCGGGCCCATCTCACCCAATCGTCCCGGGGCACCCGGAATTCCGGGAAGTCCCGGCGGTCCTCGTACTCCTTGAGGTCCTGGTGGTCCTGGTGGTCCTGGCGGTCCCCGGGGTCCCGGAACGGCCACTATTCGGGCGTGAGCCGTGCGCCCAACCGACGAGACGGGTCGTGAGACGACCAAGACGCTTTCCCTATCTCCCGTTCTAGCCTTGAAGCAAACGCACCAGAACATCCAGCCGGTTATGACAGCCGAGAAGAGAATTCCAATGGCGATGCCTGCCACTTGGGCGCTGTTGGGTCCCGAGTTACTAGTCTCGACGGGTGGCATCGGAGCTCCGGTGCCAGAGTCGACGGCCGGGCTTGCTCGTCGTGAAAAGAGGGTCGTGGCCGTGGCCTGCTCGACCAAACGAGGAGGAGCCATGATGAATTGTGTCGCTTGTGGCCAAGGCGAAGAGACCCAACCAACCCTGAAGAGAAATCGGATTTCATCTAGGGGGGAGTGCGAGGGCTTTGGGTTGGGCATTGCGCGGCGGAGACAGATCATATCGCGACCCATAGTGACGAATCGGGCGGTCAAAACTACCGGCGAACACATCGGATACAAATTGTCAGCTATTGGTCTGTCCGATGCCGCCACTCGGGAGAAGTGCATATCCGGGACCCTCTTCCGCACTCACCGACTGTCGAATCGCGCCAGACCCGCCGACTGTGAAGACGGGGTCCCGTAGGACTGGGCCAACACATGTGGGTTCGTGTCTATGGCGCCTTATCCGAATGCAGGGCGGCTTGTTGGGAGGCGAAAGGTGGACGAGTCGGAGGTTTTGCGGTGGGTCCTTCGGCGTCGAAAGAGACAGCCCCCTCATGCAGCCCGCTGGAATAGGAAATGCAAATCACAAGAATGGAAACATGTTGTCGAATTGCAGCCCAATGAGTCAGTGGTACAATGACGTGAAAGGGTGTCACGGCATGGATAGAACGCGGTGAGCCTTAATCGCCCAAGGGTCGGAGTCGAGACCGGGAAAGAGCTTTTGTGTTGCTGTCGGGTGAAAATTGTGCACGCAGTCCTCTTGCGTGTGCAGGTGCGGTCTGCATAAGTCCAAAGGCAGAAAGAACGGTGGGTCCTACTCAGCTCGACTTCAATCAGAAGGTGCCAACTACAAGATCCACCTCACGAACATGAATTTCCCTCGGAACTAAGCAGTCGCCACCTTATTCCAAGCCAGACTGCATTGAATATTCCCTGATCTCTTGCCAAGTGCAGTATTTCCATCCACGACTGGTAATGCAGCCGCAATGCTACCATCCCGAGAAACGCCCTTTTCGACCATTGGTTGGCATTCTGGTATTTCCGACCCCGTGAATATCGGCGACCATCACAGCCCAATTGACGCCGCACGGCCATTGGGAGCCTGCCTACATTTTATCGGTAAACTTCGGGCGAACCAAACCTTTTGTCCCTTCGTATCCTCATCCGCAGGACACAGCCGATTCTGGCCCACACCGGTTCCCAGCACCGACAACATGAAAGACCTCATGGCTTGCATGGAAGACGGTCACCAACAGTGGAAAATTCAGCGGGGTTTCCAGACAATACGGATATTGCGTGAGCTTGGAGATAACAGACAACAGAGGGAACTTGTGGGGTTTGTGCAGTTGTCAAGGAACTCTAGACTATCGATAAGTTCGCTTTTGCTCTCAAACCTAACAAGGCAAGATCTAATTGACAAACCATACAGGAAAGGTACAGCAGCCTCGACTCTCAGTTCCCGCCGAAGTGTTGGCTGTGATCGCCACTCTCCAATCAACAAGGGTAGGTACCTACCCTGTGTTAACCTCGACTTGGTACGAGAACTGTTCCTTTCCGCTGCCGTCTCGCATATCTCGGATTTGGTTGTCTCAACTGCTGGTAGTAATAGATAAACCCTCGCATCTTTAACACCGAAATTATTAAGGCCTGGAAGAGAGACCTGATCCTTGTTATCCTCCCGACGGACTTTAAGGTTGGCTGACAAGCAAGGGACTGAGCAGGAACTCGGCATTTGATTTAACTCTGGTGGGGCTAGTTAGGCGTCTGAGAGCCACTTTTGGGATTGCACATGGAGCCATCCAATGAGACGTGGTGTCATGCTATCGCCGATTAATCAGAACCTTTTGGGAGTAGCGCAACACTACCGGCAGGCAGGGTCGAGATGTTCCTGGCCAATTACAAGCGGCCCCGGGTTGAATCCCCCTTGTCCGCCAACCCACTGAGCACCTTGCCTTGGCATGGCATCCTGCAGAGCAATGACTCTCAACCCTTGTGCCCACCCTTGCAGACATCTCCCTTTTCCAGCAAGAGTTTCGGATACCTCCGTCGCTAGCGCCAGCATCCTTTGTTCTTTGGTAAGAGGAATTTGCTATTACAGAGAGGAGACTCCCGGATCGCGTTTCTTCTGTCTTTGACCCCGCTAGCTCTCACTCATTACTGCGTAGTGTTTTTGTTGAGCCACCTACTTTGCCAGTCCGCATCTTAGGGACTGGAATGGATGGAGAAATGGTAATCGACACCCAGCTATCATGCTCCAAATCCCGGGCCATGGCACCAAGGACGCGTCGCTCCAGCCTGTCCAATTCATAGACATGTTGATGTCAAGGGACGCGCCCGTTGGTCCTCCCCGCCCACCGGGTTTCGATCCCGAGATATATGCCTCGGTGCCAATATTCAACAGACGAGCTGATTCCCTGGCGCTGGTTATTTCCTTCACGGTAAATCTGATTTCTGGACTTTTCTTTTATTGATTGTTTCCACACTGCACCGGCTAGCCCTCAACTTGCAGCTGACTTTGACGGGGTGGCCAGTTGTTCTCGTGGATATGTTGCGCTTTGCGATTTCGCACCCGCTTCATTGCCCGCGCGCTAGGATGGGACGACGGTTTCCTGGTTTGCGCTTTGGTATGAATATCGACTCCTACCACTAGAAGGTAAAAGCTGACTTCAATATCTCCAGCTAAGCACGACCACCGCCTCTGTCTTTCTCGGTATAGGTATGCGTCTTCTCTGCAACGACCATGGACAATGGGTTGACGTCAAGATCAAAAGCACCCAAGTTTGGATACGGACAATCCATGTACTCGTTAACCTTTGTGGAGGTTCAAGAAGCTATCAAGGTATTTCTTACGCTTCCATCCAGATCTTCACTGGGCTCAACGTGCTCGAGACTAACCAATGTCAACAGTTCCTATACATGAGCACCGTGCCCTATCCATTATCCGTCGCCTTCACCAAACTCGCAATCCTGTTCCAGTACCTGCGCATCTTTCAGACCAGCTCTACCTACCGACTTGTCTGCAAAACCCTAATCATCATCGTCGCGCTCTGGGGCTGCGTATACTCTGTCATGATCTGGGTTCCTTGTATCCCCGTCGCCGCGTACTGGGATCTCTCCATTACGGACGCCAAGTGCTATGGATTCAGCGGGCGGCAGCTACGCGAGTTTATGGACTATTTTGTCAGCCAGGTCGTCTCTAGTTCCGTGCTGGATTTTATCGTCTTTCTCCTCCCGATACGGCTGTATTTCCGGCCCAACACCAAGGGACATGTTCGCCTTTCGTTGTTGTGCTTTTTCGCATTGGGTCTCTGGTATGTTTTTTTTTTTCCTTTCTAGAGACGGGTTCAAGTGGCTTGTTGGAGATGGCAACATGCTGACTGACTGACTGACTGACCTCAAATTCAGTGTTAGCATGTGCTCGATTTGGCGAATGGGCTTCGTCATCAACATGTACATGGCCGGCGAAGGAGCATTCGATCCCACCTGGTACAGCCCTACCGTGGTTGGGTTGGCCGTCATCGAGAACCACCTTGCCGCTACCTGTGCGGCGATAGCCGTCTTCTGGCCGAGCGTCGAGCGAAGATGGAATAAGATTTTCGTCACGCAAACTGTTTCCATCACGAGTGAATACGGCCAGTTCCCCGGCAGGCAAAACAACAATAACAACAACAGCAATAACAACAACGCCGATATCGAGATGCAGGGCGTCACTTCGTCCGATAAGGACCAGGTTCTGGACGCGACAGAGCTACCCGAGGGATGGGAACCGTTTGTAGGGGATGAATCGACGGGATTGGGAATCAATGAGACGGTAATAGAGTCGACGTCGGGGAATCGCTGGTTGAAGAAGGTCAAGGGGGTCTTGTCGAAAAAAGACCACAACTAACTGGGGCTATAAAGAAACTGAAACACAGACTGCCTTTTCTCTGGAGTTGCGCAAGACAGCACATAAGCCAGCACCAGACAGCCGGACAGGATGTGAGGAAAACGTGAAAACCCTCGACGTGACCAAATTGTACCCAATGCATATCCTAATTTTAAGCTGTCTAAAAAAAATCGCGTGCTAGATGCCCCTTTCCAATGCAATGACACCCAAGACAAGGGTTGTTCATGCAACCAAAACGCCCGGCTTAAGCCACAACCACAATGCTGCCAGCGGGTAACTCTCTGGTAACCCCCCCAGTCTGGTCCCTTTTTAAATGCCATGCCAGTTCCAACGCCAACCACAAAATGACCGGTGAGTACGCCTAGAAAACATCCCTTCCCGCCATTTATCTGGTCCTGCAGAGCAACACTCTACTTGTTCTGGATGACAATCATCTCAATCGAGCTGTGCGAGTCGGCACGGGAGACGCCCACATCACTCCGAACAGCTGCTGCCCTGTATAGAAACGGAGCTGGACTGGGAGTCTTTTCCACCTTGCGCTCGTACCCGCCCGCAAACTCGGTATAGATGCCCAGCCGACTGAGGAGACGGAGAAAGGCGCCACGGAGACAAGGGAGACAAGCGGCGATAATGCCGACAATAGCTTCAAGACTGGCCCACAGGGCAATGGAGATGCCAGTGCCCGCTACATCCCCACCGTTCGGGTCAAATCGATGGATGATGATGGTCTTGACGACCGAGGCGGCCGAAGCGAGCAAACCCAGGCTCATGAGAAAACCGATGACGATGCGGTGCTGGACGGAGCGGCGGATGTGATGCAGAAAAGTCAGCGGGATGAGGGAGAAGATTACGTCGGTGATGATGACGATGCTGGAAGCCACCGTCATGGTGATCTTGAAGGCCTCGGGGCTCCAGCACCACTTGTCGAGGATGTAGGGGTTCCAGATGGCCGCGGTGGGAATACAGCGTGTGCACTGGAGGATCGTTACGAATACGGCCGTTAGAATCTGCAGGGCGATGATGGAGTAGAGGAACCGTGTCCAGGCCCGGGTGTTTTGCAGTCGCACCAGCATCACGGCAATGCTGGTTTTGATTAGGGCGACGGACCACGACGTGAGGACCTCGGCGACCATGGTTAGCGGCGCGTGCTTGTCGGCAATGGTATCGAGCGGGATATAGGCGGGGGCAGGTTTCGCCATATTAGAAGAGACGGTGACGATGATCATGATGATGTCGATGAGGGACATGGACTGCAATTGATGCCCAGTTCAGTTTCAATTGCGAAAGACGGAGGGAGGGGGGGGGAGGGGGATCACTTACTGCGGCAACAGCGATCAAGTAATCATCGAGAGCGATGCCGGCGGCCGATCTCCAGCGGGAGACCAGCCGTGCCACAACGAGTGCGAGTGATATGGCGAAGAAGGGAGTGGTGACGCCCACGTAAATCCAGCTGTTCTCGATCTGCAATGCCGTGACAGGCAGCCCGGGCACGTCGGCCGGGGATCCGGGGGAGCCGCCCATTCCCCAGCACCCATTCGACGATGCGCCGAACCGCGGACTGTTGACAAGCGGAATTGACGAGGGAAAGAAGTTTGGGACGGACGACGCTACCTCAATCGCGGGGACGGACCGGAGATGGTGAACCCCCTGGTGGGGTCGCCCCAGTGCACTCCTCCACTGAAACCGTGGGGCTGGGATTGGACCCACAGCGGCAGCGGAATTGGTGGCGGGGTGTTTTCAGCGTTCAGCTGTTCATCTCCGCACCGACAATTGATCTCCCGACTTCCAAGGCCTACCTCCACTAGTTACACTTTTATGAGACAGGAACCATGAGCTAAAGCTGCGCAATTCAGCAAATGGCAGCGAAATCTGGTCTGCTAAACTAAGTCCTGTGGGTTTGGCGGGAATGCCAATCTGGCCACTGTTTTTGCAGCACGCCAGTCTGCTTGGCACAACCTCTTCACCGACGGACCAAGACACGGAGTGCAGTGCGCTAGTGCTGCGCGACGAAAGTCGGTGTGAACTTGTCGGCGCCTAGCAAATGGTCAAGCAAATGGTCAAAACCGCACAGACTTCACCCCAAGATCGTGCGTTTTCGTCATGAACATCGCAAGTTCTTCCCGCTTCGTGGTGCAGCTGCACGGAAGCATTGTCACAGCAAGCCTCATCTGTCGGCGTCCAATTTGTGGCTAGGTGTTCCAGCATAAGCTTTGGATTGTTTGAAACTCTATACTTTGCTTGTTTTGTGTGGGTAAGACCCCCATTTCATCATCAAATTCCACGCTTCACTTTTTGGAGGCGAAAAATGAGAAGAGAAACAAAGAAAAAAAAGGGAGGAAAATAAAAGGCTTCCCCTCTTCCCTGTCGGGTAGGTACATGAGTGCCAGTCGGCAGGTAATGAATTTTATACGCGCTCAACTTCACAGCGAAGCTTCTTTCTCTTTGCCTTTCTCTCCTTGAAGATGGTGATCCCTGGGTGTTAATCGAGTTCCGCTTCAGGTACCCCCCTCCCCCTTTTTCCCCCCTTAGAAGTCTCCGGAAGGTTGTAAGCCAGTCTTATGATCCAGTTTTCACGAGAGCGAAACTCATATATATCCACGGTGCTCCACTCGCAGAGGTTCAGTGTGTCCCATATCAAGGCATGCGCCGTTTTGTTAATGTTGTCACTTAGCTTGGCACATTCTGGTATCTGAATACAAGATAACAGGACAGGTAAGAGCAAGCGATACAGTCCTAAGGACGGTGTGTCGAGACATGGAGTTGAAGAAGAACATGCTCCCGGCGCCTAGGTTTTCTCCCCTTTTACCAAGGTGAGTTGAGACCTCCCATAACCTTTTCGTTTTCAACACATTGGCCGAGGTGCTCGACATAACTCAACCTCGTCAAAAATGTATGATACAAAGTACTGAGAACACCTCGCAGGGATAAGCTGTGTAGTCAGGCGTATCAAGTTGCTTCTCATCATATCCAAGGAGCGGAAAAACCGTCTCTTGGTCAATATACATGCAATCCTTCATATCCATCCTGCTGTTTCAGCCAGTTACATCTGACAATTTGCGCTTTTCCCATGAGCCCTTCAGCAACATCAAGTGCGTTCACCATCACGACGCCACGGGTTCTAGAACTTGTGGAATACAGATCTGCACATGTGGCGCCCACATTATTAGTCGCACGTCTCATGAGGGAGAATTGGAACAAAATCTATTCATCCAACGCCTTGGGTTGTGGGTTGTAAACAGTCCCTTAGTTTCTCACCCCATCACTGGAGACATCAATCATCAAATTTTCACCTCCTTACCAACTTGACCAATCAACCGCAGACTTTTATGCATAAACGAACAGGCAATTCTGGCCCACCCAATCCCCTCAACCCCCACGCTATGCAAACAGGGTGTGTTGTAGCGAATGCAATCCCCATTGGCCAAGGTGGATGCCACCCTCAATTATGACCAATTGGAAAGGAGCTATCTCCTCGGGATACCAAGCTAACCCACGCACCAGACCGTAACGTCGTAACTATGTATGTGTGCGCGCCTTGAGGACTCTTGTAGTATCAAAATTCTTTTTTTTCTTGTCTTGGCCAAGGTGCATGTGGGGATTCAATTTTTGTCTCTCTCCGCTTCCGGTCATGAATGGGGGGGAAGGAAGAAAAAACTTCA
>Ga0247760_1003018_pt1 | contig 11586 bp, 17 predicted proteins | sample UWRJL171409R4_FD_179936 | JGI IMG/M metagenome (GOLD analysis project Ga0247760, IMG submission 179936) | Plant litter microbial communities from Arlington Agricultural Research Station in Wisconsin, United States - UWRJ-L171-409R-4 | ecosystem: Environmental > Terrestrial > Plant litter >...
CTAACCTGACATTCGCTCACGCCCCCGAGCAAGCAAACCCACCTCTCGCCATTCACAAACCATAATTTGCGTATCACACCACACCACACCACACCACCCCCAGTATCCCCCCCGCATCACAAACCTCCTCGGACAAGCTAGCCATCCGAAATCCTGCCCAGCGAGCCGCGGAACCGCATCCGTCTCCTTTTTCGGGACCGAAGGGTACATCTGAAGGAGCACCCTCTTGCAGCCGTTGATAAGACACTATCACAAGATACCTCCAACATCCAACGAGAATAGTCCTGGGTATCTTGCCTCCGCATGGGAATATAGGAAAACTCTCCTGGCCCCTTGCTTGCGGCTGGCAAGTCTGAAACGTCCGGCCTTCCCGACATTCTGTCGGGGGCGAACATGTCTCTCCACCTTCGTCGACTCAACTAGGTAGCATAGTCCGGCTTAAACGGGGCAAACGACTTGGGAATCTCCAACGCCCATCAGGTCAATGACTGAATGACGGAATGACGGGAATAGCTGCTGTGCGTTGTTTGTGCCGCTTACTCAAAAGATAGACAAGGGGAATACTTGCACCAAGGCAGCAAGTAAAAAGGGCCCTTCAGCTGAACTGGCCGCCGCCCACAGGGTTTGCGATAGTGAACCGGACGGTTGGCAATACGAAACGCCCCGGGCGGTAAAAAAAAAGCTGACTGTGGCGTGAAACCGTCATGACCAAGAGCGGCCGGCGGTGCGGAGAGACGGAGAGAGCGAGCACATTCGGAACGGCGCGGCCAAGAATTGCGAGAATAGTTTGCAGTTTGCAGCTGGAGTCGCAACAGCTCGCAAAACTCTTCTGCCTCCTGCTCTTGTCACGGCTGCAGCGGGATTATGATGCCATTGTGATGCATTTTTCGTATTTTGAAATAGTAATAGTCCCGTAGGGCCGGAGCTGATCGTCCTCGAAGTTGATGCCTCGATCTAAAGTTTTCAGGCCAAGGCAGGCACAATACTGAGCCAGATCGCGCATGTGGCTGTGCGAGCCCACAAGAGAAGCAGCCGGGAACCAACAGAAGCTCAGCCTGAGGATTGACTCTGTAACTCTGTGGGCTCTTCGGACCGAACTGGCGTGCAGCTGCCAACTTCACCCACCTGCTCTGTCCTGCAGTGGCATTGCAACCAACTAAAAGCCGGCGGGAAGCGTTGGGGCGTTCGGGGGCCATGTGGCCTCGGCGGCAGATGCCCAGGCAGTCAGTTTCCATGCCTTTGGGTGTTTCAAATCGGGCCTGACCGTCTGCGAGCAATCTGCGCCCCGCGCTTCCACAAGTCTTACCCACTGCCGGACTGATGAACGAGGCCTTACAAAGCCCCCAGATGACCGCGGGAGGTCCCGGTCCCGCAAATCCCAACACCGGCATAGCGACAACTCCGGCTCGCTATCCTTGGTTAAAGCCGGGGGCATGAACAAGACGACCTATCTTTGGCGCCACATCCGGGAGGCTTAGGAGCCCGGAAGCAACAACCGTTGAGAGAAAGAGAGAGAGAGGGACTCTGTAGCGGCCGTGGCAGCGGCAGCACCACCCTAAGATCTTGCCTCCCTCCACAGAAGGGTGGCTGGGCAAATGTTTCGAGAAAAAAAGAACACAATCTGTCAGTCCCAGATCAAGAAGGCCGTCGGCTATTGGATCATCCGGGTGCATGGAGAGCAAAAAAGAATTACTCCTATTGGCTGGGCGCGCTGAGTAACGCACCGATAAGATGCTACCCCCGGGCTTACGGGGCTTGACAGGCCTAAATCTGATGCTAGAAGCGTGCGTGTAACGGCAGAAAATGGAATAGCGACGGAGCCACCGTGCTTGGGAATAGCGACGGCGTGGGTCGCCAACTGGAACAGCGACTGCGGCGTCGTGGAGAGACCTGTTTTGTTGGCAGAGACACTATTTCCGAACGCTAGTGACGTCTCACTGACGTTACCGCCTATACTAGACTTGGTTGGCGGGACTGTGTATTTGATGTCGACTGTTTGAGGACTGAGGCGGGGCAGAGAGGGGTTGCGTCGGAACATGCATCGACATTGTCGTGCTACAATCTTTTTCCCACTTGGGTTTCTTGGCTCGATGCGATATTGCCCAATTTAGCGATGCTCCTGGACCGACCGCTCTTTCTCTCTTTAGGCGTCCCATTACTGCTGCTGTGATCATCAACCGAGCGGACTATGAGGTCGGTATGGGAAAAGTCATCGGTCGAGGGAAAAAACAGAGTGATGGCCAGCTAAAAATATCCTAAGCGCTGGGGCGTACATGCAAGGAATTTGATAGTGCATCGTCGATGTGCCAAGACGGGAGCGGGAGCCACTATGTGGACCGTGCTAAACTTTTTCAGAGTGGCATGAGAGCGGGAGGGTGGGGAGGAAACAAGCAGTGGGGACCTCAGGATCGCCAGACCGAGAAATGGCAAGACGACAACTGAACAAACCGCAGCGAGCTGAACAGATCGATCAGGCCCCCGGATCGATCTCCGGTTTTTGTGGCGTTTGAAAATATCATCGGACGAATTGAGGTGGTTGCGATTGCACGCAGCGTAGGCTGGCAGGGGGTGAGACGAGTACGGGAGTTGTTCTGGTGGCTTGATGTTGGGCCAGGGGCATGACTAACAAACAAACCTTGGATGCCCATGCTGATGGACGACAGAGTTGGGAAGGAAGCAGAGGACCGAAGTGAGGAACAAAATTCAAGCTTCGACCAAGGGGAGAATTTTTTCACCCCCAGAATGTCCGTTCCTTCTGCTTGCGGCCGGCAACCGGCAGGACCCGCAAGTGATACATACCCGGTGCCCCGCGTCAGAATCGCCAGTCGTGGCTTCCCACTGGGCCATTATTTGGTGGGCAATTTGTCGGCGAGGACAAGAGCTGGGCTACAGCTCTATGTGTCCCACACCCCATCGGGGCTGGCTGTGTACTGTTGCTCAACCAGATTCCTGCTGCCAGCTAACGTTAGCGTCCCAAATTCCCGTCTGCTCTCTTATGCCGGTGCCTGAGAGACGCACCAGGCACCCCAGTATCCCCAACTCCGCGTTCATCCTGCTTTTTCCCTCGTGCGCAACTGTCCTGTGCACTCCCGTGAGGCTTAGCAGGCACCGATATACCTCACCTGCCGACCTGACCCTTGGGCCGTCTGGCTCCCTATGGGGGCATGCAACGCTGTCCGAAGGTTGGTGTCGCACGAGTACCCCAGCCCACCAGTTGTGCGGGGTCAGTTATCGATATCGCTTGGCAATGGCATGCTCGGTGCCTTCCTTCACGATTCCTGCGCACAACACGAGCCGTTATCCACTCCCCGGCATCAGACCATCTGAGACGTTTGGGCGACACTGCTCGTCCAGAAGCAGGCCGGCTGGATGCAGCCCAGCCCAGCGTCGTGCAGAAAAGCAATAGCTCGTAAGCGACAAGCGATAAGCGATAGCCGACAGACGACGGATGACGAACCATGACTGGACGACGTGGCGCGCCACCTAACTAACTAGCGGCCAACTTGCGGCACACCCGACCTTGCGAGATTTTCGTCGATCCGTGCTCGGATCATGAGAACTGACGAGCTAGCAAGCCACGGGTGCTGGTGGCGTGCTCGGAACCACGGGAGCCAGACATTAACTAACTGCACTAGTGTGTTTACCACCTGGCTCAGCGGCATTCGACGAATCGGCTTCTCGCAATTAAGCGCTCGTTTCTTGGATCGACGATTCCACTCGTTCAGCAGAGGTACGATACATACTACACGTGTATGAGCTTGCAGGACACAGGAGGACAGCCCAACAGGCAGAGACAATACTGTACACATGTTGGCGCGACTTAGCGCTCGACTCGCACCACACACTGTGCGCAGGCTTGCGGAGTTGCTACACCCCTTTTCAGTGTTGCAGCGAATCCGAGCATGGTTCGTGTTACACTACCTACACCAAGTACATCATACTCGCAGGAAAAACTCTTCAAGTCGACTGTTACCCAACATTGCCAACCAACGCCAGGAACATGATACTTGCGCAGGGCTGAACAGCTGAGATGATTTAGCGCTCTGTGCAATACCTGCATCCTGTGTACAGCACACCACCACTATGACTATCATGTCGATCGCATGCAACCTCTGCACGTTTGCTGGCTCCATGTCGGTGCTTCTGTGCCCCCGTGCCTCGGAGCCTCGGTCCCTTTGCAAATGCAGGTCATCGTCGCGGGGATTTGCGCACATTGCTCTGATGACGGGTTCCACGTCTCTGGGGAAAGCTTTCACACGTTGGCCGTGCCGCCCCGTGCCGGGCCCAAGCATAGCGGCGGAGGCGTCATTTTGAAACTGCTAGACGCGATTTGCGGCTGCTGATCGAATCAAGAGCCGAGACTTGGGGGGTAATATCGAGATCCTTGGCCAACCGCTGACGACTTCCAGACTCTGGTTTTCGGTAACTCGCTCGACGGCAAGACTCTAGCTTTGCACCGCGGACCGTGTAGATCTCCCCATTTACAACTATCACTGTACGCTGCACTCTACAGGCCAGTTCCCTGTGCGCTTGTCAACGATAGAGACCCAACGCAACAATCCAACAAAAATAGGATCTCACAAGCAGGCGGCGCGGGCCAGGGCCAGCCAGTGGGATTCAACCATGCGTCTAAGCCCCTGTCCGTACATCACGCCAGACGGCAGGCCCCTGTTTCTGGCCGCACCCCTTGCTCTGCCGGTCGTCTTGGCGCCTCTCCCATTGCAATTGAGTTGTGGATTGTGGTTATCGCGTGAGCTACCCTCCTGGAGTCCGCCAACGAGGTACTCGCAGGATATGCCATACGGTCAACACGCAATGCAGCTTCTTGCGGCTCAGAGAAGTTACCAAGTCGAGCTCCAGCAGTTATATACGCACGATGTGGACTCGGTCCTCCGTATAACCAGTTCGGAACGTCCAATGGCAGCATACTAACAAAACAAATTCCACACCACCAGCACTGAGCTGGTGATGGCATTTTGGTTTTGAGATGTCGCGCTTAAGCAGGGCAAGCGGCTTTCCAGTCTGTCGGAGCCAGAGGCACACGCCAGAGAGCGGCTATGTCGTCGCTTGTTGCGCTTCGCACCTCGCAACCGTCGGTCGATCGCACGTCTTTTCTGCTCCAGAGCTGTCTGCTCCGTGTATTGTGCCGCATTCACACTCTTTCAACCACGGCGGGGTTGCAGCGGGAAGAGGCTTCTGCCCCTCTAATCAGATTCTGCTGCCTGCCAGGGCCGGCTTCCTTTGTTCATCAATTACTGGTCAATCGCTGCCGCAGCCAGCCGTCGCGAATCCAGCAAGATTCTTGGAATATGCAAATGGTGTCAGAATGCATCATCTGGTGTCTTCAATGCTCGGTATCCTGAACGGAGAAAATCTTCACGACCGTGTAACATTGGTTGCATAATGCGATTGTCATCCATGCCAGAGAGATACTACTACGTATGTACATAGTGGTGGACGGCGGGAAGTGCTGATGGGTGCGCTGCAGCTGCCAGCCTGCGCCCCTCGCCTGTCAGACTAGCAGCGGCCGAGCCGGCCCATCAGAGGCAGGTAGCGAGGAAGCAGCCCAAATGGATGTGATGGAACAACTTCTACCACGCCAGACACCGCTAATGAGCAGCAAGATTCAGCAGGTGTCGCATGCCCGTTATTTTCACCTTCTGCCACGAGCGGCGACCCCCGATTGTAACGTACTCCAAACGCGCTGAGATGGCGGGATACAGCTTCCCTAACGCTCCCGCCTTCGAGAATTGCGGCGTCTGAACATGGCTCAGGAGAGCGACGAGCAAGGCCGCGGCACATGGCACTTAGAACAGCAGCGGAGAGAGCAATTCCCGGGAGGTCATGAACTTGGCGCCACCCACCCACCAACAACATCCGATGATTCTCGGTGGCTCGAGGGGGAGATGATATGATATTGGAGTATGTGCCACCTGCCCTATACAGTGCGCTGAGAAGGGGAGAAAATTGTCGCGCGGTTGTTGCGCGTCGCGACTGGTCTAAGCGACGTGTCGCTGCGATTGCCCACGGTCCTGCACGTCGACGAGAGCCGCTAGGGGTCGAGGGTCGCCTGCCATCGCGGCAAAAAGAAAAAAGAAAGGAAAAAAGAAAACGCAGGAAAAAAAACAGCACAACGGGCGCGGTGGTGTCGGGTACCTAAGACAAGGTCCCACTTGCCGCCATGGCAGCACTCTCAAGAGGTACTGGTACCTTCCCCCCCTCGGTTTTTGCTTGATCGCCGACTGGGCGGTCTTGTAGAAAGTACCCTGCATCCTGCCCTTTGGTGCGACATCCCCGGCGCTCACTGTTCACCCATGCATGTCCGCCCCCCTTCAACGCATCTCTACCCCTGCTCGCCCTGCTCCAGCTGACAGGGGCCAGGGGAGGAGGGGGTCCTGGACAGCCTCTCTCCAAAACCGGCACGCAAGCCTCTGCTCTCGTCGCTCGCTGCAAGCCGGGCCAAGACCTTTCTGCCCGATCGCTCTACCTCATCCCATGTCGCCCGCCTGGAGCTGCCATGCACGTCTGGCGTCCCTGGGAGGCTACCTATCTCAATATAGCAGTGCCTCTGGCATGCGCCGGTCTCGTACCCCAGGATGTTGTTTCCACTTCGGATCTCTCCTCATGGAAAGGACGGTTCCCCCCTTCCCAACCTGTACTGTTCTCTCTGCCTGCCCTTTCGTGTCTGTCGGCTTGATGCATAGCAGCCTTTAAGCCTCTTCCCCTTCCCCCCCTCGTGCGTCTGCGTCTGGCGTGCAGCTGCCGCGCGTGTACTTCCGTACCCGCGAGTTGGTGTTTGTGCCCATATCGACTGCTACCTCCTCTTTATTTGTCGGGGCAGTCCAGCCGGGCTGTGTAATTACTAACTTGGTATCTTACTTCCAATTTGAGGCTCACTCGTCGCCCATCATGGCTAGCTTAAAGTTCATAATGGATGTCAACAACGACGACCACCACCACCAGGCCGACATCCGGCAAACCAATAAAAAGGATAGCGCGCCAGCCAACCCAAGCCAGGAGTTTGAGGAAGAAGCCACCAACGCCCCTCCGTTCCCGAGACATGTCAGCAGCTCCGAGTTGGCTGTCGACCTCGAACAGAATATCAATCAGCAGATCCCCAGTCCTCCTCCTCCGTCCAAGAGGCGTGGTGTCTCGACTCGGGGACCAAAGTTGCCTACCACCACCACCTCATCCTCATCGGCTGCCATCTCTTCCTTGTCGTCTTCATCTTCGTCCCTGTCCGTGTCAGCAGCAGCAGCATCTACCAAGGCCTCGGCCCGTCGCCGGAGCACGGCAAGCAACGACTCGATGGACCAAGGCGGATATGGATCGGCTGCCTCATCGTCGTCGATGGGTCCCGGCATGCATCACCACCACCACCACCACCACAACAATAGTAATAACAACAACAATCACAACAGTCCCATGAGACCAATGCCTCACCACGTACCAGCCGAGCTACCCATGAGGCTTACTCCCATCACCGGCCGTGTTAGCAGGGCAAAGAAGGGCGTTCCCGTTCACGTCTGCGATATCTGCAAGCCAGCTAAGGTATGTCACGACCAAGCAGCACGAGTAGCTCAGAGGCCTAACATGAGATGCAGACCTTTACGAGAGCGGAGCATCTGAGACGTCACCAGCTCAGTCATCAGACTCCGGGCTTCTCTTGTACCTACCCAGGTTGCGACCGTGCCTTTCACCGACCAGACCTCCTGGCCCGCCACCAGCAGAGACAGTTAGTTTGACTCCTCCCTTTCTCCCCTCAATCACTTCGTGTGGAGGATAAGTGCTGATGCCAGTATCAGCGAGACCGAAGATGACAAGGGGTCCTCCAAGAGTGGGAGCAACGACAAGGACCCGCGGGCCTCAGCAGCACCGTCGATGTCAGGGCCTGGGGTAGTGTCGGTCACTTCACCATCGACGAGTGATGTCACCCCCACTTCCAACCAACCGGGGAGCCAGAGGCAGTTCTCACAGGCGAGCACCTCGACCATTGACGGCAGCCCAGCAACACCGCATGCCCACAGCGGCTCGAGCTCGTACGGACCGTACCAGCTCGTCACTCCGACTGTGTCCATCATCGACCCAACACACTCGTCGGGTCTAGGAAGTGGGTATTCGGACATGATGGACTACCAATCACCTAGGACGACGCCACCCACCATCGCCCTGGTCACCCATGGCCTGCTGCCGAGCCTCCACATCCCCGAGCACAGAACACCCGACCTGTATCACGCGGATGCATCGCCGTGGACATCATCTGCTTCGGACAGTACCTACTCGACGCCGGCATCCGACATCCCAAGGCACAACCGCGTCTGGATGCCGCGGCACCGGTCACCGACGGCCGACTGGCCAAGTACGCAACTGCTGTCGCCGTATCCCGGCTCGGCACCCCGCAATGTACAAGGCTCGGGCAGCACCAACCTGGACCAGCCGTCCATGTTCATCAACCCCTTCCCGGCCACGTCGCACTATGGGCCCAACCCGCAGCAGCAGCAGCAGCAGCAGCAGCCGCAATCATACGGATCTGTCTTTGGCGTCCCCATGGACGCCTTCGGACCGGCCAACACAAGTGGTCAGCACTCAATCCTCGACGCTTCTTCTGACGGGGCTTTTCGTTCTCACCACCAGCACAGCAACTCTCTTTCTTCCCTTCCCGCTACATCCGCCCACACCACTGAGGCTCTAGTGGCGCCCATCCCGGCGCTGCCGACCCGGGTCGACCCCGTGACTGGTCTTGGTCGGCAGAAGGAGCTGGCCATGGAGACGCACCAAGGTCTGGTTGGTGCCCAGGCGGCCATGGGTGGTGGTTTGGCTGCATTAGATGCTATGGGAGCAGGATATAGCGGTGGTGTCGAGGGCGCAGGCGACAATGGTGAACACGGAACGGGCATCCTGGCGGCCCTGGACTTGCCCCTGGGAGGCGGATGTGGGATGCCGGGCATGACCATGGCCATTCCTCTGCAGAGGCCTGTCCGTGCCGCCATCCCCAGCTACCTCGAGGTGTACTGGGAGCGAGTAGATCCCAACTTCCCCGTCGTCCATCGCCAGTCGTTTGAAGCAGCGCCCGAGGACACGCTGCGGTGCGCCATGGCGGCCGTGGCTACGCAGTTCCTTGACACCAAAGAAGATCGCATTCGGGGCAATCAGCTGCATGAATACGCATGGCACGAGGCAAAGCGGGTGAGTGTTTAGAAAGGATCGGTGCCTCTATTTCTTCACTTTTCTCTCTCTCTTAATCCTTTAATCTTTTTAATCTTTAATATCCAAAGTCCAAAGCTAACACGACCCCAAGGTCACCTCGTGGAACCTCCAGACCATGCAAGCCATTCTCTTGTGCGAGTACTTTGCGCGCTTCCGGGGCCGGAAGGCGACGACGCGGCCCTCGAAATTGTTTGAATCTCTGTACTCGAGGGTGAGTTCTTTGCAGTTCTTTGCTGCGTCGTCCTCGTTGCCGCTCTCGTCCTCCTTGCCGCTCTCGTCCTCCAACAGCAATGGGCTTTGGCTCGTTGATGTGGGTGATTGGTCTTCTGCTTCTTCCCCTGCTTCCGATTGCTCTTCTTGCGCTTCGATCACACCCACGGCTGCCAACATTGCGTCGTATGTCGCCCGGCCTGCGTGCACCCTCGGCGACACTGCGTCTTGGGGCAGCGTGCCTTCGTCGTATGCCTCGTCCACCACTTCGTCCTTCGGCACCATCCCGTCGTCTCCTAGTTCCTTCAACCTCGACGTCTCCTTTTCTACTGCTTCTGTCACCTCTACTACAACTAGTAATGCCACGGCCGGCTTTAATCCTAATGTTGCTCCTTCTGCTTCCGTTTCGCGTTCACAGCAGCGTTCTTGGTCGTCTCTTTTCTCTCCCACTCGTTACAACCCTCCTCTCGCTTCATCTCGTTCTTTGCACACGCAGTCCGAGGTTGCCATACAGACGTGCTCACAGGCTCTTTCCACTCTGCAGGTCCTGTACCAGAATCCGGCCATGATCGATCAGAATGTGCTGGCCGCCGACCAGCATCTCTCGGCCGAGGAGCGCTGGCACAGCTGGGTCGACACCGAGGCCCGCCGCCGTCTTCTCGCCGGATGCCTCCACCTCGACAACCATGCTGCCATCTACCAGCAGCAGCGCCGCGCCCACGACTGGGACCCGAACGGGATGACACCAGTTCCCCAAGTTCCCCTCTTCGGACTCAGCTCGGCTCCCTGGAAGGCCTCTTCGGCTGAGGAGTGGAGTTCAATTCTCGGTGCTGACGCTAGAGTTGTCATCCCGGACTTTGCTCTCCCCTCGGAACAGCTCACACCCGAATACATCATGTCGCTCGCTCCCTACGATCGCGTTGCTGTACTTGGCAGGGAGATGCTGCGGCTCCCCCGTCGCGAGCCCGCCGCCACCGCTTCCGTCTCGGCCCATGCTTCCCCCGTGCCCGAGGGCGAGGTGCAGATCCAACCGCCGGTAGCCCAGCAGCTCGACAGTACTCAGGTATCTCACTCGCTCGGCGTTGAAGAACGCATCGGCACCCTCTTTGCCTCGTGTCCCATCGCCAACACATATCTGGCTCTTCATCATACCCCCTTGCACGACCTCCTTGCCGTTGGCGGCGACTCGTGGGTCTTCTCTCAAAAGGTCATGCCGGCCACGTCCTTCCTCGAGCACCAGAAGCGCCTGAAGATGTGGGCCGAACAGCACTCCCGCCTCCCTCCTAACCCAGCTGCCAGCGGCCTCGCGGGTCTCAGTGCCGCCAAGGCCACCGTCTATGCCTCGCGCGCCATCATTAACTTCGTTGACCGCGCGAAGAACGCTCCCGGTGTCAACCGTGGCACAGCCGCCTCTCCTTGGTCTGTCGACCTGTCTGACTACTGGGCTATGTACGTCTGTGCCCTCATCTGCTGGGCCTTTGGTCACCGTGCCCGCCCCGGTCCTTCAGACGCGCGTAACCAGCACCAGCGCAGTAGCAGCGAGGGCAGCGGCCGCAGCAGCCCGGTCTCGAGAATGTCTGCTGCCGCCGTGGCCAAGTCGGACGAAGAGGCCATGGCTTGGTTGCGCATGGTGGCCGCTGAAAACATGCCGCTTGACAATGTCGTCCGCGCGAGGGGACGTCGCGAGGCCGCTGGTGTTGTCGGCTTGGTGCGCCGCCGCCTCGAGGTCGACTGTGTCGGCGGACGGAGTCGGCTTTACGTCGATGCCATTGGCGTGCTGAGGAAGCTCGACGAGGGCGCCAATTGGAAGTGGTTCTGAATGTATCGGCTCATCCATCCTTTCTTTCGTCGGCCACTCACTTTACACACACACACACAAACTGATCAACTGCCCTGATGGAATGTAATACCGCATACGCGATACACTCCTTGACCTTGTTTTCATCTCTTTTTTTCCTATTTCGGGGACCGGATTCACACGCTTTGGGGGAAATACATACATACGGTGTAATAGCGGTGTTCAAATTCATGTCTTTTTTTCTTTCTTTCGTGTTTGTATGGGCTTCTGGGGCTAGGTTATGGTCATGGGCATTGGTTGGGACCGGTTGATATCCATTCCTTTTTTTCTGCGTTTCGGTTTGGTCAACAGCAAAGCGACGGCGTGCCGGA
>Ga0247760_1003020_pt1 | contig 11578 bp, 12 predicted proteins | sample UWRJL171409R4_FD_179936 | JGI IMG/M metagenome (GOLD analysis project Ga0247760, IMG submission 179936) | Plant litter microbial communities from Arlington Agricultural Research Station in Wisconsin, United States - UWRJ-L171-409R-4 | ecosystem: Environmental > Terrestrial > Plant litter >...
TCGAGTTGAATGAGGATTGGAGTCTCACAATCGATGCGCAGTATCATACCTTTGAGCTGGAAAGGGGGGATCTGACAACAAACAGTGAGTATTACTGGGTGGATGGTAATGATTGTATCGGCGATGTCCTCTTTTACCATCCCCGGATCGATGAAGAGTCTGTTGAAGTTGTACTGATATCTTGTGGGTTGGACTTTCGAGAGAGAGTTGTTGGGATTATGGTTGATTGCGAATCAAAGGAAAAGATTGGTATCTTCATGTTACAACGACAACGGGTTGGTTGGGGAAAGGGGCCTAACATTGTTAGATGAGCAGCGGCGGCCCCGAATCGCGAATGACCTTGAATACCCTTTTTAAACCTGTTTAAAATGATGTGATGAATTAAAATTGATTTATATTATTAGTCTTTGTACGGCCTTATGGATCATTTCAACCCTGATCTAGTACTTATCTGGTGTGGCTGCCTTGGGCCGCAGCGACCTTGTTATCATAAGTAACGATTGTGACTGCAGAAAGATTATAGGTCACTACCACATTAGATTATTTATAAAGTGTAAAGAGGGTGCCCAGACCATTTGATGAAACCGAGTACCAACGAGCTGAGTATAGACGAAAAGAAGGACAGTGGAAGGAATATCCCATGGTATAATATCGGGTCTTGTAGTAGAAGAATCCAAGATTGGGGAACTGTAGCACCTGGAATTGCTGTGTTTGTGTATCTGAGAGGTGTCTAACCTTTACCTAATGTGTAAAACTCTGGCTGTGAGCGCAAAGACCTCCTGGGATTCCGCTGCTGTCAATTTTTTTTCGCGCCCGCCCTCACTTGAATATCATGAGCGTCATACCGATCATAGAAAGCCCGGGGCGCTTAGCTCAATGGGCAATGATTTCACTTGTCCTTAAATAAAGATCGGATGCGCCTACAGTTAGATTCTGAGACATCCTACTATATACTAGTATACTGTGGGATATGCTATGGGTGCTGGTATATCATGTGCCATCCCAGATTCTGAGCTAGGGTCTTTTATAACATCCCAGGGCATGTACTGGTATATTCTGGGCCAAAATTCAGGATCGTAAGCGGGGAAAAAAAATATAGGCTCATAGCCAAGAACTGGGCCTCCACAGGCGTAATTTTTAAGCCAGCACAATAAGTATGCACCTAACAGGCATTTAACATTCTCTCGCCGAGTAGCCCATTGCCACAACGGCTTGGGTGTTTAGATGAAGAAAATTTGTCACGATTGCATTAGAAGATGTTTTGTAGGGTTGGGGAGCTCGAGATTTTGACGCGGGTAGTAAGAGGGAAGGACTCACCCCTTTCAGAGAAAGTTACCTGGGTGCTTTTATGCCAGAGATTTAGGACGGGTGATGAGGGGCTTGGATAACAGGTTCTGTGCTAACACATCATTGCTGTACCCCACTGAGGCGTTCGCCGGGTGTTGTATCGCCAATACCGAGAGTGACAAAAGGGAGTCGGTCGTACAGGCTATGACACTCGGAACGAGGATTGCGGCGAGCCCGGGGCATTAGTAGAAAATAAGGAAATATCTGCTTGTCACCGTTATATCTCCAGTTCTACCGCTTCAGCTTTCTGAACCCCCCGCTACCGTCTCGTTACAACCTCGCGGCCTTTGCAATTCCCATCTCCCTGTATACCAACCATATGATCTTCGCCGTACTCGTAGCTTGAGACGCCTGGTGCGGTTAGTGTTAGTCCGACCGAAGAGAGCTAGAAATGGTTGGTTATCGGATTACGCAGTAGCGTCTCGGCTGCCACAGTAGCTGCTGGCCGAACGGTCCACCCAGCAGGCCGCCGGGTGTCGCCGGTACCAGAACCTGCTTCCCGGTGATACCAAGCTCGCTATCAAGTGGCGAACCAACATGTACGGGACGCACGCTCATTATTCGTGGAAGGACCCTATTCGACAGATCTTGTATTATCCGGCGAGGCTACGCTTACATTATGGCTGGCTTATCACGGATGCCGAACTTTTCGTACTCTGTCTCCGTTGAATTAACAGTCCCGGGACAGGTCATCGACCGACCTCAGCGGCAGCCGCACGTTTCCCAAGGCTACAATCAAATACCCTCTACAGAGACCAACTTATCCCACCTATCAAGTAAGCCTTCCTTTTAATATATCTTAGCGCTATATCGAGAAGGAGGTTGAGTCTCAACGCACAATACACCCATTCAGCTCCTAACAACTCCACAAGCAAAGGTATATTATGAAGATTACCAATATCAACCACTAGTAATGAATATAAGCATCCCAAAGAGAAGAAGGCAGAAGTTATCTATGAAGTTTTGGGTAGTAGTGGTTATTGCGAATCCAATGTCCCAGTTCTGGGCCCCTGCTTACGAGGGACCATTTTTGGGCTCATCGGTTAAAACTGCCCCTTCCCAGCAAGGCAGTACCGCCCAGTGGACGGATATTAGCCGAAGCTGAGCCGGGACTGATCAAAGCTGACGAAAATCCACGTGACTATGAGCATGGGTGGTCGTCGATTTTAGGGTCATATAACGACCAAATCCCGTCTGGAGAACCTCGCATGGCTGTGCCGCAGAAAGTCCCGCTTATACAGACGTGGTAATTGCTACTCTTTAATTCACTGGTTGGAAAAGCTTGGCGGTTGAATATGGGAAGAGCGAACTTGGCAGTTCGTCTTTGTCACATTCCAGAGCTAGCTACACCGACTCCCGACCGTACCTGAGTAGGAATCTAGCCGCGATTCCAAGTTGAGAAACAGCAAACAGACATATTCCGGTCAACTAATGAACTGCACTACTCGTAAGCCCAACTGACCAATCCCCTACGGATCTGGGGGAGGGATGGATCAAGGCTATAATGAACGACCCCTCGCGTCGTGTAACCGATGGGTCGAGTCGAGTCAATTCAACCGTCGATGTTCATTCAGTGTCATAATAAATCATTTTCACCGAATGTCTCTCTCGTAGTATTTAGCGACGTGATAGCAAGCAAGAAACATGTTGTTTCTGTTGCCCTCTCCTCACCACATTTTGTCCACTCTCGTCTTGAATATACAAAATGCACGCCAAGGAAAGAAACTCTTCCTCGCCCATTGCGACCCCCCCTCCTGACGCCGAGTCTGAGACAACCGAATGGCATATCAAAGACCACTGGAAATGTCTCGTGGCATGCAGTCTGGTTTCTCTCTGTCCGTTTCAATATGGTCTCGATTTTGGGTTGATTAGTGGTGTCCAAGCCATGGTTGGGTTTTTGCGCGTTCGTATACCCCTTCCCTTGCCTTTCTTTCCTCCTACTTCCGTCCTGTCTAGTTCAGTATTTCCCTACATATCAATGATATGCTGACCAGATTACCACAGGTCTTTGGCCATCCTGCTCCCGAACTCCCCGGAGGCTGGAACATATCCACGACGCGCCAACAACTAATCTCCTCGCTCATGAACCTCGGCGCTTTTCTCTCTTCGTCTCTCGTCGGTCCTATCGCGACCATTCTCGGCCGGAAAGCCTCCATCTGGTTGGCCTGCGCCATCTGTTGCATCTCTAACCTCATCATGATGGCCACCACGGAAATCTCGGGTCTCTATGCCGGACGCTTACTCCTCGGTTTGGCCAACGGCATGTTTATGACTTTTGCACAGCTGTATATCCAGGAATGTACCCCCGCTCGATATCGCGGGTTGATGATCTCTTCGTTTCAGGTATGGACTACGATAGGTGGGTTTGTGGGCACCGTGGTGGATAACTTTACGGCAAAAATCGACGGGCGCGAAGCCTATCTCATTCCTATGGGACTCATCTATATCGTTCCCGCCATCTTGTCGGTGGGGTTGTTTTTCATCCCCGAGTCCCCGAGGTGGTTGGTTCAGCGGGGGAGGATGGATCAGGCTAGGAAATCGCTACGGTGGCATCGGCCAGGGAGTGACGAGGCGGTGGGCGAGGAGATCAACGAGATAAAGTTATCTCTGGAAGCTCAGAAACAGGACAAAGCCGGGGTGGCGGTTTGGGATATGTTTCGGAATCCCGTCGACAGGAGGAGGACAATCCTCGCGACCTGTGCGGTTACCGTCCAGGGTGCTTCGGGGGCCATGTATGTGATTGGTAAGTTGAACCCAACCACCAAACAAAATTCTACCCCCCCGAAGATACCCAGACTAACGTGAATACATGTAGCATATGGCACTTATTTCTTCCAAATGGCCGGCATCGGCAACCCCTTTGAGAACACGTGCATCCTCAACGGCGTCGCCATCGTTGCCATTCTCCTCAACTGTGCTCTCATCACCCATTATGGTCGTCGCCGTGTCATGCTCACCACTGGCCTCGTCTTTTGCGGGATAACGCAACTGCTTATCGCTGCCATTTACAACGCCCGTCCGGGGGAGACATCAACGAGTCAAGCGGTTGTGGCTTTTACGGTTTTATATCTATTTGGATTCAATGTATGCCCTTCCCCTTTCCCTTCCCCCCACTTTCGCAAGTGTTAATCTGACTTTGTATTCCAGGGCATGGTATCGACGTACGCCTGGATTTCCGGAGGAGAATTACCATCCCAGCGTCTCAGGTCATATACCTTTGGCTTCGCCACAGCTGTGGGGTTCTTTGCGGCGTGGCTGGCGACTTTTACGGCACCCTACTTTATCAACCCGGAGAGTCTGAACTGGGGGCCGAAATATGGCTATATCTGGGCTCCTTCGTGTTTTCTGTCTGCGTATGTTCCTGTTTTTTTTTTTTCGGGTGTGTGTGTGTAGGGGTTATTTGTGCTATCGTGTGATGGTTGGATGTGCTAACTCGTGGTGGGCAGTCTCTGGGTTTACCTTTGCCTCCCAGAAGTCAAGGACCGTACGCTCGAGGAGATTGACGAAATGGTGAGTAATCCTGTACCCTCATTTAATTTCTTGTTCTTTGCTTGTTTGTTATGTTTATTAGTGTTTGCTAGCGTGCAAGGTGCTGGTGAGGATGGCACTAACAGATCGCAGTTCGAAGCTCGCCTTCCCGCCAGGAAATTCCGACATCACATTTGCGTTGGCCACAATTCTACGAGGAATACTGGGAATACGGATGTTCTCAATGACAAAAAAGGGACTAAAGTCGTCTGCTCGGAAATGGGTGCCTGAGGTTGACTCACAGAAAAGGTAACTGCCATGATGATGGTGTCGCTGGTGACTAGACAATAGTATTGTTATTTAAAGTCCGCGTTGTAGTTGATGAACCTGACAATGAAGTTGGCGCTCGGATGACCAATCTCTTTATGCGCCGCTGGCAGAGTCGCCACTGTCAGGGCCATTCCAGATCCATTCGGTAATTCCACAAATCAGCTGATCACACTCGCTCCCCAAGTGGAATTTTCACGTAATTTCGTTTGAAACTGTACCAAATTTCCGCCATCCACGTTAGGGTCTTGGCGTGTGAGTCAACACAGTGCCTTTGGGCGCATTTTCTGTAAAAACCGACATTGCATCACCCCGTCCTGGGACCTGCCATACTGACCTGTGAACCTCACCTCTCTCGCCTTTTCTCATCAAAAAGAATCATACCAGACTTTTTACGGCCCAAGAACACAGTAGTCTCATCGGCGGTTGACAAAATGGCGACTGCTACTCCCAAACCGATGACGCTCGAGCAGCTGCCCGTCGACGTCATGTTCGTCTTGATCAGCCACCTCGATCCCGTCTCCCTCATTAGCATATCACAAACCTCGCAGAGTTTCCGAGACCTAATTAATCCGCAACGCTACCATTTTGTTCAACGTCTACTCGCTCTCGAGTTGGATCCTCAAATCGGCGGTATCACGCCCCGCTTCCGCGACGGGGATGACCAGAAACTCACCCCGCCCGCTCACGACGAAGCTTGGAACGACAACCTCTATGCCTGCAGCAATTGCCTAAAGTTGCGTCTTCACACCCTCTTTGATAACAACGCCATTCTCCGTCTGCGATTCCGGAAACCCCCTCGCGGAAGCCACGAATGGAATCGCATGCAGCGAACCGAATGGGCGCCCCTACGCGGTGGCCTCAACTACAAGCACCGGGCGATGCTTTTCCAGGAAGACAAGGAAAAGCGTGAGGCTATTAGGGCGCAATACAACCAAGCGTCTGCCGAGTACTTGCAAGCGCAGAACCAAGCAGGCTTCGACCGTGTCCACCGGGGTCATGTGGATGAACTGGCTGACGAGGTCGAGGGCTATCTGGTAGGCACGGAGCGCCACAAGCGTTTGTGTCTGGATTGCCGCTTTGCCCGCGGTGATTTCAACCGGCCGACCAAGCGTGGTCTGGGTACCCCTGAGCAACCCATTGTGCGATCTCGACTACTGCGCATCCCCACCGACGGCTTCTCCAGACTGTTTCCCGGGTTGTTGCCGCCGCTGGACAAATGGCCCATTGTTTTTCGGGTGTACCACATGAACCGCAGATCCAAAGTCATCCCCATGTATGCCGCGCGCTGCCGGGGCTGTCATACCTGGCAGGATTTTTACTGCGGATTCCGCCAGCGCGTGGAATACCAATGGGAGCCCCGACCGAACTGGGACGATAAAAGATTCCAGAGTGAAAGTGACCCCGAGACTCCTCTCTGCAACGCCTGTATCGTTGGTGGCGGCGAGGAGGAGAGATTTAAAACGGAATTCCGCAACTTCGCAATGGACTACCTTTCCCGATCACTTCGTCAGGAATTCTGGTCTTTAATCTTTGGGTGGCGGATCATCCGTCAGGAATTCGATCTACACTTGAAGAAGAGCTCTTCGCTTCGACCGAAAAGCCTCCTACATGATTACCAAGATGTTGGAAAACAGATTCTGGAAGGACTAAAATGGGAAGAGGACGGCGAAATTGATGTCGGGAATTGCGGAGAAGATTACCGCAACTTTGACGTGACGGATCTGCGGAGGCGGTATGAGCTGTTCCGCACGTTTCTCGAGACGCAAGTACCGCGAAGCGTGGTTCATCAAATTTCCACGGGTTGGTTCCGGCACTGGTATGAGGAATACGAAGTGTACGAGGCATCTTTTCTTCGCTCGAGAGATGCGCTCAAAAAAGCAAAGGGTGATATGCAATGGTTGTGGGATTACGCGTTGGAGCCGGGGCGGTTCCACATGTCGCGTTTTCGGGTGCTTCCGGAGGGTGCGACCTGCAATATTCCGGATCTCCGAGATTCGGATTCGGATTCGGACGCCGAGGATGTTGATGAGGACGCTGAGGACGCCGATGAGGACGCTGAGGACGCCGATGAGGATATTGATGAGGACCTTGATTGGGACGCTGATGAGGAGGATATTGATTGGGAACTTGCTTTGGGCACTGGCGAGGACGTTGAAGGTGAAGCGGACGCTGATTCCGGCTCTGGTTCCGACGCTGAACCGGACGCTGAACCGGACGCTCATTCGGACGTTGAACCAGACGCTCATTTGGACTCTCAACTATAATCTGTAACACTTGAGGGGTAGCCATTGTCCTGCAAATGCAAGATATTAGTGAGCTACAAGCTGAGATGATACATGGACAATAAATTAAAATGACAACAACAACTTGAACATGATGACGCAGTGATACCCACACCGTGACAGCAATAGACTTGGCGGTCCCGATTGAGCCCCGTCTTTGGCTCCAAGAACATCAGCGCCATGCTGCCGTCCATTCTGGAAGAGGTCGTGATCTTCCGCGACATCCTCCTTGCGAAGGCAGGTGAGAACAACAACACCTGGGGTCCCGTGTTCCAGCTCGAAGCTCTCACAACGAACCTCACATTCGACGTCATTGGACGGGCTACTCTGGGCATCCGGCTTGATGAGCAGACACGGGCGGCACCGAGTCTGCTTCGTCGCGCTTTGCTCGACCAGTTGACCCATTGCTTGTTCGATTATAACATCCTCACGCTTGCTAATATTCTCAGCCCCATTCGTCAGTGAAAGATAGCGCGAAACACGCGCATCATGCGCCAATTTCTGCGGCCGCATGTTATTGGTGGTAAGCTACAAGGGAGGCTCAGACTCAGCGCGCACCGCCGGCCGTGACAGCCCACCAGAAGAGAGTGACATAATCGTCGATTTTGCTGTCAAGGAAGGGAACGAGGAAGCCGCCCTTCTTCAACATGAGGGGGGGGCCATATTCTAAGCGGCTCGATGCTGACGAGTTTATCGATACCGTCATCGCTCAGCTGAAGCTCTTCCTGTTTGCCGGGCACGACACGACGGCGACTTCCATCTGCTGGGTCCTCCACTGCCTCGCCAAACATCCCGGTGCGGCCGCATCGGTTCGCGCCGAACACGACGTCGTGCTGGGGGAAGCGGGAACGAATGAGACGATACAACGTCTGCGGGCGTGGCTTGAGTAAAGGAGGCGCTTCGACTATGGCCCTCGGTCGGACCGATACGCGATGGATCGAGCAGCTTCTCGTTCGCCGTGCCGGGCACGAGCGTCCCCTACCCTACGGAGGGTTTCATGATCTGGGACGGCATTCAAGCCGTCATGCGCCGGGAGCGACCGCGGCTCCAACCCCCAACGGCAATGCGCGACTTGTTAACACTGGGGTATTTTCCCGTGGACATTTGTATTGGGGTATTAGACTTAGATAGGTTCGTAAGGGGTAAGAGGCCTTGGGAAGTAAGGATGGTAGGTGATGCAGTGTCCTTTTGTGGGATCGGGGATGGAAAATAAGCTAGCAAGCGGACGCTCATTCGGACGTTGAACCATAATGTGTTTTTGTAACACCTGAGTGGTAATCATGCCTCTTTTCCTTCAAATGCAAGATCTCAGTAGAGATATAAGTGGAGATGACATGTACAATAAACTCAAATGACAACACAGCTTGAACATGATGACGCAGTGATACCCACACCGTGACAGCAACAGACTTGAACAGACTGGACCTGACCTAATTGTCTTCTTATTGTTGTTCCTTTTTTATTTTATTTTTGGCATTCCCTCACCATGGTATCCCCCACGAAAATCTCTTTTCGTGAGCTAGTCGAAACCCCCCACCCCAGCAGCGCAACTGTCAACGTCTCCCTGATCAACACCTCTTCACGGATCCACGGCGTCAAAACTCAAGATTTCTTCGGCCCGCCCATCCCCTCTCACCCCCACAAATGGCTTGCTGTGCCTATCCTCTCTTTTCTCATCCGCCACTCTGCGACCAACAAAACCCTTCTTTTTGACTTGGGAATCCGCAAAGACTGGGAGAAGCTCAGTCCAGGGGTGGTTTCCCAGATTCGAGCCGAAAACTGGACGATTTCCGTGCCGCAGGATGTGGCTACTGTCTTGACACAGTCTGGCGTGGACGTCAAGTCGATAGATACGATCGTCCTAAGCCACGCGCACTTTGACCATATTGGAAATCCGTCTACCTTTCCAAAGTCAACGAGCCTGCTCGTCGGTCCGGGGTTCAAGAAGAATCTCCTACCGGGATATCCTTCCAATTTGTCTTCTACAATCCTCGATGCAGATTATGCAAACAGAAAGATTACAGAGATGGATTTCGACTTTAACAGAGATTTCAACAGAGATTTCAATCTCAACAGAGATGGCGACAGTGATGAGTCCACGGGGAAAGTTATACAATTAGGCAGATTCGCCGCTCTAGACTTTTTTGGCGACGGGTCATTTTATCTACTCAGCGCCCCGGGTCATGCTGTCGGTCATCTTTGTGGTTTGGCTCGCGTTACTTCTTCGGGGAGTGAGGACTCTGGAGGGGAGAAGAGAAAGAAAAATGAGTTTGTCCTCATGGCGGGAGATGCGTTTCATCATGTCGCTGAGCTGAGACCAAGTCCCGAGGTCTCCCTTCCGGTATCTCTACAGGCAACATACTTGCGAAACACAAATAGGGACAAGAATGAGAATGGCCAAGGAGACAGGGATGGAGATGGAGAGGAACGGGGAAGGACAAAACCATTTTACACGCCCCTTTTAAGCCACGGAAACTGGCATCTCAACGCCCTCCAAGCAGAGCAGACGGTAACAAAACTCCAAGAAGCAGATGCGGTGGACGAAATCCTGGTGATAGCCGCACATGACGAGACGGTGTTGGGCGTAGTGGATGAATTTCCTCGGGAGATGGCTGGGTTTGGGAAGAAAGGATGGAAGGAGATGGTGCGGTGGAGGTTTTTGGAGGATTTTAAAGGGGACGATACCACGGGGTGAAGAATACATGGAACTGGGGTGGGAGTATAAGAACTAAGGGGTTTGCAAGGAGCATAGCAAGGTAAGCTGTATGAGGTTTGGGTGTCCGCAAGAGACCCTGGTCATGTAGTGTTGCTCTCAGCCCAGGAGCATCCTGAACCAAGGAATCCGCAATGTACACGGCTCGACGGAGACAAGCTTCAACGTCACCACAATGTATTGCCCCCGCCAAAAAAATACACGGAACTAACACATCACCCGCCCAACACTTACCCAAAGCAATTCCGTCCTTCTAGAAGCCGCGATAAGCGGATCAATGTGCCGGGCTTCCGAAACCTCACCCGCCCGCCCGCCCGCCACAACCACTACCAGACTGGATCCGGGAATCCCAATGCCTGTTTGCGTATTGATGTGTATCATGTTTGCGACGATCATTTCCGTTTTTTCTCAACCTATCCCGGACGTCGGCATCGAGATACAGCCATGGGATTACAACCGTGGGATAGGTTACAGCGCATCGACCGGATCAGTCAAGGTCCGAATTTGATCATTGCATCCCAAAAGGGCCAAGGCACCCTTCATGTTTGTCTGTCTGTCTGTCTTTTTATCCGCCCACTATTTCATTCGCTCCCATCTGTGGTGAGTAAAGACATGTCAGGTCATTACGCTGGGACGCGTGTTCATTCATCCAATGGATAAAGTGAGTTCGGCCGTGGGTGTGAACCAACTGCCGCACCGCCCGCATCAGCCGCCTCGCACGGCACGGCATGGGACAAATTAATATTAATCAAGCAAGTTGGTGGGACAAGCCCAACCCCCAAGCTAAGGTAGCCAACCACATGATGGGATTGATATTCGATTTCGTTATCTTGGTGTTATGAGTTCATGTCCCAAGCCCCGGGCTGGTCTGGTCAAAGGCCCTGGTCCAGTCCATTATCAGTGAGTGGGTGGACCTTGGTGACGACAAGGACGTGTAAGTTTCTTGGGAACGACCTGGTTCCAAGACAAGGACCAAGACAAAGTAATATCCAGTTTTTCTCATTCTCACATCATGATCCTGGTCTTGTCCGGGGGGAAGATCCGAAAGTTTTTTTGTTCTTGGGTTCCATGTAAATGTACCGGGAACGTGTCCGCCCAGAAAGAAAAAAAAAGACAGGAATCGAATGGTCCGCAGTAATAATAATAAGACCCAAGACCCAAGACCCGAGCGCGCGTCAGTTCGTACCAGACCTTGGAGACGAACCAAAAACCGGGGGAACTTTCTCTAGACTGCCTACACTAAGCATCTGACAAGACGCGGCACCAACAGGGATTACGCCTCTTGGAATTCCTTGTCTGTACAGTCTAGCTTAATAGGGGAAGCCTTCCACCCGGTTGACTGGTTGGCTAGCTGGCTCTTGTCTGTTTTTTTTTTTTTTTTTTTTTTTGGGTCCTGCAGGTTTAAACCAGGTCCAACCTGGTTTTCCCAAAACGATGG
>Ga0247760_1003022_pt1 | contig 11573 bp, 14 predicted proteins | sample UWRJL171409R4_FD_179936 | JGI IMG/M metagenome (GOLD analysis project Ga0247760, IMG submission 179936) | Plant litter microbial communities from Arlington Agricultural Research Station in Wisconsin, United States - UWRJ-L171-409R-4 | ecosystem: Environmental > Terrestrial > Plant litter >...
AAAAAAAATATAAAATTTTTTTTTTTTTTAATTAAAAAAAAAAAAAAAAAAAAAAAAAAAAAAAAGGTTGGCAGTTTACATATATATATACCTATCAATCAGCTACGTGTAGTCCTTCAAAGAAACCAAGAAGCGTGACAAGCCGAAATACTTGGCAGCTACCCGAACCGAGGGGGTCAACGGCGTCTTTCCTTCCTCTTCTCCCGTACTTTCCCTCACTATCCTGGGATACTCGCCAGTTGCTTCACTGACTCAACACCGACGGAGGTTGAACATGAAAACTTCCGAATCGGTCCAAAGTTACAACAGGATTGGATGAAGCTCTCCCGCCTTCCCTCGCCCGCCAATAGCGACTTGAGACCCAGTTGGCCCAGCTGAATCAGCAATGGCTAGTTCAAAGAAGAAAAATGCCGGCAACGCGCCGTCGTCGTATGGGTCCGTAGCGTCATGGGTAATGAGAGCTGTGATCCTCTCCCTTCGTTTCTCTCCTTTGGACTGGAACCCCGGCAGGGTGGTAGATCTAGGTGTGTCTGCTGTCAGAGTTAGTCGGCATGCGGATTCAAGACATGATACCTGACTTGTTATTGTGTAATGTAGAGTCAAGCTAGGTAGATAGGCAGGTAGATGCGGCATGGTAGAATGGAAATTCAGAGCAGGAATAATCCCGAGCATCTCTGCAGATATCGCTCGTGTCATGGACTGCTCTCTGGACATGTGACATGTAAACCGCGAAACCGCCTGACCAATTCTTGATTCTCAAAATATCTTGTTGAATGAACTGAACATGGTCTTTATTCGGCATTCGAGTCAAAGAAGATTATTTTGGTGGCATCATCCCATCCTGTCAATAGCATTCAGATCGTCTTCCATTCAGATTCCGACAGATTTGGTAGAAAATGGCATTCATGAGACAAAGGCTCGGAAGACAAAGGGGGAACATTCTTTTCCATTGTTTCCGAATGCTTTTTGTCTTGTTTGGTAGAACAATGGAGTCGGTATAAAGTGTCCCCTGCATCCCCAGGTCTTTTCGTCCATCTCGTCAACTCACTCAGCAAACAACATCACCAACACATATTTCGACTTGAATTGCTAGTAGGTTAGTATCATTGCTGCAATTCACTGACATTGCAGACATCACACACTACAGATATACAGAGACACTGCAACCACACACAAAGAAACACAGAAATACACACACACAAACAGAATGCCTGGCCCTGGCTTCCGAACCGAAACCCGATTCTGGGCGTGGAACGACAAAACCCATACCTCGGGGTTTTTTGTCCCCAACGTGATCCGGGTCGAAAATTACGTCTTTGACGCGCGGGATTGGGGTCTGGCCCGCCGATCCGCGCGTCTTCGGGAGAAGCGACTCCGGGAAACAAAGGAAGAGCAAAAGCTGAAGCGGAAACTAAAACTAAAACGTGCTGGACACAGCCATGATGAACCGATCCGGGCATCTTCTTCTTCTTCTTCTTCTTCTTCTTCTTCTTCTTCTCTGTCCCCTTCCCCTACAAATTCCGAAATCAATGAAAAATTCTGGGAAGACCAAAACTTCCCTGCGATAAGCCAGCTCGAATCTCTTCCCCAGGAGGCATTCCAAGCTCTGGCCATTCCTGGGAGTAAAAGCAACAATAAGAACATGAATAACAAGTACAGTTACTACATCTGCGCAAACTGTAGCCAGCTACCCAACGCAGTGGGTTCCTTCTGTGGGATGAACTGTTTCCGCGAGTTTTATCTCGACCATTTCGACGGGGTGGAAGATAAACTCGTTGAAATCCGCCGGACATCAAACCAGGGACTCGGGATATTCACCAAGGCTGACGTGACGATTTACCCGAATACTTTTGTCGGTCCTTACGTGGGTGAGATACTCCCCCAGTGGGCGGGGCGGGTGAGTCGTTATAATTTCAACCTGAGCGAGCAAGAAGACGTGGTGATTGATTCGAGACATTTCGGAAACTGGACGAGGTTCGTCAATTCGCATTGTCAGCCGAACCTAGAGGCTTTGTCCTTCCAGATCGGCAAGATGATGTTTATCTTGTACCGCGCTATCAAGGTCATTCGTCCCGGGGAAGAGCTGTTTATCAAGTATGGGAGGACGTATTTTAGGGGGAGCGGATTCCGCTGCACCTGTGATGCGAGAGATAAACCGCATTGGCCGCCGAGGGATTCGGAATATGTAGGTAAGGAGATTGATTTGCGGGAGTGGGTGCGAAAGTAGTACGGTAGGTATTTGCTTTAGATTTTGCTTCAAATTTTCAATTTACAAGTTGAACTGCAGCTCCAGCCAGGTAAATGTGTTTGGTGTTGATCTTGAGGGAAGCGTGAAATTTGACGATACTTGAGTTGACACGCAGCACTGTGGACCCCTCCCCCCTCGATGGAAAAATTAATTCCAAAGTAAACAACCAAAGCAGCTAAACCGACGCGGCAAATAGAAGAATGCCTTCCTGCCGTCATTATTGGCCAGAATTAGAAAAGAAATGAGCTCAACCACGACTCAAGCAAGCTCGTAGTCGTGTAAGGCTCAGGTGGCTTAACTAGCTCCTTGGTACGACATTATGGATATGGCGATAGTCATAGGCTATGAGCTCTTTGCAAAACGTCTTCTGGAGTCCAGTGTAGTGTTTGAGCTGGCAAATAGCAAGGTCGGAACGGATGCTGGCCTTGCTAAGCGCGCCAAGGCCCAGAGGTCTGCAGTCTAACCCCTGAAAGATTGTTCGCGCGGTACTTTACGGTTTGGCTACAGCCCTCCCGGCATGTTTTTCTGTTTTTAGGGGGTTATGGTGGAAACTGAGGCCCTAAAGACTAAATTTCAAGGCCCTGAATGTTAGAGTGGAGGCCCAAATATACGGCTTGGCTACAGCTTCCGGTCAACCTCCCCGGGCATTCTTTCCAAGTTTTAAGGGGCTATGATGGAAACTTAAGGCCCTAAGAAGTAAATTTCAAGGCCCTAAATATTAGAGTTGAGGGCTAAATATTTGGCTTGACCCCTCACACAGTCGACGGGAACCTTGCTTTCAATTACAACAAACAACTCCAGTAAGCATGCTTTTGGCACACTCATTAAGGTACCTCCGGATTTATCAAGGCGGGTCAGCCTTTTAATGTCCTCGGGGCCAAGATAAATATCTTGGCCGCGGGTGCGGGTTTTGTATTCCCAACAGGCTCAGTAACGTACGGCGAGGCTGGTTAGTCCTTCCAGAAATGCCGTGTAACTTTTTCACCTCATCGTCGGATAACCTAACTAGAGAGTCACAATCATAAACAGCCTTATCGAAAAGTAGGCTACAATTCCGCATATCGAAGGAGAACAAGGTCAGGACCTGATGCAAGGCCATTGCGCTGGCAAGACATGGATGTTGCATGGTCCGAAGATTTTCGTTTTCGGGCGGAACGAGAGTACGGACACTGCATTCGAGAAGAGGGGCGCCAGGGTGAGATATCCTGATCGCCGATGCGTAGTGGTGTCTTCATTCACCGTAGCGATGACGGCGGGCAAGACCATTGTTCGCCCACTAATGTAACTGGTCGATAAACGATGTGTCCTTCACCTGTCGTGGTGGCACCTCATTGATATCTGGCGTGGGTTCTGGGCGTACCACTGCAGGATTTCGGTACCAGCGTGGAGTTTCAGGCTTTCGAAATAAAGCTCCTCGAAATCGCTCATCTGATCTTCGAATTCATCTTCAGAGCTGCCCTCTTTGGATCTATTCCTATTTCGGAGGAGTAAATCTATAAGCCTGCCCGTAATTGTATATTCATACGTTACGGGTATGATGCCAGTTGAGGAGCTGGTAGAGGCTATGAGAACCGCGAAGGATTCCAACTCGGCACTCATGGAGCCTATCGAGCGGCAAGCTGTTGAGTCGAATACTGAGGTCTGTGAGGGGTTATCCCAATTGCCGATCCTTCGGAAGCGCTTATGCACCCTCGTCTACTCTCTCCAAGCTCCTCTCAGGGAGAAAATAGCTCTTGTCAAGAAGGAGTTGAAAGGGTTGGCGGATAAAGTCGTTGAGACTGGGAGCTGCGGTACCACTGAGGAGGTTGTGCAGCTGCAAGAGTGCCACAGCTAAAGAGAGCATGGCCTTTGGAAGGCTCCTCAAGAACATCGGCGAAGCATTCTCCTTCCCTCTGACGATCTTCTGTGACAACCATTAGGAGTGACGTCCTTAATCGGGAGTCCTCTAGGTGGCGTGAGGAGGACATCAAGCTGTTATAGGACTTGGTGAGTATCCAGCAGGGGTTTATTCAATATAAAAACAGCTGGGAAGTTATTTTGCGAGGGGTCAAGCTAGAATATTTAGGCCTCAACTCTAACATCCAGGGCCTCAAAATTTCCATCATAACCCTCAAAAATAGAAAAGAATACCGGTGGTAGGTTAGCCCAAAAGCTACAGCCAAGTTGAAAGTACCACGCGAATAATTTTTCAGGGGTTGGGCTGTATGCCGAAGAGTCTCCAGTCGAGGACGGCGAAGACAGTTTGCTGGGGCTTTTCGATGCGGACCTTGCGGATCCTGCGCGGTTCCGCTGCAATAAGCGCCCCAAAGCGGAACTTGTGGAGCATTATGGCGATAAAGCACACGACGCTGTCACGGCGAAGGCACCGAAACAATAGTGGATCGAAGAAGTGGCAATCGTAATCATAAATTTACAAGGTGAAGAAGAAAGAAGGCAAGGAAGGGCTGCGGTATTGAAAGCGTACGGCTGTCTTCCGATCCTCGCCCTTCAAGCCCACCAGGTCCATGGCCTCTTGGAAATCAACATGCTGTGGTGGGAGGCCGGCCGTGGGTGTTGAAACGGCGTAGGAGAATGAGAATGCAAATATCGGTATCCGTGCCTGCCTCCGTATTGACCGGTAGGTACGTTACTACTCATGGGTCGGCCGGTGGCATCGTGTGTTGCCTGGAGGAAGGGATGTACTGTGCCCTCGGTAAAATCCTCGGGATGGACGTTACGTCAGGGTCCAGGTAACGGGGTTACAGAGTCGAGAATGATGACCATTTGTTACTTAACAATACTGGGATCCCAGTTCTGAAAATGTTTATGATTGCTAGCGGGCGTCCGCGATATGTAGGTACGTATTGTAGTGCTCCAGGCGCATGACTGGACTTCGTTCCGCAACTCCCCAACGGCTGGGGCATCCAGGTTTCCCGGGCGTGTTTTCGGCCCGGCCAGCGCGGATGCTGGTGATGTTGAAACTGGCGGTGGGTCTGATCAGCCCGGACCGACGCCATGTGCTCTTATTCGAGAAGAAGGGCAAGCAAATTCTGCGCCTATATTTCGAAAGCCTGAAACTCCGCACTGGTGCCGAAATCCTGCAGTGTGGTGCGCCCAGAACCCAGACCAGATACCAATAGGGTATGTGCCACCACGACAGTGTTGCCCGGCAACCGCACAACAATCGGTTGGAAGAAGAAGACGACTGCGGCCGGCATCTTCCTCTCGTTTCGGCACGAAAACGAAAATCTTCGGACCATGCAACATCTTGCCAGCGCCGCTGTCAAGTTCATGTACACAGACTAGAACGACAAGTCCAGGTCGGCGCAAGCTGCTTCGGGACTTCCGGGAAGGGAAAGAGGGCTTGGCTCTATTGCGATGGCCTTGCATCAGGTCCCTAACCTTAATCTCCTTTGATATGAGGAATTATCGCCTGCTTCTCGACAAGACCGTTTATGATTGTGACCCCTCTAGTCAGGTTGTCCGACGAGGAGGTAAAAAAGTTACACGGTATTTCTGGGATAACTAGCCCTCGCCGCAAAGTCTAACCCCTGAAAGATTATTCGCGTGGTACTTTACGGCTTTGGTTACGGCCTATAAACCAAAATTGCTCCGGAATTCTTTTTTATTTTTATTTTTGAGAGGTTGACGATGAATCTTAGGCCTCAATGAAGAAGTTCAAGACCTTAGCAAGTAAATTTCAAGGCCTTAAATATTGAAAATAAGGCCTAAATATTCTGCCTTAACCCCCTGCAGAACAGCTTCCTAACTGTTCATGCTTTTCACAAACTCTTCCTCGATACCTAGGTGTTCACCAAGTTGCACATAACAATCACTCAGGGGTTGGATTGTACTAGACCCAAGCCGCGAAGTTGCCTTGGCCGCGACCACGGTCCTTTATGTGTACCAGGCCCTTAAATGGATGACAAAGGGCCCAGATTTCGACGCTAATATCACCACGGAGACCTGGGCGACGAAGTATGCCCAAGAGTCTCCAGTCGGGATACCTGGATGCCCCAGCCGTTGGGGAGTTGCGGAACGAAGTCCAGTCACGCGCCCGACGTAACATTCATCCCGAGGAGTTTGTTCCAAATCCTTTCCTCGCGAGCTTTACCGAGGGTACGGTACGGTACCGTCCTTCCTCCCCTCCAGGTAACACGCAATGCCACCGGTCGATCCAATATCGAATTCTCATACGCCATTTCAACACTCACGGCCGGCCTTCCACCGCAGGATTTTGATTTCGAAGAGGCCATGGAACTGGTCGGCTTGAACGGTGAGGATCGGAAGACGTACGCAATCAATAGCCAGAACACTCGCGTCAGATACCTACCCCGGAGCCAAAGAGGGCAGCTCTGAAGACGAACTCGAAGATCAGGTGAGCGATTCTGAGGAGCTTCATGCTGTTGACGGGGATAACAGCACCTCAGACAAAGACTTACCTAAGCCCAGTCGATCGCTGGATGAGGTTGAGGCCTTCCTTGAGGCAGATGGCCGAGTTACCGGTACCGCTGACGCAGACTCGACCACCGCCGGCTCCGAGGATGTTAAAAAGCTGGCCCGCCTTGACAAATCCGGAGATATTCTGGCAGTATGTTCTGTGTGCTTCTCCGGGATACACCCCTGTGCATGGCACCATTTATATGGTCTCACAGGCCTGCATCTTATCGCCGACCTTCCTGGAGGGTTTATGCAATATGAATAGCTGGGGAACTATTTTTGCGAGGGGTTAAATCAGAATATTTAGGCCTCAATTTTAAGATTTAGTGCCTCGAAATTTACTCCTTAGGGCCTCAAGTTTCCATTATAACCCGTCAAAACCGGAAAAGAATGCAGGGGAGAGAGGTTGGCACCACGCGAACAATCTCTCAGGGCTTGGACTGTACCCCCACTAAGAACCCTTACTTGCAACCCCACCGGCCCATTGATTCAACCCCAGGGCCACGAGACGGCCAAGTTCGGTCGAACCGTCAGCCCTTATGCCGTGCTCCTCGGCATCCTGGAGTATCCGATCGATATACGCCCCCGCTGCCGAGAGGTGGAGAATGTGCGCGACGGCGCAGTGGACTGCCAGCAGCCGTGGTGAGGGGGGTTCGATCGTTCGGTTGTCAGACAGATACAGCGTCCGAGTTGGGGGCAGAGGCTTCCTGCGAAATATCTGCGGGGGAAGAAACGAGCCGATGCGGTACGTATGTGGTGGCGGCGGCTCCTGCTGGCCCGGAGCGGCTGCTGGCTGCTCAAAGTAGATCTGGAAGTCACCAAACTGCTGATGGATAAGGGCCGTCAGCGTCATTGCGTTTCGCGGGCGGTCGATCTCAAGGCCCTCGATGAGGTAGGCGACGCCCATGTCAAACATGTTAAGAATGGCAAGAGCGGCCTCTCTAGATGGGTCCTATATAGATACAAGATTTGTTAAAAAGACTGGGCAGAGTAAACTGGAGGCCAATATGGCTAAGGGGTAGAATACAACTAACCAGCTGGGCGCCTGGGTTCGTTTTGGTTAGCGAATGAGGGAGAATGTGGGCGACTTCCAGCATCTGAAAATCGCTCTCCTCCTCGATCAGGAGCTGTCCGTCGTCGTCCCGGGCGTCGTTGCCGTCGCGCCCGAAACGTCTCACCGACTCGGCGAAGTCGAATCCCCGCGATACCACACAGCGGTAGCGGTCCCGGACGAGGCACGCGCCCCGTAGCGCGGAAACACGTTCTGGCGTGCCCACAAGCCCCTGGGGAAGCCCGGATCCTTGTGCTCTGAGGACAGCCGAGTGACATGCGGGCGAGGGCTGAGGGGTCTTTTTGGTTGAGGCCTTTACTACTCGTGGGCAACACAGTCCTCGTCAGTTCGCGGGTCGGATTTCGAGATTCCGAGGACGGGGGCCGGGGGCTGGGGGAAAAAGAATGCACTCACAGGGCAGGAAGAAATTATCTAACAGATAGTCGGCGAAGGCGAAGAATGCGGAGCGGAGAACTTCTACCTGCCCGCCTTCCCAATCGAGTTGGTCGTCCTCCTGGGAACCGTCGTCTGCATCTAGGGAGAGCCCCATGGAGCGGAAAAAGGATCGGAAGAACACATCGCGCGACTCCTGGGAGCGCGCGTACTCGTAGGTGTAGCGGATGAGAAGGGGGCGGCTGTAGGTGGTGCCGCGTTGATGTCTCTTGGGCTCTGGCTCCAACTTGTGGAAATGATGCACAATCTGGTAGAACAGCCGCTTTGCCCGTGCACGCTGGCCGTCTTCCAGCGGTGTTTCAACGGAAAAATCGATGATCCCTTCCAGCGACGATCGGTGGCGGTCTAGGGGCGCAGATTGCGATGGGTTAGTCTTGCTGATTATTCCGTCCATTCTGACCAGGCATGGTTGATGATCATCGGTAGAATGGCAGCGGCCGCCCTGGGGAAACAGCGCTGGGGGCGGTGGCGGGCGGGAGGATTGATAAGAGCGATAGCACGGACCAAGGAGGGAAGAGCTCCAGTCAGAGAACGGATGCTCCAGCGGCCAGCAGAACTAAAAAGTTGACTCAACTCAACAACAGGTATCGCTACGTGCAGCGACAAATTTACCAAAACCCAAAACTGGTAGGAGCAAAGTACTAAAGACACCACAATACATTACCTAAAAATTTATCAGAGCGAGGTGGTAGGGTGGTTGCAACAGGGACTGCTCGATTACGAATGCTATGCGACTAACTCGGAAAAGCTCGACAGTTCGGGGACAGAAGCCTTTGTCGAATACAGAGAGTAGAGAGTAGAGGCTGATGCTGGAGGTCGTTGGGATCGACAGCGGTGCCAAGGTTATGTTTGTCCATCCTTCCTCCACGAGGCCGAAGTCGAGAAGAAAAGAGCAGAGGGGTGCAGGAAAGCATAAAACGAGTAGTGGGAACAAGAAAAAGCAAACGGGCCGGGCTACAATTGTCAATGGGAAGTCTATGTCGCGAAGACGCCCAGACTGCTGTGGCTGTTGTGGCTTGTAGGTAGGTGGCTAGGGTGTGACTAAGCCCAAGCGTCAAACAATTTTTGTTTTTTTGCGCCGCGCAGCATCCTGGCTAAATCCAAGACCGGACACGTGCAGCCTCCACAGAGAACGCTGCACATTACCTGTCTGCCTGGACCATGCCCGAACTTGTCCATGTAGACTATGGGCGATCTATCAAACTCGAGACGGCGCTTGATGAAAACGCGGACATCATCAGCCAGGTAACGCACTTTGCGGCCGCAGAGAAGCTGTCGCGGGAGCTCTGGGACAACAGAAGACGATTGCGGCTCTTGTCCGGCACCACCTGGGGCTCGGTGATGGAGATAGCTGCCATGTGGAGCCGCGGGATGGGTGGATTCGGGGCGGCTTTAATATCTGCGTGCTTGTCAAGGTTCAGTCGCGAGACGCGCGCCGCAGCAGGAGGCTCATCTTTCGCTGCCCCATGGCACACAAACTTGCCGAGACCAGCTACCCCGGCACGGTGGACGAGAAGCTTGGCTGCGAGATAGGCATGTACGCGTGGATGCAGGACTGGTGTACTGATATCCGTATACCATACCTGTACGGTTTCGGCTTCTCTGATCACCGCCACGTACGTCGTAGCTGCCGCCTCGGTTTTCGCGCTGACCCTTGTGCCTGACAGTTTACTCATGAGGAATAGATGCCGTTTTACGTCAGCCTCTGGCACGCGATCCGGCGCCGCCTCCGCCCCTTGCTCGGGTACCCAAACCTCACCCGCTACACGGCAAACCCGACTGGCCTACGCCTCCCAACCGCATATATGTTGATGGAGCATATTGGGCCTGCTACCGGGCGTATGCTGTCCGATACGTGGGAGGAGCGCCGAGGCGACCAGGTCTCGCGACTGAGGCTCTTCCGAGGAATAGCCCGCATGATCCTCTCCCTGGCCCGCATTCCACAGCCTCGGATAGGGTCGTTCCGGTTCCATGCCGATGGTACGTTGATGCTGGCAAATCGGCCTCTGCTCTGCTGCGTCCCCATCTTGGAAAATGGCGGCGCGCCGAGGACGATGCCGAGGGACGAAACGTATACCTATACCGAACCGTTCATCTCGGATATGCTCGCGCTTCACGATGGGAGTTTCCTTGCTAACCGAAATGCGGTTTATGACGAGGTGGACTGCCGCGGCCAAATGGCTGCCAGGGTTCTCCTTAGGGCGCTTTCACACCAATACGTCACACGGGAGTACCGCGGCGGGCCCTTCCGCCTCCAATTTACCGATTTCCACCCAAGTAATATCTTGGTCGACGATAACTGGAATGTTACCTGCCTGATCGACCTCGAGTGGATCCGTTCCCTGCCCGCCGAGATGCTCGCCGTACCTTATTGGTTTACGGGACGTGGCATTGACGAGCTGGAGGGGGACAACCTCGGCGAGTTCGATAAAATCCATCAGGAGTTTGTGGACATATTGGAGGAGGAGGAAATTGCAATGACGCCGATGACGCCGGGGAACAAGGCCTCGCTGGCAAGCATTATACGCGAGGGCTGGGAGAGCGGGGCGGTATGGTTCTGGCGTTCCCTTACGTCTGTGGATGCCATGTTTCCACTGGTGGCGTATCATATCTCTCCTTTGTACTATCCCTTATCCACGAGGGTTGAAGAGCTACTTTCCAAGTACTGGCGCCGGGAGTCCGCTGAGGTTATTCGGAGAAAGGTCGCTGATCATGAAGAGTATGTGGAGGACCTGAAACGCCTATTTGAAGGCGATTCGAGCAGTCTTGATTAGAGAATTCAAGATCTCCCTTTTCCTTTTCCTCCTCTCTCTTTCATCTTTCCCTCATCTCTCTTTTTCTCCGTGGCTTTTCTCTTTTCTTCCCTCTCCCTCTCTTCAGCATCTCTCGCCTCTCTGCGCGCCTTGGCGCGATCGCCCGATGACATTGTGATCGATAGCTGGGTAGCATTGGCCTCTATTCCGACCATCCCAACCTCGGCCTCTACCTATATATATATGAGCTGCTCATATATATATGTAGAGCGAGCTAGTTAGGAGATGCGTCCAGACTTGCTTGACGGAATACGTACTACTGCTACTTGGGCTTCCCTCGATTCCTCTGTGGGGTGCGTCGGGCTGTCCATATCGGTCTCGGTCGATGGGGATGGGATTTTTGTAAAAGACTTTCTTTTCTTTTTTTTAACCCCGCTAAGTTAGGGCTTGAAGCGCTTAAGAGAGCTACATTGGAGTTTCTAAGCAATTCAAAACAGGTCATCCGAGGGGCTGCGGGGTTGACGGTCGCCTATCGAGTAGGTTGTTGGTGTTCCACCAATTATTCTGAAGAGGGGGGAGACCAAAGCCGATGCGCCCGAACAGCAGCAGGGTGTGGCGGCAGTCGGCGCCCTAGTTGGCTCGCATCCCG
>Ga0247760_1003024_pt1 | contig 11571 bp, 2 predicted proteins | sample UWRJL171409R4_FD_179936 | JGI IMG/M metagenome (GOLD analysis project Ga0247760, IMG submission 179936) | Plant litter microbial communities from Arlington Agricultural Research Station in Wisconsin, United States - UWRJ-L171-409R-4 | ecosystem: Environmental > Terrestrial > Plant litter >...
GTGGTTACTGTGATCTCTCTCTCTCCAGTTTCCGCCATGGACGGCCCTCAGTCGCACACTTTCCAATTCTCGGTCGCACCCCATCGCTCCCTTATTACTTTTTCCAGTTCATCTGAGTAGAACAAATATATTGGCTTACCGAAAAAAAAAAATTCAAAGCCATCACAACTTGTTTCATTTTCTACAGTTTTTCCAGAGTGCAGTGTTTTATAACATAATGCTCTCTATAATCCCCCCCTCCCCCCTTCACCCTCAAGATAATCCTTAGCTCCACAGCTGGACATCCTTAGCTCATCACGGGTCACCACCACTCCTTCTTAGCTTTCGCCACCACCACCTCCTCCTCCGGCTACTCTAGCTCCTTCTCCTCCTCCTCCTCCTCCTTCAAGTTGGCACCCAGCAGGTCAGCTAGCTTGTACGACTTGCTCCGTGCGTAATCTTGCGTATTGCGGATGAGCTCGCGGCCTCGGTTCGGATAGTCGAGCAAGCTCTCCCGAGCCACCAAGTTCTGGTAGTACTGACCATCCAGGGAATGGTGTGCAAACACCTCGGCTACCGTACCGTCGGTGACGCAGGTAAAGACAGCCGTTTCCTTGGCAGCCTTGTCAATAGCTGCAGCGTCCTGCCCGCCAGCAACCCTAGCTTGAGAAAGAGCCCGGTCGCGTGCGTTAACCAAAACGGCACCATCGTAAGCGGCCTGGACTGTGGCTTGGTGGAGATTACCATTGGTGCGCTTAAATTCGGTAGCGAAGTGGCAGAAGGATAGCGAGCCTGTACTGGTAGCGTGGAGAGTATTATTTTGCAAGTGGTTGGGCAAAGCCTCTGTATAAAGGCCTTCGAGGATGTCGGGAAGTGGGTCGGATAAGCCATTATTAAAATCCTGGCTGGGGGTCTCGGTAACAGCTCGACCAAAGGCTCTACCATACCGTGCGTCGCTCAGGTTATAATCCTTCATCATATACGACTGGACGCAAAAAGCTGTACCTTGCTCATTATACGACTTGGTGACAGCGTTGCCAAGTTGACGATTCGTAGTCTCGGATGGCTGGGTGCTGGTGCGGCGCTGGGTGAGATGGTTTTGGATTATACTATAGTCTGGAGGTGGAGGCGAGACGGTAGGGTTTAGGATGCCATTCCCATACGCGCGTCGTTCGAAGCTTGAATGGGTGGTGGTGGAGAACTTCTTCATGGTATCTTCGCTATCGACGTCGAAAAGGTAAGCGCTGTCCATGTCGTCGTCTTGGTCACAACCGTTTAGGGCGGCGTTGAGGCAAGCCAAGTTCTTCCGGGTGAGCGGCGTATTGGATGGCAGGACAGACACAGAGTCTCCATAGTCAGGGAGAGGCACGTCTCCGTCACCAGCCATAGCTGCGACTTGTCCGTCGCTGGCCATGGCCGCAACTTGTCTGTCGATGGGATTACCTGTAACTTGGGTCTATCGCATCATGAAGCTATGCGGGGGATGGTAAACTAAGGAAGAAGTCATTATAAAAAATCAAGGGGAGAAGGGGTGCAAAACTAAGGGTGAAACCAAGAGAAGACAGTCAAAGAAAGTTGGATATGTGGTGGGATGTGGTGAGACGGATAGTCAACAAAGAACAAAGAGTGCAGATGGGGCTTGATACAGGGTCCATCCACCAGGTTATCGGCGATTCCGAGCGATTGTTTTTGTCCTGATGGGCCCTGTGAGGAAAAGAGTGTCGGCGACGGCAGCGTTGACAGACTCGAGATCAGGACTTGTTGGCAAGTAGAAGAGGGTTGGGAGCTTGTCGCGTCCGTCATCGCGCAATCGCAGACCCTACGCTTCACCGTGTGTTTGGGAGCTAGCCCAATTGAGAGGCGAGACCACAGCAACCGAGGGCGAGACGACAGCGACCAGCAGAGCGTTGGAAACGCGGCCGAATCGAGCAGTTGAAGAGCGACCGAAGTAATGGAGACAACAAGAGATGGAGAGCAATTGAGCGACCGAGCGACCAAGCGACTGAGCAATGGAGGGTCCCTTCCACTTGATAAGGATTTCCGTGGGGCTGCCAGCGCAAACGCGAGCAGTTTGCCGGTGGCTTATCAAATGGTTTATTTGTTGTGCAGATATTATTTCCCGAACCCCAAATAGGGGGTGCAGACTACACCTCCTCCTTCACCACAAAATAGACGGAAATTCCCTCGACCCAGCAATGCTCTTCCTATTTCCTATATAAACCCTCCATATACGAAAACTTGAAACGAATTTTCCTCTTCTTTTTCGAAGCCTAAAAGAAAATCTACAGGCATAATACACGTCTCAAATCTTATTATACAGCACCTACACGGGGTAATACATTGGGGTTTGCTCCTGAGACCCCCGATAAATCTCCAGCGACACCCCCTTCTCCCCCAGTACCAGTGCCAAACACACCTGGGCATTTGAAAGCCAAGGTTTGTACTGGAAAAAGTCAGAATTCCAATGTCTCCCAGTCAGTCACTTGCACAACACCACAGCCTCGGTTGCGCGATCAATCCAAATGTGCGACCCATCCAGCTACCTAGTTGATTGATTGAGTTTAGTTAAGTGTACAAATTGATGTACCTGGCTCATGACCCTGGGTGCTGGGTGCTGGGTGCTGGTACAATGCAGCCTGGCCTGGCTGGTGTATCGAGATATCTCCGTTTCGTATGGGAAATCCAGTATTTTCGATGCAGCTGGCAGGTGTGGGTTTTTTGTGGAGAGGCAGGATATTTTGTGATTCTAAGCCGAGCGAACCATGATTGCTATAATGGATAGGAGACGGAAAACATGATCGGGATGAACAAAGGGCGCCGCGGCGAGGACGGGATGCAACAAGGAGGTGCCTGCCTATCTAGCCCTCGCTTTAGGACGTTTATACCTACATCCGGCGATTCCATAATGCCCTTTTAGATACTTAAGCATCTCCAGCACCTAGCACCTCGGCGACCCACTCGCTCTCATACACTACGAGCGTCCACAGCCTGTCCTTATTCACCGGATCCGTATTCACCCCAAAAACCAATGTCCCGCTCTACTTCTGCGATGCTACGACTTCCTCTTCCTAGTGGTCGATGACGTGGGGCACACCGCCCGACATATCGGTTAGGGCATTGACGACGACAATATAGGGGGTCTGCGGCCTTGGCGAACTCGGGCTTGACAAAATTCGTGCCATCAAAATGACGGTAAAGTTTTGGACCGAGGGGGGTCTTTAGTCCAGATTTCAGCAATACTAGTGGCCCATTGATCCGAACAATGTTATCAGCACGGTCTCGGCGCCGTCTAAGTGCCAGCTGGTAGAGGGCTGTGTCGTCGGTGTACCTAAATACATCTATTTATTTAGGTAGCATTCATGTTGAAAATTTTAAATCATTACGAGTCAAGACATACTGTTCCGATAAAATATGTCGTAAGAGTGTCTCCGCCACCCACGCGGAATAACAAGCGCGCATACTTACTCACTACCGGGCTCGTCGGTACACGGCCAGCGGGATATGTTGTCCATGCGACTAATCAGCTCGTCTCAGAGAGCAGTAGTCAATGTCGGGATTTGTCCAAGGAAGAAAAACTGGAGCCCCCGCTGCCAATGCATGGTCGATGCAGAGAAAGCCAAGCGAGGTGAGCAGGCGCAGGGGCGGAAAACATATCGCATCGTGACAATCCCGCAATTGCTGTTGTGCCAAGACTGTTGGTGAAAAGGAAGAGCCGAGAAGATGGGATTGTTATTAGTGGGAGGGTAATCACTTTTGGCCCTAGCGCGAAATAATCTCCGCCGCAAGGACGCAAGCTTAGACTTTCCGGCTCCCAACACAGCTTCCTCATGAATCTCCAAAATCTGCACTCTGCCAACGCAAAATATTTTGCAGTTTTGCAACACCGACACCACTCATCTTGGCCAACCACACGCTGGTCCAACCATTTCGCCACCGTCCCCGTGTCTCATGGCTGTCGCAGTCGCAGCCTTACCCCTTCATCAACTGGCCGTGAACCGTGCCTTCCCTTTCGCACAGATTGGCCAGAGCAAATCCATCGAATCACGTTGGCTACAATGCATTTCCCCGCAGGGATGGGCCAATGGTCTAGCCTTCTTTTGTTGCCGGGATCTAAGGATCGCGCGCGTCAATTGTTCAGCCGCAGATGCAGTGCGACGCTGATGTCCACCCACCCACTACCAAAAGAAAGAGGGGGCACCGGAGTCCAACAGCTGGTCCCCCCGTCACTCCCTCACCCTGCGCAACCCATTTTCCACCCTAATCACATCGCTCGACATTGAAGTTCGGTGACCCTACTTCGACAGATGAGCATCAATATCGAAAGTTTACGAATGCACCCATGGATGCCGGAGTTAGCACTGCACATGGAGCCGGAGCGGCTGAAAGCCTGGCGCCGACGCCGCTCATGAGACAGCAGACCATTTCGTCTGCACCGATGTAAGATCCGTGCCATTCAACCACCCCGACGAGAACAGCGCTAAGAGTTACAGGCTCACCGACGGCGTGATGGAGGCCTGGAAGGCACGATGCGCCAAGCTTGGACAAGAGGAGCGCCAGAAGTTCGAGTCCGGGTCGTGCCGAGGCCTGGCCGAGTATCTCGCTGAGCTTGCCAGGGTATGCCAAGAACATCGAGATGAGAGCCGGGCATTTCAGTTCGTCGATTGGTTTGAGCCCCTTTATACAGCTGTCGAGCTCTTCATGCCTGCCGCCAAAGTTTTTATTCAGGCGGACCCCAGTCCAGGATCACTCGTCCTCGGAGGCATCGTCGCCGCTCTCCAGGCCACGCAACGCCTGAGGGAATACCACAAACTCACGGTTCAGATGCTGGCTCGCATGGGACGAAAGGCGCATATTCTCCAAGCCTACGAGACGGTGGTTTACAAGACTGACGACCTGATCCAAAAGGCCCTGGTCGAGGTCTACGGCGATATACTCGACTTCTGTCAAAACGCCGTCAAACTGGTGTCCAAGAACAGGAAGACGATCATCAAGGTCAAAGGTTACATGATGAGCGTCTTTAAGGACTTTGATGCTCAGCTAGGGTCCTTTGTCCAGGCATTCGATACCCACATTGATGAACTCGAGGCCCTGGGGCGCCTGCGGGACAAGAAACGGCTCAAGGACCTCCACGACAGCCTCAATACCCGCTATGCAGCCACCAGTGAGGCCAGTGGCGACAACAAGGAGCAGCTCCAACGCCTCGGCGCGGCCATCGACATGCTTGTGAAGAGAAACCGGGAGATCCAGATACAAGAAGAGCAGCAGTCCAAGGAGAAACACAGAGCGGCGCTCTTAGATTGGCTCTCCTCCATGAACTTTCTTGCCTCTTACGACCGACGGTGCGGTGAGCATCTCGACGGAACCGGCACCTGGATGCTCCAATCCGAGGCGTACACGAATTGGAAGTCTGGCGATAAATCTGATTTGCTTTGGGTCCGAGGAAAGCCGGGGTGTGGCAAGAGTGTTCTAGCTGCGGTTGTTGTCACCGACCTCAAGCTCGAAATGGAGCCAGACACGGCGTTAGGCTATGCATTTTGCCAGCGGGACGAAGAATCATTTCAAGACCCCATTGCCATCTACGGGGCCTTGGCAAGGCAAGTCAGTGAGCAGGTATCGGGCACGAGTTCGACCCTCGAGATGGAGTGCAGAGCATCCCACTCAAACGCAAAGCCAAGCCAGCGAGCTATCCGACTTATCATGGCTTCTGCCGTCAAAGAGCTCAAACGAACTTATCTTGTCGTCGACGCCTTGGACGAGTGCAAAGACGAGGATCAACTTGCTCAGGAGCTTCGAGATCTCGTTGACAACGCTGGTCTCCCCACCGTCAAGGTCATCGTTTTCAGCCGGACTGAATACAGCATCGAGCAGCACCTCGGTGGGTTCAAGCAGGTCGAGCCGGACCAAGGAGCAAACGAACAAGACTTGAAGGCTTACATCCGCTCGCTGTTCCCCGACACCAAAGATAAAAAGAGCGCCAACGCCGAGATCCGCAAGCAATGCTTTCTCAAGGCAGATGGCATGTTTCTCTGGGTTCGGCTGCTTGCCAAGAACCTGTCAAAGTCACCGCTGCCCGGCAAGGAGAAGGTGAATCTGATCAAGAACATACCTCCGGGACTCGACCACATCTACGACCGCATTCTCGATGGCATATGCAGCCAAACCGAATACTGCAAAGCCACCGCCTTCCAGGTTTTGCTCTGGGTCATGTTTGCCTGGCGGCCTTTGTCACGTACCGAGATGTTGGATGCGGTTGCGGATTACGCCGACGCCAAGAAGCTGAGAGATGCTACCAAATACGATAAGGCCGAGCATCTGGTAGCTATATGTGCCAATCTAGTCTTTATCGACCGGGATGGATGCTTCCGACTTTGCCACGAATCCGTTCGCAACTATCTGGAGAAGCCGAGGTTGGACCCTCATCCGCTATCCGATTTCCAGAAGCAGAAGCAACATGCACACCAGCGACTGGCCGAGATATGCCTCAATTACATGCTTCTAGAAGACTTTGAGCGCGGCCCGGCCTTATCCCTGGACGGGCTGATCAAGTTTGCGGCAAGGAAACCCTTGGTAGACTACGCTTCCAACTGGGATCTGCATGTCAACAAGGAGAACTTCTCGGCTCTACGCGACTTGATCATCAAGTGTGTCAACTCACAGCCTCGTCGGGAACTCTCGATGCAGTTTTCGCTGCTTGATTGGGACAACGTGGCCGACAAGCTATGGAAATACGGCGGCACATCCAACCCACTGCACCTGCTGGCGATAACTGGGCTGAAGAAGATGGCCGAGGAGATACCCGATGTTGCCTCGTTGGCCCTGAAACCCGATGGATCGGGAAAGACGCCACTGGAGTATGCGATGGAACGTCAACACCATGACATGGCCTTTTGGCTCATTGAGCTGATCTCCAATGTGCCGAGCGAGCCCCTGAGTGTGGCACAAACACTTCCTCTGGTTCATAAGGCGGCGAAACACGGCTGGGACGACGTGCTTGAATACTTGCTCTCACGGAACAAAGACTTGGCCAATCTGAAGATGAGCCATGACGGCGAAACACCACTTGGCTTGGCATGCAGTTCGGGAAAAAGGGAGGCTGCCGAAACACTCATTCGCCATGGCGCCAGCGTGAACCTCGAGGACGGCAAAGGAGAATCGCCTCTAATTATGGCAACAAGTTACGGCCACCCGGGCATTGTTCCCATTTTGCTAGCTCACGGGGCCGAGCCCAACTGTTGCGATCCGCTCGGGTGGAGTCCCCTCCACTATGCGGCTGATCTCGGCAGCGCCGATATGGTCACAGCCCTGCTGGAGAAGAACGCAAACCCGTTGTCCAGCGGGCCCGACGGCAAGAGACGACCGCCGCTGGTAATAGCGGCCTTTCGGAACCATGTCGAGGCCATCAAGGCATTCTACCGCTGGGATCCGCGTCTCGTGACCGAAGCGAAGCCGCTGAATGGTTGGGCTCCCATCCACGGAGCAGCCTATTACAACTCTTCAAAGTCGCTCGAGTATCTCCTCTCTGAGCCTCGGAGTCCAAGAGATACGCTGACCGATGATGACGAAAAGGAGACGGCGCTCAACATTGCCGCGGATCTAGGATTTATCGAGTCGGTCAAAGCTCTAGTCAACGCTGGCTGCGACCCCAGTATCCCAGATGCGAAAGGCCGGAATGCCATTCATGCCGCCGCTCGTAGTGGGAAACTCCAAGTTGTGAAATACATCTTGAAGAGCCAACTGCCGCACACCCTGGGTCCCCTTGTCAACAGACGGGATAACAACGGAGAAACACCACTCCATAGTGCCGTGTTTGGAGAGAATCCCGAGATAGTCACGCTGCTACTTGAGCACGGCAGTAATCCCATCGAAACCGAGGGCGATACCAAGGTCGCGACCTCAAGTCCGCTGCACCGAGCGGCAGAAAGAGGTCTCTCGGCCATTGCCGCCGAGTTGCTGAAGAGAACCAAGGACGCCAATCTTCGGAACTCGGAAGGTGAAGTCCCACTTCATCTGGCGGCCAAAGGCGGCAAGCTGCAGTTCATTGTTCAATTCCTGCAGGATGCGGCATCGCTGGGGCTTGAGGTCGATATCAACGCCAAGAGCAATGAAAACGACACGGCGCTCCGGCTTGCGCTCGCCAACGACGCCAAGGAGCTGGCTGAATTCCTTCTCCAACAAGGCGCCATCTCGGTTGGCCACAGCTCGGGGAGCTATCCCATCCACCACGCGGCTTGGCGAGGCTACGACTCGATTGTGAAAACGCTCATGACCCACGATGGCCTTCTCGAGCGTGGCTATTTTGGGCGCACCCCGCTTCATTGCGCCGTTGTCCAGGGACATTTGAGTACTGTCAAGCTGCTCGCCAGTGCCTCGGCTGACGTGTTGAACGCGCCCGATGAACAGAACAACACTCCAATTTACACTGCGATCGCCTCCAGATATCTCGAAGTTGCGCACTATCTCCTCGACCTGGGCGTCGACACATCGGGCACTGACGACCGCGGGAACGGCCTTTTACACATGGCCGTCTGCATCCCGGATTTACCCCTCTGCAACCGACTTTTGCGCGCCGGATATCAAGGAGACCAGCCAAACCATTTTGGCGAGACTCCATTTCACTTTGCCGCTGACGTGGGAAGCGTTGAGATCGCCGATGCGCTTGTGGCAGCTGGATTCAATGGAGTGCACAGCCTGTCTCTACTGGGCTGTCATCCTGTTATCTATGCCGCTCAGAGTGGGAAAATGGAGATGCTACGCAAGTTGACTGCGCTCGGGGGTACTTCATGGCCACCCGATGACTTTGGGCGCAACGCGGCTCACTCAGCCGCGGAGAAGTCTCATCCCGAGGTGATTTGGTTTCTCCGCAGCTGTGGGGTAGATATCATGCATGCCGACGCCGAGGGATATACACCGCTGATGACGGCGGCCTCGAATGGCAACGCGGCTCTTCTGAGCTCCTTACTCTGGGGCCTGGACATCAGACCACCCACGGTTGACCAACGCAGTCGCTTCACGGACCAAACGGCGCTCATGTTGGCCGCCAAAGAGGGCCGTTCGCAATGCGTTAGACTCTTGCTGGCCGCTGGGGCCGATCCCTACCTTCGAGATTGTTTCGGAATTTCGGCCATCGAATATGCCTCCCGGCATCGGCCTTCGCTGCGTGAGATGCACAAGGCCGACTATCTCCGCGCGCCAGACGATTACACCGAGCTGCGCAGAAACACCTTATTCCAACTCATCCGTCGACTCGGGGAGAGCATTCTCCAGCAAACGCCTGCTGGGGTCGGCGGGGTTTTGTACCCTCGGGTATCTCGGATCTGGGACTTGTCCTGTGCTCTGATTCTGTTTGGGGATTACGAGGCCGCCAAGGCTCCACTGATCGAGCTTCTCTGGCCGCCAAAGCTGGGAATAGTCGAATTAAACTACAAGTGTTGTGTATGCGAAGGCGAGAAGATGGCTGGCGACAAATACATCTGTCAAACCTGTCTGGAATGGACGTTCATGTGCAAGGCTTGCCACGACGATTTTGAAGAAGCAAAAGGCAAGACACCCGAATCTCTGAAGGAGATGCTTGAGTTGGAGGAGAAGCTGCGCCCTGTGCGCCTCGCCGCTCTGGATGAGCCTTCTCTTTACAACCTTGTCTTTGCCATGCGCCACTTCGTCGCGGGCTGCGACTGGACGGACAAGACGTGGGAGAAATACGAGCTGTGGGAGCAAAAGTACAACTCGTCAAAACGCTTCTCCAAGGACCTGCGGCCCGGCCAGGATTTTCTTAGAATCGTCATGGATGCTGCGAAATCTGTCCCGGTAGCTGGGACCGATTTGCCCGAGTTTCGCAAAACGGCAGCACAACTCCAAACCAAATACAAAGATTTCAGGTCGCGGCATGGATGGATCAAGGATACGGTGGATTTCCATTGCGAGAACCACAACTTCATGCTTATTACCGAGCAAGAAGCCAAAGACGCCAAGGCTGGCCTTGATGTAATTGGCCCTGAAGGCAGATTGAGTGTTTCGTACCTGGAGGGCCTGATCAAGAAGTACAGTGACTCCGCCGCTGCGGCTGGTATAAGTTCGAAGGCCACGGGACCGCCTGCTTTATATCGACATGGGTCTTCGGGACATGAAGCAGGAAGAGCAAGGGATGATCCTAGATTGGATCGACAATGGGCACCCAAACGATCCTTTACACTTGCTGTTAGACAACCCTTGAAGCGTCCTACTACGGGTGCAAGTGTCAAACCGCCCGCTATCAAAACGGACCTCGATATCACGCCCAGCTCGCCGTCGCCAATTAGTCGAGAGTTCCGTCTCCGAAAGGCGCGAACCTTGCCAGTAGACCTCGATACCGACTTGACCGAGGTCTTGTTAACACCTGTTCGCGACAAGTTTGGCCCACTCTCGGAGAAGAAAGGCACTGATGTGATCACACAAACCCCAAATACAACCCTGGCTGTTCTAGGGCCACTGACTGACCTCAACTACTCGGCTCCAGCTTCCGGGATATCCTCCGGCGGTTTGACCAACATCGCCTCGACTGATGCTGCCACTTCAGCATCCCATGCCGGAAGTAGTACCCTAGAGCCACCAGCACCGTCATCGCAAGGCAAACACACAAACTTTATAAACATTAGCGCCGAGAACAACGAAGCCAACCGAGCCAGCATGAGCGCGATTTCACTCCGCTTCATGTTAAACAATCTTGCGAATGGAAATCTCCTTCAAGCATTCTCAACCAACCTCGAACTTGTCTTTGCACTGCACATGACGGCGAGTATGGTCCCGGGGTTTGTCGATACATACTTTGCGACACGACAGGATGAGCATGAGCTGGCGAAAGAGGCGGAGGCTGCGAGTAGGAGTGAGGAGGAGGAGGAAAGTAGTGGGAGCGGGGAGAAGGATGGGGATAGCGATGAGGGGAGCGAGGAGGGGGACAATGATGATGATGATGAGTAGGAGGTGAGCTTGTCTTTTTATCGGGTCAGGGAAAAGCGCAGCGCGCGCAATTGTGAAGAATCCACGTATTTCAACCCTACCTTCCATTCCATGTCCTGTGTTTTCTCAACAGTTGATATCCTTTCTAATTACGTACCTAAGGAAATAAGATAGGTACGCTAAGACAATTTAAAGACGGGGAATCTTCCTCAATACAACGGGATCGGACTCCTGGATAGACAGGAGGGCGGGCTGCGAGAAGTTGTAACGCATGACGCCGTTAAATCGACCGTGTGCCAAGGTCGCACAGAAAGAAAAAAAAATGCAAAGAAAAAGAAAGGACTGTTTGGGCCTTGAGACATATATACTGCATAAGTGTAAAGATTTAAAATAATGGAAAAGTAGGTACAGTTGATTGACTGATTGACTGACGTGACGATTTTGCTTACCAGACTAATAACCCCCGTATGGGCTTGGCACCGGGCAGGACTTGGTACCAGCTGCTATACCAGATGCCACTTCTTTACCCTGTACAAGGCTTGCAAAATACAATTGCCGGGGCCCTTCTGGATAAGATTTGATTGACTCTGATTGCCTTGGTTTTTTTCTCTTTTTTCTGTGTTTTTTTTTTTTTTCTTTTCTTTCTGAATACCTATTTTT
>Ga0247760_1003029_pt1 | contig 11549 bp, 13 predicted proteins | sample UWRJL171409R4_FD_179936 | JGI IMG/M metagenome (GOLD analysis project Ga0247760, IMG submission 179936) | Plant litter microbial communities from Arlington Agricultural Research Station in Wisconsin, United States - UWRJ-L171-409R-4 | ecosystem: Environmental > Terrestrial > Plant litter >...
CGTCTCTCGTGATGGTTCCCACATATGTCTGGGACCCTGCATATGTCTGGGATGGCCAAGACAGGCCCCCTATTCCAATGTGACCCTGGCCCCTTTCACTGCCTCCCGGCGGAACTTGTAGCACAGACATCATGGTATAGCTCACAGTGTATAAAAGCTTATATTATGTATTTTCATACGGACCAGTGAAATCTGACCATAGCAGCCATGTCCCCAAGGCAATCTAGCTAAACAACTCATCGTGTAGTATCCGCTGCCTATGCTGGCCGTACAAACGCTCCAAGGCATCATGTGCCCATGTGAATCACTCACCAGTCCAGTCCATTCTAAAGGAAAACAAAATCGTTGCCGCGCCCAACCTTGGGCCCTGTCTAATGCCATTGCCGGCCTTACGCCGAACATGCAAAACCGAGTTGCCAAAGAAGCACATCCCACAGTGCCAACCAAAAAAGAAAACTATTCGCTAACAGTGTGAAGCATGATAAAACAATCATCACCGCATAGGTGACTGCTGCCTGTGTTGAAGCCTCCTTACCCCCATCCACAGACTCTTGGGGTCATAGCTCCTCGTCTTTGGGTTGTACCACGCAAACACATCAATGACAATCCAGGCCTTGGAGGTCTCGAGCTCCACTAGACCCGATACGGAAATACACCCGCGAGGGGGATCCGGACGAATCGGCCTCCACGACTGGGTATACTTCTTCATGAGCACCTGCCATGGGCTGAGACTGACGGCCGCGCGAACCTTGTCTTCGCCCCAGAACCTCTGGCTCGACGCTTGGGTGTTCTCGCTGCCAGTGGGCACCTTCTCTGCTGCTCCGGGAGGCTTTCCCGCGGGCGAAGGGGCAGTGTTTCGCGCCATGGAAGATGGATCCTCGGCATCTGGTCGTTTCGTAGCTTGTTGTCGCATCCTTTCCAATGCCTTCTGCATCTGAAGACTGGGGCTCGTTGCCAGAGGAGATTGAGAACCTGGTGTGCCCGGTTGGGCCGTCCCGTTGGTTTCTATACCAAAGTAGCGTGAGATTTCTTCCGTCTTTTGCCTCACAACAGCTTTTCCGAGAGTCCAGAATGACAAGGCCATGGGACTTGGCCACAAAACCCGTTCTAGTGTCTTAGCCGTAACGGATTGGATCGGCCTCGACGTCCACTCGATCACATCCTCTGTGAACAATAGGCTGCACCCGTGTCAGTGAAGCGTACCTTGCAGCGATACCCTACCCCTACTTACCCAGAGATTTCGTATTCCGGGGGGGCGACATATGGGTAGTCCAAGTCCATCCAGTATCTCCTAACCTGCATGTCGCTCCCGCAGCGCATAGTCAGGACGCGAGATGTCTTCGCGTGTTGCAGTACCAAGTTGACGAGATCATCTGATGCAAATGTCAGCGAGTAGCAGCAAGAGCTTCCCGAGATAGAACCATACTTCTTATATTGGACTGTAGCGCCTTGTCCTTAGCAATTCGGACGAATGCTATCCACTCCGGATCTTTGCCAGCATAGGGTTGAGGGTCGAGTCTCTTGGTCGTGAAGGGGAAAGGGATGAAAGCATCTTTGATTATGTCGGCATCGAGGAGGATCGAACCGACGATGAACAGCGAGACTCCACCGAACAATAGGCGACTGTTAGGTCGACAAAATGTTAGCAATAACGAGGCTAGGGGACACTTGGGCTGGAATCACAGACTTGAGTTTCCTGGCAACGCTTCTTGGCTTGCCAAACTTGACTCTGTGCAAAATGACTGTCTGACCCCCGGGCATATGTACCGTCGACGTCCCGCTCGGTAGCCTCCTGGATATCCTGGGAGAGTCAAACAGCCATTTCAGCGGTCGAGGGAGGCGCGACATGGCCGACGGGAGACCGCCGCGACCAGCAGCGAAAGTTGCGGCGTGCCAGGCCGCAGCCTGCAGATGCGGAGACGGTTCGATTCAGCGGGGCGGGCGTCGATATTGCTCCGGAGAACGCAGACAAGCCCAAAGGGAGCGGGGAATCGCCGGCGTGGATAGGAAAAGAATATGGCGGGACGCTGCAGAATGTCGATGATCAAATTATCGTCGACTGCCCGATTTCGCCGCGAACAGCAAATGCCCAGATCAGGACTTGGAGGGGCACAGTGCGCACTTGGCAGTTGTGTCTTGGTGGCCTGAGGAAGCCGCACTGTGCTACTTGTCGGCAGGTGCCGTGGCCGCTTGGCAGCGCACTGGCGCCCGGACCACAGGGTGCCAAGGGCATACGCAGCTTCATCATCGAGTTGACAACAAAAGCGGGTTTGGTTTTGATGTCCATCTAGGCAACCCGTAGCATCTCGTGACAGCACCGTCTCGGTACCTTGTGCTGTCATTCGAGATGAAGTTCCTCCCCATTGCCTTGGCCGCCCTCTCAGGGCTGGCTGTCGAGGCGAGTCAGCAGAGCGCAGACGTCTTCATTCTCACATCAACCCCCCAAGGAGCAGTCAGCCAGCCGCGGCTTCCCAGAGAAGTCGCTCGTCACATTCTCTTGCAAAGGGTGGGTTATGAGAAGGACTCTGGTTACTGTATTTGCCTTGCTAACACTCCGACGACCAGACATCAAGGTCACGGTATGGTAGCGACCTGCGCGATATCCCCAACACGATCGACATCGAATCCACCGTCGAATACATTGCAAAATATGGCAAGAGCCCAGCACCCCTCTTCACCCAATCCGAGTCCTCCGAGTCCGCGCAGCTTGTGGTCATCCTCGAGGGCCTCAACGCTGCACGAGCCGGGCATCTGAAGGATACACTGGGTCAGCAGGCTGCCTTTTCGATATCCGATCCCCCTTCTGCAACTGCAAACAACCGGTTAATGTCGCTGTTCCGGAGTATGGGCATTGCGCCCGAGTCGCAATGTGATATTGCGAGGGCCATCAACCCTTTCGAGCACAGCTGCTGGGCCGGCGCGTCCTCCGTCGTCAAGTACGACGTCGCGAAGGTTTGCGCATCCGCCTCCCACTGCAAATATTACAGCTAACCCCGCATGACAGCACCCCGAGACTATCCAAGCTCTTGTCGACAACATGCCCCGCCTAAACAAATTTGTTGCAGCTCGCGATCTCGAGGTTGTCCTGGTCCTTATGCCCGAGTCTAGCCGCTCCTCCAAGCTCAACCACTGGAGCAGCGCCGCGGCCGGCTCAAATGCCCAGCGCCGAGCCAACGACGCCGAGACTGTCATCACCGACGACACCATCACAAAGTCGACCAAGCGGCCAGCTGCCGCAGCCCCTAGCTCGCGCGCCGACACCAAGCGCTCGAAGCCCGTCCCCCAGTGTTTCTTGACGGAGGAGTCGTGCAACAAGGCAACTAAGAACTGCTCCGGTCACGGCGACTGCGCCAACAAGTACCTGCCCACCGACAAGACGGCTTGCTTCAGCTGCAAATGTAAGGCATCTGCTGAGCACCGCAAGGACGGCAAGGGCAATACCTACGACAGGACCGTTCATTGGGGCGGGAACATCTGCCAGAAGGAGGACATCAGCGTTGAGTTCTGGTTGATTACCCTATTTACGGTTACTATTATTGGGGCGGTTACTTTTGCGATCGGGTTACTCTACAGTGTTGGTGAGGAGACGCTGCCTGGTGTTATTGGTGCTGGTGTTAGCCGGACCAAGTGAGAGACATGCCGAAGGGATTAGAATATTGGTTTTACTCAAATGTGCAAGGAACGGGGACACATATCCTGAGGATAGCCTTAGAGGACGAGCCAGCCGTAGCCGAGAAGGTTCGGCAAGGCCGTGTCGTGTCGTATTGTACCATACCGGTTTTTGTATTGCTTAATGGCGTCGGCATGGACAGGACCATATTCTCTCGGATAATAGGATGTCATTTCTATCTGTCCTGTCTCTTTTCAAATTATCACTCGTCAAGGCGGGTATCATTGCAATTAACATGGTGTAACCCGACAGCATCAAGCTACACAGAAGAGGATCATATCATGCCCTCCAGGTCTAAACGTTTTGTCGGCGTTGTCCCAAAGCTCTCCAGGCCTCTTTCAACTGGAAGATCGCCCGCGATACCTGGTGGCAGTGGCCGAAGTGGTGACTGGGTTACCAGCTTGGCCACATCACCAGATGCCGCGGTATTCCCAACCAGTGCCTGGTATTTTGCGCCCGCTTGGTTGAGAATTTCCTGAACCTCGGCTTCCCGCGAGGATATTTCCTCCTTCTCCTTTTCTAGATCTGCTATCCTCGCGCGCTTATTGACAACTTCGTCTTCTAGCCCCTGAACGAGATTCCGCATCCGCCGCAGCACCTCATTCAGATCTGGGAGCGGCTTCATCTTGGGTATGACGCTCACGCCGCCGTCCTCCATGTCGACATCGTCATCATCAGGCCGTCGTAGGCCATCCATACCGGCTCGCCGTTGGGCGGCCTCATATGCAGCCCTCCTTTCCGCTTCGCTATCGTCGCTCTCAGCGTCAGATCCCTCCTCGGCAGCCTTAATCAGGTCTGCCATCTCTTGGCGATGTCGTCGTTGGGCTTCCCGCTCGGCTTTACGACCCACGGCTAACCCGCCATCGGTGACAAACTCGTCATACCCCTCACCGAGATCTTCATCCTCGGCTATGAGGCGTGACTCGGTCTTTTTCTTCTTGAATTGCAACGTCACGCGGGCTGTGCTGGCTTCCTCATCCGAGTCGTCCTCCAAAGAGATAAAGTCGGTTTCCCGGGCTAACCGTGCCCTTCGCTCCTTGCGTTCTCGAATCTCCGCTTCGGTGAGAACGTGCGCCGCAGCTGGTGGGCCGTGAATAGCCATTTCTTGCCCAGAGGGCGACCTCCGGCTCACTTCCTGAGACTGTACTATCAAGGCGCCATCCAGCTCTGATGGATCGAGATCCATGGCATCACCATCGTCAACGGGCAGCGAAGATATGTTTTTCGGCGTATTTGGTGTTGAGCTCTGTAGCTCTTCGAGATATTCCCTGCTATACCGCGGCCTGTCTTCATCGCCACCAAAGGCGCCGAATCGAGTAGGTAGATTGGCGAGGTTCTGGAGTGACGAGGATCGCCGCAGAGCATTATTCTGGAGGGCTCGATGGCCGAGTGATTTCTTGGGCGTGATAACCTCGGTCTTTTCATCGTCCCCGTCGTTAGCAATATCCCCCGGGCCGAAGGACAGCCGAGAGGATGTGGATTGGCGCTTCTTCTGCTTGGTCGAGCCGGAGCGGCTCAGCGCCGGACGAATCACTACTGGTATGCTTGGCTCGTCATCTCCTTCGCCATCGCCGGCTGATGTTCCACTAGCGTCCTTTCCCAGCAACGCACCGCCGTCACCTGTTCGGTTCTCATCCTCGTCGTTGAAATTGATGCTCTTTCGCAGCGATGAGGATTTGGCGGGTTTACTTCGCCCGAATTTGATGGGGACTTGGGTTACCGCGTCTATCGGCAGCGCATCAGCTTGGTTATTCTTGGTGTGGCCGTCCGTATCAGCAACGAGGGCTAAAGGCGCATGCGACTTGGTGAACTCACTGTCTTTCTTGTTGTCTTCGCCCCCGATCAACGTCGGGCCGTCGTCTCCTTCATCGTCGTCGAAGGCTTGAATAATACGCGCCTTGCGCTTAGCTGTAAATGACGCCATTAGGTTCCGGAGAGCGGCACAAGGAGCTGGAGTGTCGGCGCGGTGATTGTTGATGGTAGCTTTGTTTGTCGCCAAAAATTCCTGGGCTTCCTCCAGCTTGGAGATGCAAGGCACAAATGCTTATCTTATCGGAAGGCTCCACACGTGACGCCACTGACCACGGCGGTCCCCCACCAAATTTCGCGGCGACTTTGGGTGCATCTGTGCTGCAACGCAAGACACCAACGCCCTTGCTTGACAATATCACAATGGCGCCCGCACAGCCAGAACTCAAGAAAGTAGGTCTCCATATAGCTATGGTCACAGAATCCGGAGCTGCTAGGCTCTTTTTTTCTTTTTTCTTTCAGTATGTCTTTGACGGCAATCGAGCTTGGCTGACCCGTTGCAACAGTACCTCGACAAGAGGTTGTTCGTCCAACTCAATGGCAGCCGCAAGGTCATTGGTGTCCTCCGTGGATACGATGTCGGTCGCCCTTCTACTGGGTTTTCGGATCGATGTTGACAAGTGGGCTAGGTCTTTTTGAACGTTGTCCTGGACGATGCGGTCGAGGAGAAGGATGGAGGCGAGAAGGTGAAGCTGGGCATGGTGGTATGTTACACTTCGTTGCGGATTCTTGGCTATTCTGACGGATATTTTGCATAGGTAATCCGCGGTAACTCGGTTGTCATGCTGGAAGCGCTCGAGAGAATCGGTGGCGATGACAGGCATCGTGGATAGCGCCCGCACCCACTACGATTCCCTTGCATATCGTCACGCGCGGCGCGGGTGGAAACGGCAACCAATGACTCAGAAGTCTCACAGACTCCGCGTTAAGTTATGTTTAGGCAAGCTTGGTTAGTTACGGCGTTACTGTCGATGAGATTTGAGGTCAGAGAAGACAGGACAGGCATGAGAACAGTCGGGGGATGAAAATGATACCCGAAACATTGCCAGGGTTCCAAGCATCCAGGACACGGCTTACAGGCCGTAAGGAGAGCCGAGGTCCTTGTGTTCAGGCAGCGTTGCGTCAGTGAAGGCTCAGGCTTAGCGATGTAGCTGAGTCCTGAAGCAGTTGGAGTGCCATGGAACCATGGTAATCTGATACATGATAGATACATATAGTAAACCGCGCTGTTCCTCGGATCCTGTTCCTCACAAGGCAACATTGCAGCAATTTTGTTGCCACTACTCCTTCTCCGCCTCCCAGGCCTTCTCATCAAACCCATCCATCATCTGTCCACCATATGCCGCCACCCATCCCCGAATCCCACCTGTCATGACCTGAGATTGGATATCTCCACCAACTTCATCAATGTAGTCCTTGAACCACGCAGCACACCTGGGACCTCGTCCATTCGATTGTCCTAGTCTGCACATTAGTCTAGTCTGGTCTCTGACTTGGTAGTCACTAACACTTGACAACAACCCGAGGCCGGGGTCTGGTAAAGTGCATGTGAAACACTTTGACTTACCGCAGTAAAAAATAACCCTCTTAACCCCCGCCTGCCTACAAAGCTGATACAGGCTCTTTCTCGTATGAAAGAAACTATGCGCCGGCAAGTTCAGCGCTGAGGTTACCGTGCCGCCTACACAATCTGTTCGTCGGACATCTACTAGTAAGAACTCGCGAGGCTTTTCACCTGTAGATTTGTCGTGTTCTGAGAGTTCTGAGAGTTCTGAGTGCTCTGAGTGGTTTGAGAGTTCTGAGAGTTCTGATAAGAGGTGGTATACTTCGGAAACGGATATGTTTTCGGGAGTAGATTCCGGAAGGGGAAAAACGCTCCACCACGGGGTGCCGTCGGGTTGGCGGGCCATTTTGAGGCAGTTTTCGTGAATATGGATGGGCATTTTCTCTTTCCTTCCTATGTTCTCGTTCCAGGCCAGGTTACAGCACGGTTTGTATATTCGTAGGTAGACAAGGTCAGGTAGCCTGAGTGTATGTCTGGTCGACGTTGAGGCTAAGAGCACGGTGACCACCACACTGAAGCTCAATAAATTGGTCGCGATCGAGTTGTGAACTTGTGGTGAGATATTCCAGTCCCGTGGAGATGATTTGAAGAAATTCCCACCGATAATGCCCCAAAGTACAATGCCAGCAAAGATATGATATGATTCGATACTTTCAGCGCTGTAGCACACGGTTATGTTTGTCAGCGGGTATGGATGGTCATGTCCTGTCGTACGGTACGTCGGAAGAGTTCGAATGAGTTTGGATGTGAAATGGTGCCTAGGTACCAACCTAGATAGTGACATCCAGGGAGACGGAGACGGAGACATGAATCATAGAAATGTAAATGTCAAACGGGCGACGTTTCCACAATGTCCAGTCCTGATTAGCCATATTTGAGATATATCCCGCTGGGTGTGTTTATCCGGCAAATGGGACTATTTTATCATCTGAGTACCTGAACTGAAGGTCAGAGACCAAGTGTCACGTAGCACACTTCTGGGACTGTTGAGCGGATGAGGGATGTTTCGTTGGACGCATGCGTAGTGGCAGGCCATGAGTTGTCAGCGGTGCATCTGAAACAACTTGCATGGTGTGAGATCTCTCTCGAGTGACAGCCGGCTGGCAACTTTCCAGATTGCACTCTCCCAAACCGTGGTAGTAAAGTCTGAATGGACCGATCACCCCCCTAGAGCTGTAAACATTGCGGGTCTTGGTGAGCGGAAAGACTCTAAAGTCAGCAGACTTTGCTTCATATCCCCAATCTAACTAGCAGTTGCACTCGCATAGCTTAGACTCATTGAAACCATCAGAGTAATCCCAAGGCAGCTAATCAGGCTAGAACATAACCATGTAAACGTCTCCCAGGGATATATCAACTTTTGTTGTACGTCCAGCTGCGACCTATGAACAGACATAACCCCCCTTGTCTAACGAAGCTCGCATCTAATCATACTCCTCCTCATAATACTCCTGCTGCTCCTCCTCATACTCTTGTCTCGCCTCTTCCAGCTCTTCCCGGTCACTGCTGCTGGCGCTCGAGGAATGAGCATCTTTCAGTGCCTCTTCATAATTCTTACGCGCCTCATGCAGCGACGAGTTATCCGAGTCGTACGCGGCAGCAGGCGCGGCCGGCTGATGCTGGTAATAGTTGGTGGGAGGTGGCGCGGCATACGCGGGATATCTACCGTGGCGTCCACCGTGATCAGAGTCGGAATCGGAGTCATCTAAATGTCCCCGTCAGCCTCTGAGCTAAACAAGCTCCAAAGTCAAAAGTCAAACTTACGTAGCGCGCTAGCTAGCACAGCACCACCAACAGCGCCAGCTGCAACGCCGCCAATGATGGCGCCCTTGTTGCTCTTCTTCTTCTCCTTGTGTGGCTCGCCGTGGCTACCGCCATGGCCACTACCATGGCCACTACCATGTCCGCCGCCAAAGAAGGATCCACCATGTCCGCCGCCGGGGAGACCGTGACCGCCGCCAGGGAAACCATGACCACCGCCGAGGAAGCCGTGGCCGCCAGTCGAAGAAGATCCGTGGCCGCGTGTATCGCTCCCGTGGGCAGCGCCAGAGTGGTCAAAGCCAGGGGCCTCCCACTGCGAGCGACCAGAGGCTTGCTCTACGTAGTACCAGCGCTGGTATCTCGAGTCCCATTGGGGGATCCAACCGGCAGGGATCGGTGGCTTGCCAGGCGGGGGTTGATAGGGCGGCGCGGATTGCGCGGGAAGCGGGGCGGAATAACCCCCATACTGCTGCTGCGGCTGAGGGCTGTGGCCACCGTACTGCTGCTGCGGGGGAGGATACTGCTGTTGCGGCGGCGGGTATTGCTGAGGAGGGTATTGCCCCTGAGGAGGGTACTGTTGGGGAGGCGGGTAGTCTGTCGAGAGTCTTGTCAGCCGTGACTTTCATTGGAAGATTGTTTGACCGGTTGCGCATCCTACCTCGGTGCTGTCCCGACCCCGCATAGTGTTGCTGCTGCTGATGCTGCTGCGGCTGCTGCTGCTTATTATCCTTGTTGTCAAGGAGGTTATCAGCAAACTTTTCGAGCTTCTTGAAAAAAGACATCTTGACGGCCAAAATAACCCGTTGAGCGAGCCGGCGGGTTTTTTTTTTTGTTGTTGGTAGGCAGTTGATCGGCTCCCGTTGTTGGTGGGGTGTTTTACTTCGTACCGTTGGATTTTATGAATGGAGCTCAAGGGCAGCGGGCCGTTCCACTGGACTGTTGTTGGCTGCCTCCAAACCCGGATCTCAGCTGGACCCCGAGCATGCCCGATCGGACTGCCGCTGTAACCGTAAGGGGGGACCCTTTGGGTTCTTTGCCGCTTGGCGCAAGATAACCACCCCCAATCTCACTCCATCTCATCCAAAGAAATTCGCTGATTCGTCAAGATTGTGCCAATTCATCAGCACGCTTGCACAATTGTGGAGATTGCTGCGCCCCGAGGTGCGTTTGAGTCGGCGCTGTAACAGCTGCTGCCCCACCATTGCCCCTCCTTGTTCAAGCTGTGATACCCCGCCCTCGAACTCGCGCACAGGGAGGCAACCATCGCGGCGCACGCGTTTTCCAAGGGACCTAGTGAGATTTTAAAACGCTCGAATCTCTCCTTGACCTCGCAGCAACTTCCAGGGTAGTCACATTTTTGTCTTTGCAGTCACAATGTCATACGGATACCCAGGTCAAGGCCACTACGGGTCAGGAGCCCCGCCCCCTCAACACGGCGGAGGTGGTGGTTATGGTCAGTACCCTCCTCCGCAACAGCAACAGGGTGGTTACGGCCAATATCCGCCGCCTCAACAGCAGCAATACCAAGCTCCCCCTTATCCGCCGCCGCAGCACCTCGACACCTACGGATACCCGATTGCGTCGTCCGGGGGAACGCGCGGCTTCGGCGGGGGAACGCGCGATGTCCATGCCCTGCCGACGGCTCCCCAACAGTTTGGCCATGGCGCGCCCGAGGGCTACACGTTCCAGTACTCCAACTGCTCAGGCAGGCGACGTGCGCTGTTGATCGGTATCAACTACTTTCGACAGGACGGCGAGCTACGTGGGTGTATCAATGACACCAAGAACCTATCCAGTTTCTTGATTGAGAAGCACGGGTACAAGCGCGAGGACATGATCTTCCTCACCGACGACCAGCAGGACCCCAACTACCAGCCCACACACGCCAACATTATCCGCGCCATGCAATGGCTGGTGCGTGACGCCCAGCCCAACGATGCCCTGTTCCTGCACTACTCGGGCCACGGCGGCCAGCAGGCGGATAAGGATGGTGATGAGGAGGACGGACATGACGAGGTTATTTACCCCGTCGACTTCAAGACGGCGGGCGCCATTGTGGATGATGAGATTCATTTTACCGTCGTCAAGCCGCTGCAGGCCGGTGTGCGGCTTACGGCCATCTTTGACAGTTGCCACTCGGGCTCAGTCATGGATTTGCCGTACCTTTACAGCACCAAGGGCGTACTCAAGGAGCCCAATCTTGCCAAGGAAGCCGGTACCGGCCTGTTGTCAGCTGTGGGAGCTTATGCTCGCGGTGATATGGGCGGCGTGGCAAGCTCTTTGTTGTCATTGGGCAAGGCGGCGCTCAGCGGTGGCAATGAGGCGTACGAGCACACGAAGCGGACCAAGACTTCGCCGGCTGATGTGGTGATGTGGTCGGGTAGCAAGGATGATCAGACATCGTTGGTGACCTTTTTCTTTTTGGGGGGAGAAATTGCTGACATTTCGGCAGTGCCGATGCCACGATTGCCTCGCAGGCCACAGGTGCCATGTCGTGGGCGTTCATTACAGCGCTCAATGCCAACCCCAAGCAGAGTTACCTGCAGCTGTTGAACAGCATTCGCGACCTGCTCGAGACGAACTACTCGCAGAAGCCGCAGTTGTCGTGCAGTCATCCTCTTGGTATGTTTCTTGTTGTCATAGTTGTGGGGGAAATACTGATCTGATTGTCGCAGATGTCGAAGTCCTCTTCGTCATGTGAGGTGGTCGTACCAGTACCAGTGGGGTGTAGGGTTAAGGGTGAGC
>Ga0247760_1003030_pt1 | contig 11547 bp, 15 predicted proteins | sample UWRJL171409R4_FD_179936 | JGI IMG/M metagenome (GOLD analysis project Ga0247760, IMG submission 179936) | Plant litter microbial communities from Arlington Agricultural Research Station in Wisconsin, United States - UWRJ-L171-409R-4 | ecosystem: Environmental > Terrestrial > Plant litter >...
TTGTGAATATGTCGGTGTCAGTGTCGAGGGCTGAGCTGGTACGGTGCTGCGAGGCCGGGTTGGACACGGTGGACGAGGCGGAACGGGGCCGGCGCGGGGGGGAGGTCGGGTCGTACGCCAGGAGGGGATGGGCGATTATGGGGGGCAGCTCCGACGGCTGTGGGGGAGAGGACAGGGTGAAGAATCGTCTGCTGTTGATGGTCAGGGCTGCGTCGTACAGTGGTGGGTATGTCGTGGTGGTGAACTATTGGCTGTATTAGAGCTTCGGTGTGATGACAGCGTTGGTGTTCTGTCGCGGAGTCTCACTCTGGACTCGAGACAGCCCTTTCCGACCCCGACATCGCCGAGGAGCAGGATCTTGATGGTGGGTTTCCCGTTCCGTTTGCCCATTTTGACGTTGATCTTGATGGCAGCTTGTTCTGAGGAGTGTCGCTCCAGGAGGCAAGGAAAGGAGTTCTCAGTAGCGGTCCTCGCCCAACCAAACACTGGCTAGTCGAGAAATGCGGTGGTAGAGACGAGTGGCGCCCAGGACGAGGGACACCACCAATAAAAGCCGGAACGACGTCAAGAGAGCGGTTCCAAGGCTCTCCACGGACGACGTAGAGCGCATGAACGAGATCATGACGGGCGGCGAGAGCTGAAGGAGGGGCGTCACAATCCCTCCCCGGCACAGCGTAATGGTCCCACACGCACCAAGCGTTGGGAATCCTGGACCCGATCACCTCGAGTCCGCTTTCTCTGTCTGTATCTGCGTCGTCCGATGACACGCATGCGCAAAGCCCCTCTCTCGTTCTCCGCTGCCAGCAGCAGATCTCATCGCATATCCCTTCTCTTGTTGGTGGAACTGAAAACCGCCGATCGCCTTACCGTCGATTGTATCTTCTTTTCGGCTTTGCTTCCAGAAAAGGGCGAAAGCACGTCAAGACGGGAGGTCCTTCTCAAGGTACGTTGGAGGTACTCAATCTCGTTCACGCCACTCATCACTGCTCAAATGCGAAGAGGATGGCAAATGCCACACACGTCTCGGGGCCGTTTTGAACTAATCAGGCGGCATTGACAGAAACAATGCTATGCCGTAACCTCGGCGTGTTATCGATCGCTCCTCCGAAGGGCCAAAGTGGAATTTCGGCGATACAGGCTAAAGTGTCCCCAGGAATCACATCCTCTCTGTTCCTTTTTTCTTAGTTCCAGACAAGAGACTCAATTGGTATTCCCGGTGCCCGCATCAATACATACATACTGTTCTAGAACCACAGTTCACTTGTGGGGTCCCGCATTCTCCAATAAAGAAGAAACCATGGAACCTGGAGATAAACGTGGCAGATATGCCGTGTGTGATACGATGTCTGCTCCGCTCCAAAACGAGGGGGCTCGACATTGCCTGTCTGCGTCGCTGAGGGGAAGCTCACGGTGAACTGGTGGGAAAAGGCCCATCGCGGTCTAGATGTTTCTCCGTTCACACGTTGTTGTGATGTTTTGGGCTGTGGCTAATGGAGCTCGTTGGTTGTTTACTAAGTTACTTCGGGGCTCCCGCTCGTTTAATAGCCACGCCAGACTCGATGCCGTAGTTGCATCATGGAATCCTGAGGCTTGAGAATAGGTTATGGAGCGCGCAAAAGCACATTGCGGAGCTCGTGTCTTCCCGCCGTACGCCCAGTTCAGATACCACTTACACATGAAGTCGTCGCAATGCCGCACGCACGACCTCTGATACAATGTGGGACTGTAACCCTCACCCCGCACCCCGCATGAGGAGAACATGACCTGCTCTTACACAGTAGAGAGACAGCTACGTAGTCTTGTGCACCCTGCGGTCTGGTCTTATGCATCGCATCAGCTTGGCATTTATCTAGGGAACAGCTTGAGCAGGGTGCCATACTCTGCAACCTAGCCATTAATTAGCACATGGGATCGGCAGATGCTTCTCATATCCGGTCAGCTGGCAAAGTTCTGAAATCCAACGTTCATTCTCATCGGCCTCGGCGCTGTCCTGTCTTCTCTATATAACCCCGAAGACAGGCAGTATCCTAGACAGCCACTGTTTCTATCCATCCCTAGGCCCATATACCGTAGCCCCTTTCCGAAGGTCTAGGCCACTTCAGAATGCTGATATATTATACAGTCCAAAACATGCAAAATGCACATGCAATGCGTCCTCGCCTTCCGACAATCCATCGGTAAAGCCTTGGCCATGCAAAGTGTATGAGAGGCGTCCAAACCGGCCTGGGTTGACACAATGTTCCATCGTCTCCGCCAGTCCTTCTGCCCTCTGCTACTCCAGTGCACGCAAACCCTATCAATACAGTGTGTGGGTGTAAAGGTATCGTCATCGCGAAAACACTACTACTCAAATCGCTTGCAAGAAAAGCCTCATCGTGCAGGCATTAGGTCGTCATATCGTTTATCGAGGCGTGAAAAGAGTGTCAGATGAAAGCCCCGCTGCTTCCACCGCCGTTCCCGCGGTCGGGCGGGCTCTGCCTTCTGCCGTGTGGTGGGGGGCGCGGTGGCGAGTTTCCACCGCTCCTGTCGCGGTCCCCACTTCGACTCCTTTCCTTGAAACGCTGCCGTTGCTCCTCGTACGAGGCAATCTCATCTTCTGCTCGCAAAGGAACTTTCTCGTCACTTCCTCGTCTTGGAGGTGTATGTGTGATGCTCGGTCCGTATCGCCCTTGTTTGTCGTCCACATACGGTTCAGCTTCCTCTTCCTCTTCCTTAAAGAGCTGCAGGGCGGGCATTGACCTCGAGGTCTGAGAGTCGCCCTTGACGAGACCCAGCCTCTCCTCTTCCGTAGCCCCCCTCGCGAGAGGGCTGGAATAGCCTCTGGACGCCGACCCCGGTCGGTGATGACGGGTATCCTGAACTCCATCGCCTCCCTGATCAGGTGTCTGGTGTCTCCTGAAGATATTGTTGAAGGAAAACTGGCGCTTAGCTGAATGTGGTGGTGGTGTCGGCCCACGGAGCATGCCGCCAGTCTCTCCAGCCTCCGGCTGACGTCCGCGTTCTCCACCGAACTGCACACGCCGTGCAGAGCCAGATCCGCTATGTTCACTAGCATTGCGAGAGCCATTGGTACCTGGGCGTGCGCCGTATGTCCTTCCGGGATCGTATGAGGTGGACTCTTCGTCTATCTTTTGCGCTGGCACCACTATCTCGGTGAGTTGCACGGGATGCACCGGACTCTGCATCTTGGACGGGTCTGGCGCCGCGCGGAACTCTGGATGCCCCGGCAGCAGCACGCTGCGCGCGCGGTTTCGGATCGTACCAACTAAGCTAGAAAGAGCCGGCGACGCTGGCCTATCAGCCTCAGCCAGCTCTTCCTCTGTGGGGAAATGTGACCATCCAAGTGGTGGATGCGGTGTCGGGGTCGGGATAATAGGAAATGGACTTGACGAGTTCACTGATATCGCTCTCGCTCGCTGGCTTCCTATTGTCGTCCTCCTCCGCCTCAGTCCGTCCCACTCGAACTGAGGCACGCCGTCCTCACTGACAGGTTCGAGTTGCTCTTGACGCTTCTCTTCGTTCAGTCGCTTCAATTCTTCGTACTCCATCCTCATTCTCGCAGACGAGAGTCTCCTGACGATGGCGGCCGCGCCACGGATTGCGTCCGCCTTTGGCTCAGTCTCAGGCTGTTCTTGCTCGGCGATGGCGCGAACCTGATCCAGATCTCCGGAGAAGACGGCCGCATCGGGAACATCCTTTGCAGACTTTGAAAGCTGCAGCAAAACGACCCCCGAGCAGATGGTCAAGAATCCGTTGACCACCGTAATGATAGACGTCGGTGTACCCTTGAATCCCTTGAACAGAACGGTAGACGTGATGATGGTAGTGCTAGTGAAGTAAACATAGTATGTGGGCGTAACCAAGGCGGCGTTGAATAGGTTGAGGGCTTTCTGTGGTACAGGTTAGCAACCGTAAAGATGCGATGCGTCTTGTCAACAGCAAGACTTACATTCAGATATATGATCTCGGTTAACAGAGTTCCGATTATGAAAACCAAAAGCACGTAAATAAACCACTGGTTGAACTGCGGCGTCCCCTGGGCCTGGGCGATAATAGCGGCACCCAGCCCCTGAGTCGCAACAACACTGAGGCCTCCCACCCAGCTGCAAATCGAGATGTAGACCAACATGTTCTTCTTCCCATACTTTGGGCCAAGCCAAAATGCCGTCGCCGCAGAGCCCAAAATTACCACGCCCGTGTATGACAAGAACCAGGGCGTGATAACAAAGCTCTGCATCTGCTGGATGTTGGCGACGGATGAGTCTTGAGGCGCATTCATGACAATGACAATCGAGCCGACGATACACAGGAAGCAGGCGACTTTGCCGACCATGCTTAACCTCTCCTTCAGAAATATCGCCGATAGAACCGCCGTGATGACCACAGAAAGCGCGCCGAGCGGAGTGACAAGAATGGCATCGGTAAAGGCGTATGCAGCGAAATTGAGCCCCTCGCCCAAGATCATCAAGCTCATTCCCGCCCACCAGTAAAAGTTCTTGAGGTATCCGTATCCCTCTCCAGCCTCCTCGTTGTATTTCTCGTTTGCTTTGAGCAACCCAACCTTCTTCAGGACGAAAGAAGTTCCGATGAAGGCACCTGAGCCAACTGCCAGGCCTATACCAACTGCCTTGAATACCGGAGGTCGTGTTGCGGCATCGGCGCTGGACCCGCCTACGCGGGCGTATATCCTGTGCGCATCGTCGAGGACCTGTGCAGCTTGGTCCATGACTCCGAGGTGCGGCGCACACGACGACTAAGTCGTCAGTGCGAAAAGGGTCGTTGATTTATGTTCTAGCCAACGCTGTCCGTTATGTTGTTATATCCTAAATTCCAAGCCAAAGTGCTGGTCGAAGCGGCCCGCGGCTTTCGCTTCCGCAAGAGTTGATGTTGACGTTGCTGTGCTGTCGTAGGCGGCATAAACTTCAAATGTCCGGTTGAGGTAAATCGACGGGCGTGGGGGGGTGTGGACGGCACCGGTAGATGACGATCTGAATTGGCTTTCGTCCTGCACGCTGTCTCTCGACGGCGTGTGCTGGCGTTTGGACGGTGGGTTCGGCCGCGTGGTATGTGGTCGGATCGAGGCGCCCGAGACACTGGCGGTGGAGAAGCTGGCGGGTGGTCGTGGGCAGAGTTGTGGGGAGTTGGCACACGAATCGTTAGGGGAGACCGGAGACTGGAGACTGGAGTGCAGGTGTAGATTGATCAAATGTTGGGAGGTTGGGCCCGTTCCTTGAGACGTTTGCTGCGAGAGAGCAGGCGATCCAGGGTCCTCCTAAACAGGCAGGGTTGTCGCTCGTTGCTCCGCAATGACAAGATCCCCACCAAAACAAGAAACTTGGAGCGAGGTGATAAAAAGGAGACCGCCAAACAAGAATGGCTGGGCCCGATTAAAATACTGACAGGCTGCAGACGTCCCAGAAAAGAAGACGGGATCGCACAAGTCCAAATTATCCAGCGGGAGGGTATGTTCGCTATTTTAGAGGAGAAGACGGCTCGACAGCTTGAAGTCCCATCCAGACAGCAGAGGCGAGCGGCGGTCTGGCCCAGTAACCGTCAGCCCCAGTCCCACTCTAGCGCATTCTACGCCCCACCAAGCTCGACCTGTCATCCCTATCCATGGGATTTTTCAATGTCCAACTTCTTTCAACAAAGCATCATACCTAATCTCACGATACCAGCAAGCTCCATGGATAAAAATCTCGTGAAATCTCCACGATCCTGCAACAGTTGGCATGGGCAGCCGAGGCAGGGGAACCGCATCCCTGGGCGAACGTCTGTGCCCCTCGCCACATCTTGCCCGGCTATCTTATCAGCTCAAAATGGGTTGGCGATGGAGGTGTGGGCGCCCCTCGATTGCGTTTCGAGAGGTATTTCTGGAACCGCAGGGGATGTTTGGGCACGCATTCGACCTCCCCACCACCTTCTCGACTTGTCTTTTAGGTCCGTACGGTCCTGGAGTGGCATTCGCCAGCACTGCCCGTAGTATTTTCTTCGCCCGACTGCCAGCCGCATGCGGAATACTGCGCGGATGGGTTCCACACGGCGACACTTCAGCTGTCTGCGCGCGCGACGTACGCTTTCATGCCGATGTCTGGCTTCCATCAGTCGCATCCATGAGCGCAGTACCACTGACTGTATGCCACCGTGAACACGACGCCTAGTGACGCAAGTGCCAGATGGCAGAAGGTGAAGATCTTTTCGTTTGATAGGCTCAGATCCGCCAAACCTGCGGCTCGATGTCGAAGAGGGGGGGTGGGGCTGTTGGACGACATCGTCCCGGCTCCAAGGGCAGGCAGTCAGTCCCCCGACAGTCGCCCCGGTTGATGATGCGATAGGACCAGGGTTTTCGAGGTCCCTGAGAAACGAGCCCCCAATTCTTGGCTCAGCACCTTATGATAAACCAGAAAAGGTCGCGATATGCAGTTGGAACCAGCCAACCTGATGAGCGAGCGCGAGCGCTGTCTTCCTCACATGTGCTTTCAACTTGGGAAACAGAATGCGCTCAATGTCACCGTCTTTGCGACCGCTGGTCGAGCACACTCCCTTGCGACGAAGCGCGCAGCAAGATCAACCGGGATTTGGGGCCTATCACCATTGGACAGTTAGAAATGTCGATTCCATGCGCCCGGCTAAATCGCTCCAGACCACGACCAACTGATGATCTAACCCAGAATAGCTGAAGGCTGTCTCGAGTGTCGTCTGTCACAGACTCACAGCGGCTGCTGTAACATCTGCCACAAAGCCCATTATTGCGGCCTCGTCGATGTTGAACACCGAGTTCACAATGCTTAAAGCCGGAACCTTACATCTAGAGCGCTCATATCGGCAGTTGTATTTCATTGGGCACCGCATTAATGCCTCCCGCTCGTCAACCAGGCACGGCAGTGTGTTGGCTCGCGGGACAAAATTGGCGCCAAGATGGGAGCTTGCCGATCCCCTCTCGATCTCGGCCCCTTAAGGATGAGCGACGTCATGGTTTTGACTGGCGCTCCCAAAACCCTCGTGCACATCGTCTGAGAATGGCAATGAAATCCCCAGTGACACCGTCGCCACCTCCCGCAAGTCATAGCAGGGTTGCAGAAAGGATACAGATGGCGTCAATATGCACGAAACGCAAGACATCACTGCATCCCGTTGCCCCGAATAGAGCAATGTAATGCGTGAACCTGTTGGAGCTGTGCCGCTCATCACTGAACAAAAATTGGTTCAGTTGGTTCAAGCTCTTGGCACATAGCTTACCCCATTGGAAGGCAACACCCACATTTTTTTAATATCACGGATTTTCTAATTTTGGAGGATTATGTATTGCTTCCTCTGAGTCCCAACTTAACTTTTCAGGCAGCACCTCAAGAGTATGCCCTTGGTCCCCTTTTCAACGGGAGATTCGCCCTCGCCCCCTATTGCTGACATTTCACCACGGAATCTCCGCACCGTTGAAGTTCAAAAACTGTCCCGAAGTCTCGGGGGACAATTTTCCAATCTAAATAAGGTAAGTCATCAGTCAAGTAGCACTCCAAGATCACCAACTTGGACTTACCTGATCAATAACCGCCTTTGCGCTGTCTGTCACATCCATGGGAGGCTCCGGGAAGTCCACGGCGTCAGCAAGTGCCTGGCCCATAGGAGTCTTGACCCATCTAGGTAGCAACAATTGTCAGTGATGTTTCCCGCCATGCTTCTCCAATACCCAACGAAGCAAAGAAACAACACCGCGCCAAAACACAATCGTCGCATAGAAAGACAGTAGGGAAAAACAAAACAAGAGCTCTCCCACTTACCCAGGATGCACAATCCCAACCAACAACCCCTGTTCTTTAAACTCAACGCTCAACTTCTTCGCGAACCAGTTTGCTGCCGCCTTGGACATGCCATATGCCATGCTAGGGAAGCTTTCTTCCCCTAGCGAGCCGATGCTACCCACCGAGCTGCTGATGAGCACAAACTTCTTCTTCCCTCTTGCAGAGCCCTCCAGCAGCGGCCAGGTCGCGCGGAAGAGCTTCACTGGGCCGATCGTGTTGATAGTGAAGTCGTACAGGACGCCATCTGTCGTGGTGTCTAGGATGCTTTTGAAGCCGGAGCTTGTGCCTGGGTAGCGTCAATTATCGGTCAGGAGGTAGAAGGGGAAGGTATGTCACGTTGAAGGGGCACCACCACCTAGGTCGCTTGTGCTGGGCTCATTGTAAACATACCTGCATTCGCAACGACGACGTCAAGACGATCAACCCCGTGCTCATTGCGTAGGCGCTCGACGAGCGTGTCAGAGGATATGGCGGGATCTTCTTCGTCGAGCAGGACTTCGATGTGCCCAGAGCTAGAGCGAGTGGCAATTCCAGTATTGGTGGGCTTTCGCGACGTGGTGATGACGGTAGTATTCTCCCGCTGAGCGAGGAACATCGCGAGATGTTGGCCAATGCCTGTGTGCGTTAGCAAGCTGTGGTTCTAAGGGGCTGTCGGGTTTGGGACAAGCACAAGGAAAAGGGGTACTTTGTACGACTGCGAAGTCCGCATCGAGGAAGGTAGGAGTAAAAAGAAAAGGAAAGTATTTGCTACGAGCTTCTAGATCGCGACGTTGGGTATTTGAGATGGAACAACTGAAAGCGTTTTTTCTTACCCCTATTTCCGCCTGTAATGAGGTAAACAGTGTGCTCCGACATTTCGGCGGCGGGGAAAGGCAGACACAGGATCAAGCCGCTGTTCGGAGACTCGAGGACAGCAATGAACACGGAAACTAGACAGATAATTCAGTTGGCACCGGGAGCAAGTGCAGTGATCGCTGCACACCAAATCAGGATGGCAACAGAAAGGGGGGAAAGGGGCGAGAAGCGACAAAATCCGAGGGGTTTTAAAACCCTTTGGCTTACATCCAAGAATGACCAATCGGCGCAACAACGGAACCGTAGGCACCCGGCCAGGGAAGAGGAGCCGACTTACATCCTCAAAAGAGGCACAGCAGTGACCAAGCAAGTTGTCAAGAGCCTCAATAGGCAATCAGTTATGTAAGCGGCATAATACAGTACATGACACAAGGGTCCTATCTGAGCAGGAGCCAGTCCCCTACAACATAAGTATCGTCAAATCAATCGCTCATCCCAAATGGTATCCTTTTGCATCCGGAAACGCCAAAAATCCCAAGCTTGGGCCAGATCATAAGCAACACGCCCTGTTTAAACCAGCCCGACATCCCCCGGAGCCCAGGTGCCACACAAGGAAAGGTCAAGCCTTAATGACCCAGCCTGCATTCACCATGAAGTCAAATATCCTCCCACCCTTCTGTGAGTCCAACCGGCATATTTCCTTGGCCTGCTTCTTCTTCAGGCTTCCGTTTCCTTTGACAGCCTCCTTGATTATCTGTTCCTTGATCATCAAGTACGGCTTCGGCTGCAGTCTCAGAGCTTCACACAGCTTGGCCTCGTCATCAGTGAGCAGGTGGAGGTCTGGCGCATTGTCCTGACTGAGCGGCAGTGGCTGTACTCCCGGAATGGGCAAAGGCACGAACTTATGCTTTGAAGTCGCGGTGCCGTTCGCAACAACTACGCTGCCGCCGTTCATATGATTGCCATTCATTAAAGGTTCCGTTTTGACGCCGTTTGTCGTCTCCCCGTTTGCTACCGCATGGGGGTTTGCGATACGGAGCGGTAACTCAGGTGCCACTAATAGAGCGGCGCCACTGGGAGGGTCTGGCAATGGTTGCTGCTTGCCGCGCTGCGTGGTCGCCAGCCTCTCACGGTCCATAGATCCGAGAGGGATAGCTTTCTGGATGCGCAACGCTTTCTCTTGCTCATATTTCTCCCCACTCTTCAGGTCGCCAATGCGGAGGCCGCGCCATTCTTGGAGTTGTGTGATAGCTTGCCTGAGGTTGAGCTCGTCAATCAGGCCCTGGCAAAACTGATCAAAGTCATCCCGATTCATCATCCGCGCAAAGGGTTTCGCCCTGTTGAGGAGATCTTTTTCCTCCTTTGAACGCTTTTTCTCACTCTTAGTGTTCTCCCGGTAATCAAGCAGATTATGCTCGAAGATGACTTTTTTCCTCTCCGCTCGTTGTGTCAGCCGGCAGTTATAAATGTCCATGACGGTAAGCTTCAGCTCCATCTCTGGCTCCAGCTCGCCCGTCCGTGGGTTGATGCCATCTCCCGGGTCGAACTGCATGAGTTGCACGGCTTCTTCGGCTTCGTTCTGGTATTCTGTCTCGAACTCCAACCGCCCAGGCATGTAACCTTGAATCTCGTGGCATGCGGGCACGCTCGCAGTCGGCTTCGTCTTCGGTTGTAAGGTCGGGGCGTTCTTTGCAGCCTCCCGCCTATCCTCGATCCGTCGCTTCTTGCGAGCTTGGAATTCCTCCCGTGTGATCTCGTTTGCCAGGTCCATATCATGTGGGCTACACCGTTTGGGTAGCGGAAAATTGGGCGAGTCGACGTAAACTTTGAGGTAGTGGTCCCTAACCTCGTCTTTTTGTCGGTAGCCGCCGATATGGTCTGCGATGTCCGCCCAAGACCCCAAGCCATAGGTCTCAGCTCCTTCTATTAGGAGCATCTCCTCGTCGGCGCCCCATTCTTGGTCGAAGATGGGGAATGAGTTCTGTTCGATGACCCTGAACGGATGTGTTGCGGGTTGGTGCGCATTGCTCGACGATCCTTTGGAGAAACATTGCACGCAAAGATCGTACTCGTTGCAGGCGCTGTGGGCGCATCTGATCCGGACCTATTGGGAGCGACAACATGAGCTCATGTTCAGAGCGAGACATCGCCGACCCCACATCCTCATCGCGGGGGCATCTGGAGGCGCGCTCGCGCGGGACCGATGCGCAGCTTCATGCGGGGCGGGGTATGAATAAGTAGATTGCGCACTTACCGTAGATGTGATATCTGCAGAGCAGACATCGCAAACATATTTCACGCCTCCTTCCCCCCCTCGGGCGGCCGTCTTCTTACGGATGACGCCCATGTTGAAGACAGCGTGCGGGTGGGGAGATCAATTATCCGACAGGGGACGCGTAGGGCTGAGACGACCTCAAGAGGAGCCGCAAAACGCGAGGAAACGCGACGAGAAAGGGTCGGATTGACAGATCATGAGCAGGTGATGGAAATGCGACGCGTATTTTGATGGATATTAGCTGATGAGGTTGACGATCTTGATAGAAAGCTGCAAAATCGTTGGCGCCGTTGTTGCGGTTCAAGGGTCAATCCCAGGTCGGAGGCAACAGAGCTAGTGCCATTTTTGGCCATGGAAAGCGGAGAGCTGCATCCGAAGTTCTGCCGACCAAACCTTGGAGTCCAAATTGTGGAGCGCCTCTCAATTGTACTTCGTAAGCTACGCCACACTATGGGGCCGCCACAAAGTGTGGCATTATTGTTCGCGTGCCAGGTGCGCGGTTACTCCTCCGCCAGCCCATGAATTGTTAGAACAGTGAATTCCAGGGGTGTGGCCAGGGTTGGCCCCACCACATTACGCAATTGTCGAATCCAAGTCACTATTCTAGCAACTTCCACCAAAAAGATACCTCTTTCAAAAACCCACAATGACCACGCAGAATCCACCACTCCAGGCCAC
>Ga0247760_1003031_pt1 | contig 11545 bp, 10 predicted proteins | sample UWRJL171409R4_FD_179936 | JGI IMG/M metagenome (GOLD analysis project Ga0247760, IMG submission 179936) | Plant litter microbial communities from Arlington Agricultural Research Station in Wisconsin, United States - UWRJ-L171-409R-4 | ecosystem: Environmental > Terrestrial > Plant litter >...
AGAGGAGGGAGAGGGGGCTTGGGGACGGCATTGTGGGGATGGTGGTTGGAGGGGAGGGGATGGATGGTTGAGAGGGTAGGGGATGAGGTGGTGATTGAGGGTGGTGATTGAGGGTGGTGATTGAGGGTGTTGTGGCTTATAAAGGCGTGGGGTTGACAACTTTCAACTTGGGGGACCGCTGCCGAGAGTCGGATTGACAACAGGAAGATGAGTGCGAAGGGCCACAAAAGCAGGCATGTGACGAGCAGCCATGAATCCTTCTTGGGAAACGCGAATCCCTAGATTTAATACCAATACTACCTCCCTGTCGGTTTTGGTATATGAACACGGGGAATTAAAGGGCTTCGATATTGTTTGCAGCACTCTCTGCGTGGGAAGGATTTGGCTGCGTCTCGTTGGAAGCTGCGGGTCATAAAATTGATCCCTTCGCTACCCGGTTATGTTGATAACCTATGCTAGTTGCAGTTGGTTCGTTGGGCGGCTGAAGGAAGGGTCCTGGTGGAGGCATGCTCTTCTTCTACACAAGGCACTCTCTGATAAAGGGTGGTATTCATCACATTGGAGAGTACAAACAAACCCACTGCGGAACCCCCCCGTGAAACGATCAAATGTTGATATTCATTTTTGTTAAACCATAAAGCCTCTCGAATTATTGATTCCAAGTGCTGGGACGTTGTGCGGAGTACAAAGGATCCGGCAAAAGACAGGCGAGGTCCGTCCATCAGCTCCTACCATATAGTCAGGATCTTTGGTCGTTTGTCCGTTTGGCTCCGCTTTCCCAATACATCCTCAATACTACTACCGACAATATCCTTCATTCACGACATTACGACACACAATAGGCTTATAAATCTGAATTTATCAGAATGCTCACTATCGAGCAAACGTCAGGACACTGAATACAGATGCCCGGGTATATCCGCACTGCCGCTTGCAGCGGCGTAGTCATCATCTACATACATAGGTAGGGAGTGAATTATCATTAATCATCAGATGCGCAAAACAGACCAACTCCTCCATGCCTGAGCGGGCGTCATGATCCATCTACAACCAAAAGAAAATAGCAATAATGCCGGAGGCCAGCCACGTAGCGGATCCGTCCGCTACTCCATGCCTCATTGCCGCGGCCGTCGCGGCTGCAGTCGATGCGGTTGAAGCGGCCGAGGTCAAGGACGACCGCTGTGTTGTGGTCGCCGCGCAGGTCGCGGGAACAGTCACGGAGCTCGTGGTTGTGCCGCTGGCGCCCGTGGCGGTGACGGTGGCGGTGCCGAAGGGCTTTCCGTCGGCGTCGCAGTATACGATGAAGATGATTCCGTGGTCGGGAGCAGGAGGTGCAGGAGGTGCTGGGGGGATGACGGTGGCAGTGGGAGTCGGCGCGGCCGTGACTGTCACTGGAGGTGGCGCTACGATCGTCGTCGTCGGTTCAATCAGGCTCCCGGTGATAGTGGGCACGGCATAGGGGGGATCGAAAAGACCGAATCGGCCGCAGGCATTGCACGGATAGGCCCACGACCGGACTTTGCTCGGTGCAGCGAGGACCGGGTCGCAGTGGGCGTCGACCATGGTCGCGATGGCTGTGGGCTCCGCGGTTTGCGGGCAGTCGGTGCCGAGATCGGCGAGGGTGAGCTGCCGGGTGGCATTGGTTCCCGCTGCGATAGTCGAAACTTCCCAGAGGTCTAAGGGCAGCATCCAGTTGGTAGTGGCCGGCCCTGCAGGCTCGCCACGCGTGTTGATACCCATCGCGGTGGGAATGAACATATACACCGATGGGGAAGTACTGGTTGCGGTGTCAGCGAAGTCCGGATGTTACTAATGACACACGGATAACTTACAAGGTGTAGTCCCGCTTCTCGTCGACATAAGTGGACGGATACGAGTATGGGCGGTCTGTGGGCCAGAAGTACAAGTTCACTGTCTCGGCCGAGATGCTGCAGGACTTGGGGCAGGGGTCTACCGTGGTGGAGAAAATGGTCTGCACCTGGGTGGTGAACGTGGTGATAGTAGCCGGCACAGTGTCGGTGGTGGTGACAGTTGCCGAGTCGGTCTCGGTGTTCGTGACAGTGGCGGAGTCGGTTTCGGTATTGGTGATGGTCACAGAGTCCGTATCTGTGTTTGTGATGGTGACCGAGTCTGTCTCGGTGTTGGTGATGGTTGCGGAGTCGGTCTCAGTGTTTGTGATTGTCGCGTAGTCCGTCTCCGTATTTGTCATGGTCGTGGAGTCCGTTAGGGTGTTGGTGACTGTTGCATAGTCGGTATCGGTACACGTGGTGGTAACCGTCGTTGAGTCGGTCTGGGTGACTGAGACGGTGTAGTGAAGAGTGGTGGTGGTGTACTCGGTGATGCATGACGTGATAACATCGGTCTTGGTGTTGTACACGACGACGTCGACATATTGTGTTACCTGCAGCGTTGTGGTGTCGGTGACAGTTGTTTCGACGTGATAAGCTACAGAGTCATGTCAGTTTAATGTCCCTCGATGCACCGGGGCACGCTTCACCCAAAGAGTAGACCCACCTTGACCTCCTCCATTAACACCACGGAGCAGCAGCCCGAAGGCTGTCAGTGCCCTCAACGTTGATAACATCGCTGCGAGAGGCAATTGGCAAGTTTGGTGTGAAATGAGTGAAGACAACGAGTGTTGAAGCTTCCGGTTGACGAAAAGCAACAAGCAACGAGCGATGAGAAACCCGGTCCATCAATGGCAGGGCAGGGCGCTCGGTTTAATCTATCCGGGTGGCCCACAATGTTGGGTACCACTGCGGTAAACTGCTTGTTGACAGGCCTTGCCACTGTACGGTTCCTGGATTTCGCGGTTGACGCATCTTGCTTGCGGGATACTATCCCCCATTCGGCGATGATTCGCTGCTCGTTCTGCCAGGAACTTGGAACACTGCAGCTCCGGACAGAATGTTCAGGCTTGTCAGCTGGAGGCAAGCTGTCAGTGGCTGGCAGACGTCAGAACGTCCACATTCCCCGCGTTGTTGGCCATCGGGGCGCAATGCGACGGTACTTTACAGGGGTGTCTGCGTGGTGACGTCCACGACTTGCACCCAGCCTCTGGCCAATCCCTTCCGCCCCTGGCCAAGCCCCACGTCATTGAGTGCCATTTTGGCCCGTTTGCCTGATGAACAAGATATTGTCAGTGATTACAGCAAAAAAATGATTTTCGGAATTAGAAGAGGCTGGGCTCCCCCTGCAGCGCTTCTATCTGATGATGCAAACATCGTCAGTCTCATCAATTGAACCTGAGGTTGGCCGTGACACCCTAAACTGATGCGAATGGGATCACTCGCTTTCCCTCCCGGCCAAGTATTGTGTTGATACAAGCTGTAAATATCAACTGAGACTTGAAATCGCCAAAGATGCGTCCAACAGCGATAATCTGCGCATTTGCACTCGTCGCAAATTCGGTCTCGGAGGATGCACCAGGGCCTCTTGTGATCCCTGCGAGCCAATATTTGTAGTCAACCCTCGCGGTGTCGATTGATGGCTTATAATCGCTGACAGAGATTGTAGCGAAGGAAACGACGGGCCATGGAGTACCTTTGACGTCCGGGTTGGCGAACCCGAGCAGTACCTCAGAGTGCTTGTCTCGACGGCCTCCCCAGAAACGCTCGTTCCTTTGGCAGAGGATGCGTGCACGATTGCTGTGTTTGGTTCCGTACCACCAGATTGCGCAGTATCCAGGGGCAACTTGTTCAACGTCAACAAGTCTTCGAGCTGGGTTGATGTGGGGCTGTATGGCATCAATTCCGACGGAGTTGGACTTGAAGCAAATCTGGGATACAGCCAAAGGGTCCAGTTTGGTCTTGAGCATCTGGGCATTGGGCTCAATGGGCCGGGTTTCGAGAATCTAACTGTTGGCGGTATTGCGACACCAAAACCTTTCTACCTGTCAGTATTCTCGTCCTAGACTGTTAGAATCATGCTGACCTCCGAAATCCTCCAGTGGAATATTTGGCCTCAATGGACAGCCTGTCAACTTTAGCTCCCTGGGAAACCAGTCAACACCGTCGTTTTTGACGACCTTGAAGGACCAGAAAAAGATCCCAAGCTTGAGCTGGAGCTACACAGCCGGGGCGAAGTACCGTAAGTCCAGTTGGCAGGTAGATTTGAGCGGTGCATGACTGACGGAGACTCGCTCCGGCCAGGTCTGAAACAGGTGTACGGTCAACTGATCTTCTCTGGATACGATACCTCGAGGTTCAAAGAAAACACCGTCTCCTTCAGCATGGCAGAAGACCTGACGCGGGACCTCGTTGTCGCTCTTCAGTCCATCAGCTATAGCGGATCGAGTTCCGCCACCCTGTTGTCCAACCCTATCGACATCTACATCGACTCGACAGACCCGAACATCTGGCTCCCGGAAGAGGCGTGCAATGCCTTCGAGAAGGCGTTCGGGCTGACTCTTGATGCCAGAAGTGGGCTGTATCTGGTCAACAATACCCACAGAAACACCCTTCTCGACACAAATGCCGAAGTCTCTTTCAGGCTCTCTGATAGCAAATCTGGAGGAGAGACAGTGACAGTCGTTCTCCCTTTCGCTGCGTTCGATCTCACAGCGAAGAACCCTCTGGTCGACATGACGAGCCATTACTTTCCCCTGAAGCGGGCCAACAACTCGGGACAGTACACACTTGGGCGAACGTTTTTGCAAGAGGCGTAAGTTGACCTTGCTGAATGGCTTTTGACGAAAAAGGCCCTTTGCGGTTACGAATGACTGACTTCTCCAGGTATCTCTCTGTCGACTACGAGCGCAAAGTGTTCAATGTGTCGGCCTGCGTATGGAACCAAGGCGCCAAGGAGAACATCGTTGCGATCACATCCAAAGACTCTCCCGACGCGGCCGGCGGTTCATCCTCCTCCAATAAGCCGAAAATGAGCGGTGGGACCATCGCCGGGATCGTCATAGGTGCCATCCTAGGCGTTCTCCTCATTGCCACAGCAATCGCAGTCTTCATCCTCCGAAAGCGAAGAAAGTGGATCGGTACGGGCTTTGCTGTCGCCTCCAAGAAGCCAGTGCCGGACGAGTCGGTCCTCAAGGGCCCCGTGTTCAACGACAATTCGAGACACGGATCAACGCCGGGCAGCTCGGTGCCTTTCTCAGCTGATGATATCTCGGCGAATAGATCGACTGCCGAATACCCACGATCGGAATCAGCGGCCATCAGTGAAAGCGCTGCCGCGGCCGCTGGCTCGACAGTGGAGTTGGACGGCCACGATACCGCTGTCCGACCAAACACGGAGCTTGACGGGCACGAAATCCAGCCGTTGCCATCGGTTGCCGAAAGCCCAGGAGGCCTGTATGAGCTGCCAGGTACCGCTGTAGCGAGTCATAGCGCAAGGGGGGGAAATCCACATCGGAAATCTCCTTCCACGATTGCCTCGTTGCAATCGCGCGATGAAAGAGAAGGCGCGAATCACTCTCCTCCTTCACCCCTCACGTCCACATTTGATGGGACCTGGGAAGCCGAGCGGAAAAGTCGGGGGGATTCTTTGCTGGTGTCCCCGGATCATGTGAACTTTCGGAGTGGGGATCGGCCGTTTTAGACGTGTGGTAGGGCTGGGTGTGAAATAGAAATTGAATGAGTTCGTCAGTAAGATCTCGCTCGCTCACTGTTCAATTTGGTGATGAACATGGGGAAGAGAGCCCCACAGCTGGCCGCAAGGGTGCTTCCACGCCCATTCCGAATACGGGTTAGCTCGCTGCGGTTGGCCCCACCAACAAATTCGACCGATCTTGGCATGGACAGAAACCAACGGACCAACAACGCGCTGTGAAGCTGACACCTTTGTCAACCTGCCCAAATATTCTGGATCTTTTAATGGCGCATACAAGAGCAGGTGAAGTCACCCAGCGCCACAGAGAACTTAAATCGCATCTCAACGGACCCACCTCCGTAACAAGACTTGAGTTCTAGCATGGCCGCGATTCTGTCCTCCGCTGCTGACGCGATTGCCGGTCTGAGCCGCATATTCCTCTCGCCGTTCGCCACAGGCCCGCTTGTCTTGTCCGCCACATACTTTCCCGACACGGTGCGCCATGTCGTTGCTTCTGTGGCCGGGAAGCTGCCGGATCACCTCGCAACAGGGCTGTTTCGGAGCATCCCACCATTGTTCAATTCCCCAATCGGAATAACGGCGCTGTGGGCTGTCTTTGCCCTGGGCACCGTCGTCAAGGTGAACCGGGTGCTCAGCACGATAGCATCCAACTCGTGGCGCGTTCGCGCGGCGACGGGCTGGAATTGGCCGAATGAGATCGCTGTGGTCACCGGAGGATCGAGTGGCATTGGGAAAGACATCGTCGAGAAGCTCACAGCACTTGGTGTGCGCGTCGCGGTTTTGGACGTCCAGGGCCTCCCCGAGGATCTACAGCAAAATGCGCGGGTACGCTTCTACCAGTGTGATGTGACGTCCTTGGAGTCAGTCACCGCGGCCGCCGACGCCGTACGCCGAGATATAGGGTATGCTTCCATTCTCATCAACAACGCCGGCATCGCTCAGTCCAGGCCCATCCTCAAGACGGACGAGAAGTTCCTGCGCAGGATCCTGGGCGTCAATCTCATGTCGCTCTGGTTCACGACACAGCAGTTTCTTCCCGATATGATCAAGAAGAACAAGGGCCACGTGGTGACAGTCGCAAGCCTGGCATCATTCATCGCATTGGCGACAGCTGCCGACTACTCTGCCACCAAAGCCGGCGCGCTGTCCTTCCATGAGTCGCTCGGCGCCGAGATTAAGCATCTGTATAAAGCACCGGGCATCTTGACAACGGTCGTCCATCCCAACTTCGCAAAGACTCCACTCACGCAGGACTTTTCTGGTCGACTTGAGAAGTCCGGCGTGCGACTGCTTACCAGCGATCAGATTGCGGAAGATGTGGTCAGTCAGATCAAGAGCAGGAGGGGTGGGCAGCTGATCATCCCGAGGTCGGCAAGTGTTGTGTCTGGGATCAGGGGCTGGCCGACGTGGCTTCAGGAGTTGCTCCGCGATGCGATTGCGAAAGGAGCTGTTTAGTATCCCAAGAGAACGCCTCTTGGCACTATGGCCTTCGTCTCACTTGCACGATGATCATCTCACACCAGGCATACTCAGTCCCATCGGCAAACCTCACGGCTAAGACATCAAGGCCTAGGTAGCTATAGAATAGGCCCTGCCCGTCTCGTGAGAGGTCTTCAATGTATTGGAATAGGCCTCTCAAGAATGCGGGAAACCCCTCGAAAATATGATAAAGCCCATGGCACAAAGATCTAGGCCTTGCAGCGAAGGTCACATGTGGGATCATAGTGCAAAGAGACATTCTCCCAATAAATTGACGGCATTATACAAGCGCCAAGTCAGGAAACAGAGATCCTTGTCGTCGTCAAAATCAATCAGTAATCACTTGAGGCTATTCCGAGTTACCGAACATCTCAGATTATTTATTCGGCCGCAAGCAAAAGCGATCGGTAACGACCCCCCAATCATGCCACGTCGGATGAGACCCAACACTCGCTGACCCGCTCATGGTGGCCAATTCCCCACACGAATCCGTGGTTGCTCCAGTCATTCAATGTCTTGGCCGCGAGCCATGCACGGAGCTTGTACTAATCCGGGCCGCTCCACCTCGGCCCGCGATTTTCCCAACGAAGTAAAATAACAAACCACATTCCAACAACGTTTCCGTCACAACGCGTCTTCTTCGTCCCGACAGCCCATTGCACCACGGATTGCCCGCGGCACCACCACCTCTCGATAGTTGAAGCAATCACCAACTTCAAAGGCGATGGCCGCCACGCAACTCAACTCCCGCTCCAATCTGTTCTTTGTGTATATCACCACTATCCTGTGCACCCCCTTCTTCCTCACCCGATTCGCCTTCGACATACTCCTCTGCTTGCCACCATGGACACGACCGGTAAGAGAATGGTCTGTCAATCAAGCCGTGCGGGTGCGTTTCGTTAGATTGGTGCTGCTTTACACCTCTCGATTACGCGCTGGAAACAGCCTTAGTCTCCGTTCCGGCCGAGAAGGGAAGCGCTTCGAGGTGATACGGCCCCAAGCTTCCGAGTTTTACAAAGGCCCGTTGTTGGACAACGAGATCCGTCCCGAACCCATCGGCACCACCTGGACACCAGCCCAACCGCCGCAGGCAGTACCGATACCCTCCGACCTGATCGTTGCGCTTCACTATCATGGCGGGGCTTTTTCTATCGGCGACGGCCGTGATGGTGACACCGGATACCTCGCGCGGACGCTGCTGCGCTATATGGGCTGCACGCATGTCTGCTCGCCGCAATATCGGCTCGCTGATGGCAAGGACGGACGGTTCCCAGCCGCCCTCCAAGACGCAGTCACGACCTATGTCTACCTGATCAAGGAAAAGGGCATCCCAGCACAACAAATCATTCTGTCTGGCGATTCAGCCGGTGCAAACCTCGCCCTAGGTTTGCTTCGCTACATCCACGAACACGGCAAAGAGCTGAACATTCCCCCGCCCCGAGCGGTGGCGCTGTGGTCACCGTGGGTGGATGTTGGCGCGGCTATCTACAAAGATTTGAGCAAGTCGCCAAACTACAGCACCGACTACCTCAACAAAGAATTCGGCCGGTGGGGCGCCACTTCAGTGTCGGGGTACGGAGTTATCGATCCAAGGGGTCCCTATTTGTCGCCGCTGAACCACCCGTTCAAGTTGGAGGCGGACATCCCCATGTTTGTGCAAGCTGGGGAGAGAGAGGTTATCTGCGACGATATCAAGCTCATGGCTCAGCGATATGAAAACCTCGGATGGAACCTCAAGTTGGTTGTGTCGGAGAATTGCCCCCATGATATCTTGTTGCTTGGGCCGATGATAAGATTCAGAGACGAAGCGAGGGCAGCGGCCAGAGAGGCTGGAAGATTCTTATCTGCAACGACGGGACTGCAGTTGCGCGTGGTTGATGAGGCTGGGAAATGATAGCTCTGGGGCTAACGAGCTCGAACGCTAGTACTGGTCCTAATATATGTCTCGTCAAACTATGACTTCCGGTCTTACAAAGGCTTGGGCAAAAAGATTGGGCCCCCTACGCTAGCGCAAAAAATGCCTTTTTACTGTCGAGGTAGCCCATGGCTTTTGTTATTGCAGGCCGTCTCCTATTTCGAAAGGGCCTACCTGCATTCTGAAAATGCCTTGCATTTGAAAAGGACTTTTCTACGTTCCGAAAAGACGTTTCACGATGGAGTTAAGGTATGTAATGTGGCGAGCCTAGGCCTTGCTGTAACAGCACAGAGCTGCATGAGGATTCCGACAACGTGTTTTCGCACGGAGAAGGGAGTCCCTTTCTTTTGGCATGAACCTTCGTATTTTGTAGTCAGGCCATATCGCAGCATCTTTCCCAGAATCTATTATCAGGCCACGTCCTGTTGACACCAATCACTGCCCGGCTGTTTAATACGCCCTGGGTTAGCTGCAGTCGATCACTTCAATGCTAACCTCACTATCTTCAGTTGTTCACACTCTTTGCTCTTGCACAAATCTGGACACCTTTTCCATCCGGCAACTAAAAATTTCCGTTATGTTTCTCACCCAGTATTACACTCGGTTGAGGCTCGCCCTCAACGACTGGGTCCAAGGCATGACAGGACCCGAGCAGAAAAACCCAGTGTTGCAAAGCGGCGTCTGGCCCCGTCTCACCCAATGCACTGTTCACATCGTGCCGATCGGAGGTACCGCTGCCGTCATCTACCTCGCGATTAGCCAGACATACTGGAGCGACCCATCCGAGCCCTACACACAGACCAAACTCCAGGGACTGCAGTTTGCGGCAAAACTGTACGAAGTCCTCATCTGCGCCTCGCTCGCTTCCATCATCCTCGGCGTTGTCCGTCGTGACCTTCTCGGTGACGACGGCGTGGCTCTCGGGACCTTGATCTCGGCGTTCAATCCCACACAGCTTGCCAACATCTTTTCGTTCGGCTTCTGGACGGGCTTCGGGTATCGTCGGAGGCACCGTTCTTCGGCACTGCTGCTCGCGCTCCTCGTCGGAGGCATTGTTCTAGGGACCGCGGCGGGGCCGTCGGCTGCCATAGCAGTTATTCCGCGGCTGGGCTGGTGGGATGCGGACCCTTTTCAGGGCATCGGCTGGTTCGGCAACAAGCCCTAGTACACGATAAATCTGCCGCTTGAGGACATATGGCCGACTTCCCTGGACGCATCAAATCTCCCCAGCGCTGGCTGTCTTCAAGGGGCCTGTCCAGGCCTCGGCTACAAGATGCTCTTGAAGAACACTCTTTACTGGCGAGACAACACCGACATGGCGGGCTTCTCTCGGCCGAGCGCTTACGAGCCCTGGAACATCACTTCCCTGGAGCCGGCAGTAGCCACAAAGCCATTTTCGCGGCCCCTCACCGCAGCCCTCGACTGCTTCAAGTTTGCGACGAATCGGGGGAAACAGTATGACACCGTGACATCCACACCCAGTCTCGTCGCCGCCGCGGGTCCCCTGAACGTTCTGCAGCACAGCCACAAACTCCCAATGGAATTCTACTGGCAACGGGCGGTGATCCAGGTCGACTCCGTGGGACCACTGCCGCCGAAGAAGCTATTCGTCCAGGTAAAATGCATCGACGCCATCCACGACAGCGACTTCAACGATACCGGTATCCTTCACTTCCCGAACTACGGCCTAGTGACACCCGGCTTTTCCCGCCAGCAGATCGACGCTTGGAATTTCTTCTGCGAGTCGTGGGACGGGGCGCCGAATCTCTACAAAGACCAGCGTTTTGATGTCAAAGCGTCGGAACTTTTCAACAGCTCCGAAGCAACGAGACACATGGCCGATAGCACAAGCTATTTCTCCTGGCTCAGCCTCTCCAAAACAACAACAGTCAGTCCCTCCATCGCGGTCGCGGTTCAGTTCCCGCCCTGTGACAACACCTCGCCCGCAGCCATATACGCCTGCACCGTGGACGCCCGATGGCTGCCGACACGGATTTGGATCGAGCCAACCGCCGATACCGCCATCCACACAACCCGCGGAAAATGGTGGAGCTTCTTGACAGTAATGGCTGACGATCTGACATTCTTAGCTGAGCTCATCTAGCTTGGAGTCGATTGGCTTGCCGCACTCAACACCAAACTGCCCTCGACCAACAACAACAACACCACCACCACCACCACTACAATCGAAACCATCCTCACCAAGATGTACCTCGACCCAACCACAAAATGCGGCAGCGGAGCGGACCTCGGCACAATCGCGCCCCAATCCCTCGAGGCCTCCCTCGGCCTGATCCTCGCCGACAGCCTGTCCCGCGTAGCTCTCGGCGGCAACTACTCCATCACGCCGGGCGGCGAAGGCGGGGGCGCCACTCGCACCGTCATCTTCAACAGCTCCAACAGCTACATCTGGCAGCATGATAGCAGCGAAGGGCTCAGCGGGATGCCGAGCTGGACGAACATCAGCTTTTCGTACAAGCGCTACAGGTATGGGTATGGGTTTGGGACTAGTACGACCGCCATTGCTATTGCGGTTCTAGGTCTGCATGCGCTAGTTGCGCTGGGGGCGGAGGTGGGGGTGTTGGTTTT
>Ga0247760_1003034_pt1 | contig 11542 bp, 12 predicted proteins | sample UWRJL171409R4_FD_179936 | JGI IMG/M metagenome (GOLD analysis project Ga0247760, IMG submission 179936) | Plant litter microbial communities from Arlington Agricultural Research Station in Wisconsin, United States - UWRJ-L171-409R-4 | ecosystem: Environmental > Terrestrial > Plant litter >...
AGAGAGAGAAAGAAAAGTGAAAAAAAAAAAAGAGAACAAAAACAGGGAGTGGTAAAAACCCCCCAAATTTTACCTTCCCCTATAGGTACCTAGGTAGGTAGGTACCTAGGTAAGGTACTCAGATCCCGTACCCCCGACTCACATGCATGCATTCAGCTGGCTTGTTCCCATAAGCAATATAGCGACCGGACATGACGCAGTAGCACGTTACGTGCATGTTGGTCAACTTTTGAGACCAGACCTCGTATGCCAGATCAGTTGACCAGGTCATCCCCGTAAAGGGGTCCAACCCAGTCTTGCCTCTGCTCCGCCTCCGCCTCGTAATTTGTAGGATGGGCGGTGTTTTTTTTGTTTGGCATTATCCGGGTGATATCGGTTGTTGCATATTTTTGTATGGAGTATGACTCGTTAGATGTATGTGCGAAAGACGGCGGCTGAACATCAAATCCGACCAGACTCGAGAGTTTGAATCTCTGTGTGATTTGTTTTCTCGATTGCGGGCAAAAGGTCAGAAGTGGTGTAAATGGGTACATTATCACATTTTTTAACACAATGTTCAAAATGAGGCTTGACAAAATAGACACAGACTCCCGACTTTCCTAACACCTACATATAGACACTCCTGTTCCACACAGCTGGTCAGCTAACAAGAATCGCACCCCGCCAAGCCCGCATCCGAGTCATCCACAGCCCTCTTCTCTTTCTCTCTCACCTTCCCATGTCCAGCATGCATTTCCCCTGGCGCCGCTGCCACTCCCAAGTTTAAATGTCGATCACTTGGGTCTTTTACATATGGATTTCCTGATCACACCAGTCAGCTCCAACCTTTACTTACCGCCAGGTCCCAGAAGAAGAAGGGGAAAATACCAAAAGTCGGATGCACCAATAACCCTGGCGTGAACGGCTCAAAAGCCCGCTCGGCCATCCACGATTCGATGCGAGGCCAGGCTGCGCATTGATGTTGGCCTCCGTCGAAGGCGGTGGGTTTTGCACTCCTAGTTAATGTCAGCTGGCAGGTACCCAAGGTAGGTCAGGTGTGGTAAGAGAAGAGAAAAACATACCCGCTTGGCCAATACATGGGAATGAGCGTCGTGTCGGCGTTGCACTGGACATATTGGCGGAGGTAATCGAGGCAGTGTTCTGTTTTTGCCAGTGTTAGCTTTGTTTCCTTTTTGTTTTGTACTCCCCATATCTCCCAGCCTTCTGTTCTTTCTTTCTCTGTCTGTTCTGCTCCGCTCCATCTGGCTGCTCTACCCCGTGTTGACTTCTTCTCCAGAAGAAAAGAAAGAAAAAAACCTACCAGAGTGAATCCTCAACAACATCTCCTCCTCTCCCGTCATGTTCCCATAATAATGCTCCTTGTACAAAACATGATGCATCCTCTCCACGCAGTGCAATCCGTGAAAGACCGCTAGAGTCGCATAATACGACCCGCTCCCGTCGGCTAGTTTTACTAGGTTTTTTTGGCCGAGGAACGGGCCGAGTTCAGCGTCAGTGACGCGGATGTTGCTGTCTGCTTCAAGTCAGTCTCTTTCTTTTTTCATTCCTCTCTGAGATGCCGGGAGACAAACTTTTCTGAAGATCATCCCACGCCGCAGCTAATTCCGGGCGAGGCGGTCCCGAGAAATTATGAGGAACACCAGGGGTGAGCGACCCGTCAAACTCGAGGAGGGAGAAGAAGTAGAATTTCTGTAGTTGGTAGCCGATATTTCGTAGTGTCGATGCTGTACTCTATCAGTATCAAAAGTCTGGAATCTCACACTGGGCACTGGACACGGAATGATCTATTGCAGAGAAAGAAGAGAAAAACTTACGAGTCGAAGGCTGGCTACCGAGAGGGTCATAGGTGATTCCAGACACCAGCGCAACAGTGAGCATCAGATTCAGAGCCAAAAGAACAACATGGACTGCAATGCCAAGCAAATGTCCTCTGGACCGAAACCACGGCCGTAATTTTTTATCTCGGGAGGGTTCGTGGTCATGGTGTACAAACGGGTCCGTTTCGCTAGCGTCATGGTCCGACTTTTCGGCAGAAGATCGGGAAGTAGGGGACAAGAATGAGTATTTTGCCTTTGTGGAAAAGATTTTTGGAAGAACCATGTTGTCGGAGTTGTTTGCAGCCTGTGTTGCGAGCTCAGACTGGAATTACTGGTGACGGAGTGGACTGGACTGGACTGGACTGGACTGACTGACTGCACGTCGAGACTGAAGATGATGTAAGAGAACAAAATGCACCACCCAGGTCAATCGCGAACGAGCCCGTAAGTTGAGTTGAATGACAACTCGCCAACTTGCATTCGGTTTTGCCTCATATTCATTTACCGCTAACTCAGCCTAGGTGGCCACATCATATACGAAGTACACGCATACATGCATAGGTGAATAGCCACGGCTGAACTCCGAAAACCCCCCCCTGCCTGGCTCGCACATGCAGCACACTCGCTCCGGCAACCAATCACACCGCGCGCTCTACCCTGCATCGGTCTGGACTCTTGCAGTGCCCCATCCCTCCCCCCGTTTTTTTGATACATAGTCGGCATAGTTATACGTGGTCGAGAGTGGAGAGTGTCTCGGCGAAAAGGGGAAAATGCCTTGGCTACCTACCTATCTTACTACCGATGCGGCTGGCTGGCGGTGTGTTTGACGTTTGGAAAATGTCACTCCTATCAAAGATTCATGCTTATTCTATAGTATCCTATAGGTAGACAGATAGCCGAGTAGTAAGGGGCTCGGAGTTATTTTTCCATTCTGAGCCATCATCTTCGTCCTCTTAGTGGCTGATTCTGACCAGGACGTACAGAAACTACGCGTATCATGTCATGCTGTGGTAGTTGAGATGTGATCTATCGGAGTGATTGATTGATTGGCTCGTATAGCATTGAGAGGTTGAACAGACGAGCTGAGTGAGAGAGGTGAACACACGAGCTGAAGAGACGAAAATGCACGAGGCACCTACCTAGGTGGGTAGGTATCCAGGGCAGTCTTGATCGGTTGTGCAATGTGCTGGCGCGTGTGGACGGACGGACGGACGGACGGACGGACTAGACGGGGCTGGGCATCGTCGTGTCGAGAATATGCCCGACACAAAAATAACGTGAGCATAAAAAACACGACCATGGAGAGTTGAGAGCAATGTAAGTAGGTACCTAGGTATGAAGGCAGATTGCCAAGTCCAAAAACCGTGTATAAAAGCCCAGTCTCCTCCTTCCTACGTCCATCTTCTCTATTATCATTCAGACCAGATCCGACCCAACCAACAGTAACCAACTCACTCACTTACAACCAAATTCCCAAACAAACAAATAAACCAACAAAATGCGTCTCCAGCAACTCGTGTCCATCGCCGCTTTCCTTGCGCTCGGAGCCTCGGCTCTCCCTGGTACGTTTTCTGGCACCTCATTTTCCATTCCGCATTTTGTTTGACTAACAAACTTATAGCCACCGCCGAGGCCTGGGAGCACGTCAAGACAGATGACGACCACGCCGTGGCCAAGCGTGATAACGCCGCCGAAGCCTGGGAACACGTCAAGACCAACCCTGACAAGTCCAAGGCCAAGGTCAAGGCTCGCAAGAACACGGCTGAAAGCTGGGAATATATCAAGACCGACGCTGAAAAGGTCAAGGCTCGGGATAACGCTGCAGAGGCGTGGGAACATGTCAAGACCGACAATGACAAAATTGCGGCACGTAAGAATACGGCCGAGAGCTGGGAGTATGTCAAGACTAAGCCAGACAAGCGGGTTGTTCAGCCGGCTGTTGCTGGTGCCGAGAGCTGGGAATATGTCAAGACCGACCCGACAAAGATCAAGATCAAGGCTCGTGATAATGCCGTCACCGAGGCATGGGAACATGTCAAGACCGACTCTGACCATATTGCGGCTCGCAAAAATACAGCTGAGAGCTGGGAGTATGTCAAGACTAAGCCGGACAAGCGGGCTGTTCAGCCTGCTGTTGCTGGTGCCGAGTCTTGGGAGTATGTCAAGACCAAGCCTGACAGGGTTTAAGCCTGACAGATCTAAGCCTGAGGAGGTCTAAACATGACAGAGTCTTGAACAAAGTGTGAGGGTCAACCTGGTAGTTGACTTCCACGTCGCTGGGACTGTCAGCTCAGCTCATAGCCTTCCCCCCTACCCACCTAGGTAGCACTCACTCGTTCAATTCCATGTGCTCTCGCGGCGCATTATACCTAGGTACCTTACCTCATCGTGTATGTTCCATCACTAAATATAGAATATGCTACCAAAATCCAAGACATTCGTGACATGACACGACGTGACCATATTATCTAGGTAGGGAAACATCTATCATCGGTTACCCTAGATCCATGCACTACCCAGCAAAGACACAGATAGCACGTTACTCACCCCTCCTTCCACTCCCCCATTACCCCCAGAACAGGGGAGCCTACCTACTTCCCTCCCTTATCCAAAAACGACCACCTCTTCCCCTTATCCCCCCTCCCCTCGACCTTCTCACTTGCGGAAGTAAAAGGCAGCCCCCTAAAAGCATACCGCCAGACATCCGGCTCCCCCGCCAACAAGCCCAGCAAATGCCTCTCCCAGAACCCCGTGAGCGGTTCCTCGGGAAGAACCGTCTCGTTCGGGACTTGGGACCTATCCTTCCCCTGAACTTTGCCGAGCCACCGCCATTGCCAGGCGGAATCTTCAGGTGAAATGGGGTACATGCTTTCTGCGGGGTATTCGTTCCCAGAGAGGGTAAGTTCTCTGGGAAGAGGAAGAGCCTGGTCGTTGTCTCTCTGCTTGTCTCTCTGTTGTTGATGTTGTTGAATGCTTGGTGGTTGTGATGATGGTGCTGGTGCTGGTGTTGATGGTACTCTCTCCAGCTTCCACAGCGGAGATCCATCCTCCCCTTTCAATAACCCTTCGCAAGCCCACAACTCCCTATCATCGGCGCCTAACCCACCACATGCCAGACGTACCCGCACACTACTATGGATCCTTTCATTGGTTCCCAACAATGGCTCTCCCGTATCCTCATTGGTATCTTCATCCACCCGCATCGCCAAACCGGGTCGTCTCACCGTCTTGCCCGCCCAAGTCTGAATCACGCTCGTGGGATGACGAATCATGCCTAGCGACCAAGGGCGAGCATAACCCCATAGCCCTCGGTAATCTCCGTTCTCCGAAACATCGGGGTGTCTATCTCGCCCATCACATTCGGCTTCATCTCTCCTCGCTGCCGACTTTCCCCCTGCCCCACCGGGAGACCTAAAAACCGGTTCTACCGCCCAAGGGATCGGCTGGCCCGATTTACGAAGGAGTTTCCCCAGCGTTGACGGAATACGAGAGGACGCCGAGGAGGGTGCGTACGGAAACGGATGAGCCGCAGAATACCGCAGTCCCGCCAAAAACATACTCGACATGCGCGCGAAATTAAACTCCACCCCCACCGAGGAAAGCTGGTCTGCCATCCAGGCGAGGGTTATATTCGCGAGCTGTTGATCGTGCCAGCCACCACCGATATTGGCATGCGATCCAGGAAACCAGACTTGTTTGAGGTTTGTTTTGATCGCCGACCCCGAAGAAGGGAGACATTCCCAAAGAGAAGGACGAAATGCAAATCGCGGCTCGTCGAGACCCAGAGCTTGGAAAGCATTTTCCACCTTGTCCGAGATTTGCGTGTTGGTGAAGCGCCATTGGTCGGCGGATCCGCGAACGCCAATGACGGGGGCAGGGGGGATGCCCAGGGTGCCGACGGTATCCCAGACGGCGAGGGCTTTGATTCTGATTTCGGTGGTGGGAGAGTGGGCGAAGGTGGTGCGTGTGTATTTGAGCTGCAAACATATTAGCATCGTGAGATACAGGCGCAGGGTACCTAGCAAGTTAGGTCAAGGGCAAAAAACACACCGCCTGTAACCCCCGCTTATACCACTCCATCCGGTCCTGCTCCCACTGCACCTTGGCCTGGCCATGAGACCCATTATACTCTGGCAGTCCCGGGACAAGATACTCATCCGTATCCCTCGATTTATTCCCAATATGCTCATAGTCCTCGAAAATGCGATAAAAGTTATCCAACCCTTCCGGTGTCAGTAGACCCACCGAAGCAATCATATCTGCCGTCGACCGCGCGGTAAAAGCCCCTCGGGAAAAGCCAATAAGAATAATATCGTCACCATCGACATAGTTGGTGCAAATGAAATTATACACCTCCCGAATATCCCCGTCGAGGCCCATGCCGAACGCTCCGCCCGTGAACTGGTCAAGGGCGTTGGCGGTGCCCACACCGGCGAAATAGTTGATCACCTGATGCGTGCCGTCGGAGCAGGTCCGACAGAGACCACGGGAAATACGCGTGACGTTGGAAGGGGGTTCATAGCTGATAGCGAGTCAGGAATCAGCAGGTTCAGCCCCGGAATGAAATGGAAATACGATATACCTCTTCTTCCCAAGCGAGTCCATCCAGGTGCCATCACAGCAAATAATGATGCGCTTCGGGGCGCCGGGACGTTTGCCCGTCTGGGTGCTGTCTGTCGTGGTGGCCATACTCAGGTAAGCTACCTACCCTAGAAAGACGGGAGAAAAAACACTCGGAACGGACAAGTGTCGAACGTCGGCTTTTTGTATCCGCCTCGGGCGCGTTGGGCTGTTCCACGACAGGGACCAGACGCGTGCCCACCGCCTGCAGCAGCATCCCTGAATGTCTTGTCTTGTCTTGGGGAGCGAGGGACTGGGAGCTAAGCTGTGAGTGGGTAAGCTGCTAGATTGGCTCGAGCGTTATCAGCTGCCATGGCCCCGCTTTGTGCGCCATCTTAGGTGTGCCAGTTCTGCAAAGAGATCCTGACATTGGCTACTTTTTCCGACGATGCATCTTCGTGGGGTTATACGAGCAGACTGCTTTTGCATGCAAATGGTGTGTGAATGGACAAAAAAGCTAATGCGCCGAGACGAAAGGAATGCAGGTGCGCTTCCCGAACCACACAAAAACCCCCCTCCCCCCTGTCAAGCGGCCCAATCCGCCCCGAAAAGAGGAAGAAAATGGGATGGACGCGCTGATCGCTGCACAAAAGCGGGGCCGGGACAAGCGCGCCAAGCCCCGGAATCCGGACCTCCAGTCGCGAGCTTGTGTGCTCAAGAACAACATTCTAATTGCTCGGTTTGGTCCCGAATGGAAGTTGGGTATTCGTGCTTCGTATGACGAGGTTTTCTGTCTGCACCCACCGCTGGTTACTCACGCCAGTGCAGTATGGTGGACAAACAGCCCTGGTGAGAATTGTGTAGCCATCATTTCCATTGTGTCCAGTCACTGACGCTAAAGTGGCACACAGCACCGTTGTGCCTCCACAAGCCATCCAGCCAGCCCCGTCTCCAGTGCTTGGGCGGAGCCAGCCGTTCACGTCTAACGTCCAACGTCAAGTCTAAGGTTTGAGTCTAACGTCCAACGTCCAAAGTTCAATGTCTGCCCCACAGAACTGCCCCTTTGCAACTCTATTCTGTCTTCCCACTCCATGCTCCAAGATAGCAATATCATTGCAGGGAATTGCAGAGAGGCCAGGTCAAGCTCTAGGCCGATGACATTAGCACCGAGTGATTCGTAGAACAAGTCGACGGTGCAAATACTTAGTAGGCCAGCACGTTTTCACGTCTTCCCGCTTTCTTGCTAAAGTGGGTCGATTCTGCCCCACCTAGTGCCGACCGTTGAAGCGGACGAAGATTTAGTTTAGGACCTCCCAAGACCCAAGTGGCGCGCCCGTTACACACACCAGACGTTGACATCCCGGGTAGCTCTATAGCATCGCGAGCCGTTTCTGATGCACAGAACATTCTAAGCTCAAATTGCTGGCCTCATTCATGTTTGGGGCAGGCATAATGATCCGTTGGAGAACAAGGCTACGATCTACCATAGCCTAGACAAGCATCAGACCGGGTATCCTCTGTCTGCAAGCAAAGTGCATGTGGGTTGTTCCTCCACCGAGTCCCGACCGTTGAAGATTATGGGTCAGTGGCGTGCCTAGCGTGCCTGGTAGCCACGAGGCCCTCCACTTCCCTTTTTGCCTGCTGTATTTTTTCAACTTCCCCGAGGGCAAGCCCCATGAATCACTGCCGGGGATATCCGGGACTAGTCTCTCAGAAGTCCCAAAGATCAAAATCGAAGCAGAATAATCCGTAGAATCAGCTGATGATGAAGATCACGCATACCTTAGCAGCACTTTTTTTTTCTTTCTTCCGTCTTCTTGTCTGAGGTGGGCCGGTTCTTGCCCCAGTGCCGACCGTCGAAGAATAGGAGTCGGTGTGTTCAAGCTCTCACCCAATTAGCATACCTGAAGATAGCAGGACTGGTTTCAGAGGTGTCAAAGGTCGACATTGGGAGCATTCAGTCATGATGGGATGGGCAGAGCAAGGGTGCCAAAACCCAGATCCGTGATTTCCCGTACTTTCGATATCCCTCAAAGTGGACCAATTCTTCCTAGCCTCAACTGTTGAATTTCCACCCCTAAGTGACGTGTCCCAGTGCCCGTTTGTCACGTCAGAGTCCCCGTCTTTTTTTTCGTAGTCCCTTTCCTCTACGAGGAGACCCACTACTGCCTTGGGTATGTCCAGATGTGTGATATCATTGAAAGCAAGGCGTCCAGATGTCAGGACTGGTCTCAGGGGTACCAAAGGTAGATGTTGGAGCATAGGACGCTGTAGAACGAGTCCATGAAAATCAAGACAATATAAAGCACATCAAATTCCCCCTGTCTTCTTCCAGTCTGCCTGGGGTGTTCCAGTTCAAGATCCCACTCGAACTTGATGGCACCCGGTGCATATCCGGTACATCTGCTTCGACATGTTCACATGATTGCCAAAGATTTGGACTTGATATGTGACATCATTGAGAACATGAGAGACTCATCTTTAAGGGTACTAAGAGCCGTTCGGTGGAGATTTTGGCGCATCTAAAGCTAGTCATAACGGTAACGTTGAAACGGTCTATCCCAGACGCTGTACCGGGACATGAAAGTTACAGTCGACTCCCAGTATGAGATTCTGGTATGTTTGGCGTCCCCGTCCCAGTTTGGCATCCCAGTTTGTTTGACCAGACTGACATGGTGTTTGGCATCATGGTATTCCTGGTCTTCCATAGGTTCATAGATTGATTTAGTATCATGTTTGCAAAAGATCGTGACATCCTGAAGTTGACGGTACAAGTCGATCAGAGTAGTCGACAGATCAATCCCTCTGCGCTGATTGAAAAGGCGCTAGTATTTCCGTTTGAATCTTTGGCATCACTTGACCGATGCCAAAAGTTTAATTCAAAGAAGTAAAGAAGAAAAAAGACCCCAGCTCGAGGGAGAGCGGGTCATAGATTCCAAGTGATTCGATCTGTCCCGTCATTCGGCCAGACATATAAATTCGACTGATTTTTCCCAAACCCCAGATTTCCTTTTTCATCCTTCGATATTCACAGCTGAGACCACCGTCGACTTCCAACCCACCTCGAACCAACATCATCGCCGGCTTCTTGCCCGCCACACTAGTGAGTACTTTTTTGTCTTTGCCGTCTTCTTGTCCGCCTGCCTAACAGCAGCAAGTCTCGTTCGTCTTCCAGCTCGCCCCCCCTGAACAACAACATCGCCGGCTTCTCGCCCGCCACACCAGTAAGTACATTTTCTCTTTGCTGTCTTCTTGTCCGCCTGCCTAACAGCAGCAGTCTTGTCCGGTCTTCAGCTCGCCTCCCCAACGACGTCACCGCCGGCTTCAAGCCCGCCACCAGTAAGTACCTTTTTCTCTTTGCCATCTTCTTGTCCGCCTGCCTGACAGTAGCAGTCTTGTCTGGCATCCAGCCCGCCTCCCCCTCACAAATCATCGTCGTCTTCGCCGGCTCCCAAGACCGCCACCACCAGTAAGTAAAACACGTTACCTCTCCTAACCAGTCTTGTCCGGCTTACACTCGACCAGGAACATCTTCACCATGTGCTCCGTCGACAGCACCACCACCACTGCCACCACCATGCCTCCCGCTCAGCCCAGCAAGGCTGACACTGACCGATTCCTCGCCGACCTGGAGAGGATGGCGCCCATCCTCTCGCACATGGGCGTCGAGGCCACCGCCGAGTTCATCTGGGCCATGATCCAGCGGGCCCAGGCCCTAGGTTTGCCAGACGACATCTTCCCGGAGCAACTTCGCTCCTTTGTTGTCGCCCAGCGACAACCCCAGCCCCAGCAGCAGCAGCAGCAGACCCCACTCTCGCCCCCTCGACCCCAGGTCTCGTTCCTCCCCCAAGTCCAGCTTTGGCTTGGCGGTGAGGAGCGGGAGACGACTCCCGAACCCGTCTGCACCTGTCCCATCTGCTACAGCGAGCTGGACATCAAGGGTATCTCCCCCCTGGTCCCGGGGGAATACGGTAAGGAAGGCCAGGCCTACGACTGCGGCCACATGGTCTGCGACGACTGTCACGACAGCCTCGTCACCCATCGCGTCGACCCCTCGACCCCATTCAGCTGCCCCGTGTGTCGCCAGGCCTCGGAGGCTTTTGTCTGTCGACACCCCATCGCCAACATGCTTCCCGGCAACGGCCCCATGTGGGCCTCCAACGAATGGAACATCCTCGACCGCACCGTCTGGTTCAAGTCCTTTTGTGAGGGATGCCTCATGCAGCAAGAGGACGAAGACCTCAACAGCCGTCGAGACCGCATCACTCTCGCCGCTTTCCTTGATGCTCAACAACACTTCACCGACGCTGCCGGCACCATCAACTTTGGCGACCCCATCGACTTCGGCAACGGCGCTGACGCCGATGCTATAGAATTTGACGCTGACGACTTTGACGACTATGACCGGCGACATAGGGAGTGAGTCTGTTCTCTCCGTCTCGTCTCGTCTTTTGCAGTCACGACACATCACGACAGGCAGGGAACATCGACATCTTGTCCCCCGAGGAGGAAGTGAATGATCCTCGAGATCAGGGCGGTCGGGACCCCGTGCTGTCCTCTTGGAGGAGCGATGATGATGATCATCTTTGGTCCCATTTGACTTGGAGCATTTGGAGGAGTCATGATCATTGCCATGTCTTGGATTGGGTGGTTCCTCTTGTAAATAGTTCTTGTCCCTCCGCTTCTATCGGTTTTCCTACCACATCGTGGAGGTTTTCCCGGTAGGTGTCATCCAAGTGGACGTGCGGGAATCCGGGCGGGGAAGGATACGAGTTTGAATACAAGCCGTGTCGATCCATCATCGTGGTGTCTTCTTGGTGTTGTGATGTGACCTCGTGGTGTTCTTCTTCCTTGTCTTGTCGTCGACACCACTGCTCTACATGGCATCGTCGTGCTGCCTCTTAGTGTTTCTTCTTCCTCGTCTCGTCGCTTCACTTCCTACATCGTCGCATCACCATGGTGTTCCTTCTTCCTTGCCTCATCGTCGTCGACACCACTGTTCTACTTGGACATCACCGTGACCTCTTAGTGTTCTTGTTTCTTCTTCTTGTCTCGTCGTCGCCGTTGACACCCCATGTATCCTTTGTATCTATCATCGCTTCGCTGTCTTGCATCGTCGTGTCGCCTTGGTGTTCGTGTTTCTTCTTCCTATCCCATCGTCGTCG
>Ga0247760_1003035_pt1 | contig 11539 bp, 16 predicted proteins | sample UWRJL171409R4_FD_179936 | JGI IMG/M metagenome (GOLD analysis project Ga0247760, IMG submission 179936) | Plant litter microbial communities from Arlington Agricultural Research Station in Wisconsin, United States - UWRJ-L171-409R-4 | ecosystem: Environmental > Terrestrial > Plant litter >...
TGCCACCCCCCGAGGCTGCCACTTAAGACGGGACTGCTAAACAGACTGGTAGAGAGACAGACAATCATGTTTTTTTGGCCTCCTTCTTTTTTTTCCTTCTTTTTTTTTTTTAAAAAAAAAACTCCCCAAAAAAAAGTTAGTAAATAGATTCTGCACTATGTGTGACGGCCAAAAACTGGAATAGGGCCCACCCCACCTACCTGCCATCTTCCATCATCGTCGCCTGAGCAAAGGGACGCCAAGTTGGCCGAGCACCGTACCTAGTACCAGTGCTTATGCCCGGGCATATATGGACATGCACAACACTATTTAGCACGAAACTAGCGAGATGTGTCCGTTTCAGCTCATCTAGTCCCATCTTTTTAGTCCGTTCCCCGTATTCTGTCTGCCCTGCCCTGCCCAGTTCGAGTCTTAGCCTCCACTCGAGAGTCTCGGGGACTTGCCACAGCATGAAAAATATTCAGAGTAAGAAGCATCCTCAGCCAAATCGGGTCCCGCAAGGAAACAGATGCAAAGAACCCACCCTGTCCATCCCACAAAACACCGACCGATCCGCCACTCCGCAAGCAACACAACACAATAGGCCTGGCAGACATGACATACACGGCATACACAGCATACGTGACTTGCATATCCACGCCCCCGGAACCAAACAAAGCAAACACTGGCATGGCTGATATAGCATGGCCTGGCAAGCTAGGAGCGCCCATCCCACCATGTTTGCCCCCCAGCAAGTCTGCTCCAGTCGATATCTTCCCCGTGTCCGGTTTATGCTCGTGCTTGTTCATCGCCACTCACTCAACCGACACCCGGGCCGAGGGGGAAACAACGCCAGACCCCAAACTCCAAACTCCAGTTCAAGATCCGGAAAGTAATGCAATGCGCACCACATTGGTGCATACATACATATCCGGGACGGAGTCCGGCGGGTTGTTAGTGGGGGCGAACCGGTCAGTTTTTGAGGATTCTGACTCGTCTATCAGCCTACCTAACCAAGGAAACTATGCCAACGAGACTCAGCCGGACCAAGGTCAGGCAGGCATACAGACAGGCCATACGAGGATAGTAATAAAAAGAGGCGAACCAAGACAAGACCGGCTGTCGGGCCCCGACGATACCTTTCCACATATACCGCTATAATGCATATCTTAGCACCCCAAAGCCACAGCTAGCCAAGGCAACTGGTGTGTGTGTAACTGAGCTGAGTGATTCCTGACTGTCTAGAACAGACACACCTATACCAGGGCTAAATCCGCCCTTATACCGGTCCGGTCTAGTCGCTTGGTTCCGGTCCTGTATCTGGCACTTCGCCCAGGTAACATTGCACTCGCTTCAAGGGCCTGAAAAGGAATTTGGGGAGGGGGAGAGGCAAAGCCGCAGCCCCGTTCCCCGCGTCCCGCGCCCCGCGCCCCGTGTCCATTCCCAGCTCTCCGCTCTCCGTTCTCCGCAAAGTCGCCCGACCGACCGGTCAGCCGGCTGAGAATCCTGTTGGCCTGGGTAGGTAGCTAGCTGACGTGGACCTGGGCCATAACAGGACGCGGTCTTGTCATCTGCTCCGCTCCGGCGTGGCATGGGACTAGGCCCGGGCAAAACTGAGAGAAGACAAGACCATAGCATTGAAGCTATGTTCGTCTAGTTTCTCTATTCGTATCGTCCAGACGGCTTGACGGCCACATCCTCGGTGTTTCTTTTGGTCGGCGGCGACCCTGTCCCCTGCTGAGGACTGTCTTGTCTTGTCTTGTCATTGTTTAGCCGCTCGCACATCGCCCATCACGCAGCGACATCAAGTCATGGATAACCCTCAACACCAGGTATCCATCTTCTAGAAAGACACTTGAAGCCAGACTATCCGAGACGATGTCGACTTCAGAAACCGCCTCGTACCAGGCACGCGGAGCCATCACCCAGTCATGCCCTCCTTGGCCAGCGCGCCACCCATTTAGCAGCAGCTCGTCCATGAGACATGGCTGACACGAGATGGATCCCCGGGTCAAATGGCCATGTTCCAGAACAAAAGACCAGACCGAGGGCTTTCTGTTCTGGGTGTGTGTGTGTGTGTGCCTACCCGTGTTTTCCCGCTAGCCAACTGACCCAGGGAAGTGATTGAGAGAGAAGCAAACGCTCCAATTCGTGTGCGCTTCACACCCGACACCAAATCAACCGTCTGCCGGAGCTTGCCACCCGGTTGATCGGAAATTCTGGGGAAATCAGCCCCGTGACATGCACCATTCTCTCGCCATTATGCAGGTAAAACAGAGGAACACCATCAAAAAGTATGACGACAGCCATGGAAGAGCAAAGCCATATCTGCCAAAATGCAAGGTACCCGGTATCATCAGAATTGAATGATTCCTCTCACTTCGTACCTTGCCGCGGCAGTCGATAGATGCCACACTCAGCAGGCCACTTGCCTCGTCCATCAAAGAGTAATGAATACAATTTTCCCGCTGTGTCATGGCATCAGGGGAAAAAATTCTCTGCGGCAAGCGAAAACTGTGGGGAAAGGGAAGTCGGCGTTTGGAGATACCGTCATTCTCGACCTGGTGCGCGAATCGGCTCCATTGCTGGGTAAAATAGACTAGAGGCAGAACCAAAAGAAAGAAGAAAAAAAGTGGTCAACAAAGTAACAGGTAACGTTGCAGATCATGCCTCCTCCAGACCGGAAAGGACCCTTTCACAGGAGAAAAAAATCCAAAATTTCCAGGCGGCGGGAAAGAGGGTGCAATTAACTCTGTTCCCGGTTGACAAGCCGAGAGGTGGAATGGCAGTCGCTTGGAACAATTCCCGCGGCTGCCACACAACTTGGATTAGGCGAACGCTGAAGGAACTACCTTCTTTCCAGGAACCTGGAGGCCCCTATATGACTTGTGCATATATTGGCCCCATGCAGCCGCCTAGTTCCCGAGCCCTCCTACTGGCTCTGGCGAGAAGTCCCGATATGAAGCCGAAAAGAAACACTGTGTAAAGGTAACCTGTATCCTTGAGCACTGTCGAGCCTGGAAGACTTGTAGATTTACCCGGGTTCTGACCTCTCGTCTATCGTACCGGCCCCTGTCTCCCTAGATCTGTCATCTTGGGCGCGTCTTGGGGCTCCAGGTTGAGTGGTAGGCTGGGTGGTTGGGCGACGACGACGACCAAGCCTCTCCGGTGAATCTTGTTGGCGGAGATGTTCAATCCCGACCAATACATGATCAGATCAGTCTGCCATCTGAACTTTGTCTGAAGAGGGGGAACATCATCAAGACTGATCGACCCGCGTCACTCGCAATGCCCTCTCTCCAGATCGCCTTCCTGAGATGGGATGAAGAGACGAGCAAGTCAATCAATGGCATGGCCATGTTCCGTGCCTTGAACCGGAAATTTTTGGCCTCTCAACGCAGATTGGCAATCAGCAACTGCATGCCGTGGGTGCAAAGGGTGCCGCGTGCCTCCGTGATTTTCCCTGGAAGATTTCGAGAAGCCCCTTCAGATTAATTATCCGTGACCGGATATTGGTGCGTTTTACGGCGGGGAGCCGATGTTGGCTGGCAAAGAGGGTTTGGGGACAAATTAGCCGCAGTTTCAAGTCTCTGCGGCGGGCGGAATGGTCGCAGCTCGCACCACACCCGCTCGGCTCTTGTTCGCTCTGCCCGGAACTCAACTTTGTCGGCCCAAAAACTGGGCATCTCGGCCATGCTAAACTGTGGACAGTTTTGCCATAGGGGAGAAGGGGGGAGGGGGAATGCTCGTGAGCTCTCGCAGCGAGACCAGAATCCAGTGTAGCTGGAGCAACCGAGAGGAAATGCTCGCTAGATGGCCAGTCCCGATGAAACAAAAAGGTGCAGCAGCAGTTGATACGCTGGTGTGCTGTTGAGTCCGGGGGTGGTAGCCAGCAATTCTTGGCGTGTGAAGTCACGCTTTTATGATCGACGCAAGCGACAAAATCGAGCAAAGAGTAATGCCTGAGCAGCTTGCAGTGTTCGGGCTAAGAAAGGAAGAGTTGTGAACAACGAATGCCGCCGACAAGGAGACTTCTCAGGGAGACCTTGCAACTACCGACGCACCTCCATCTGCAGCAGATATGTGGACTTATGCGCTCAGAGGAGCAAGCGGAGGCAAAACTCAGAGAAGTGCGGATGGTGGCGTAACTACGGAGTACTGCGAACGGGGTACACTACGAGCCCAGTGGTGGTGAGCCGAGTGGGACTCCGGGGCCGCAGGCCAGCCAAACACAGCAACCCGGGAGGAGGTTTGCCTCGACGAACTGTGGTTCATCAGTCGGCCGGGGTGGTATTGCATTTGACGCGTGGAGTCGGTCCCCAAGCGCGATGGTCCGCAGAGCGCGCCCATGTCAAAGCGGCCACTCCGTGGACATGACCAGTCATTTCTTCCGTGGTGCGTCTGCCGACGACGAGTGCCGTCGCTGCTGTTTGCTGCTCAGTGAGTCTCGACTCTGAAGCCAGCATACCTGCTGACTAACTCGGGTTGCCAGCTTCCGCCACAGTCAGCCAAGCTCCTGGACGCCGTGATCTATCCCTCCACGCCCTCCAGAAAGCCCTCGGAGAATTATGGAACTCTGGTTCTCTCCCGGTCCCTTCTCAGCGATGCTCCCAATCTTCTGTTTGATGCGGCACGAATTTGGAATTGCTGGGCCAGATACCTCCCCCGTCGGAGCTCAAGACTCTGAGCGAAGCCGGGCTAGGCGGCACGCGGCCTGAGACGCCGACCCACCGAACTTGTCCATGGAAACGCATCTACGCCCCGTGAATGGACGGCCTGTTGGCGGTGAAATCTACCGCCCCAGACGGCCGGCCGTGCAGGGACGGGATGACGGCAGCGGAGCAGCAGCAACACCAGCCTTGCCACCCCAAAATGCTGGCTTCAAGCCTACTCCGAGTATGTTGCGCAATGACGGGGTGTTCCATAGAGCGGCACGAAACAGGAAACGAAAACGAAAGCTGCGTTGGCAACCGCAGAATCTCCGCATCGTGACCGAGATTTGAGCGTCGCTGGCTCAACAGCTTTTAGGTAGGCAACAGGTAGGGAGGCCCTCTATGGACAACGGCGAGGCCGTCAAGGGCGCGAGATGGGCCGAGGTGATAAAACGACGGACTATTGTTCGGCGCATAGTCTGGCTGTCGCTGCTGATATTCATTTAGCTCTCTGTTGCAATAGTGGCTGCCGGGCCTCAGAGGTGTGCGCAGTACGCAATCCGGCCCTTACCGTAGCTGCTTATGAGATGATTATGAGGGCCCTGCGACGCCCGTTGCCGTGCCGTGTCCAGTCACAGACAGCGGAGGAGGGGTAACTGGCTGCTGCGTCCTGCCTACTTTGCTGCGTGGTACTGCGTAGTGGTTCGCCATGGCAATCGCCCTCTACCTTGGTGGTAGTGTACATGACCCCAGATGCAGAGCTCGCTAGTGCAACGCTGGGCGGTTTGATCCAGATTGGTAGCCGTCTGTATCGCGGGGTATGCAGCAAAGGTTGTGTGCGGAGGGGATCATCGGAAAGGGAGGGTCGCCTCCGCTTTCCTTTCCTCCTCTGTCGCCGGCCAGCCTCAGGTGGCTGAGAGAAGCTCTGTGTCTCGGTCCAGGAGGTTCAAGAGCCTTGGGAGCGAGGCTTGGCCCTCCCAACTCTGCCGTGATGGTGGTCGTCAAGCTGTGGTCCGAGTGGCACCTGTCGCCCGTGGTCCCAAGCAGCCTCAACAAGTGGACAGGTCTGGCGGGAAGAGCAAACGTGGGACCCTGACCCTGACCCAGCCCTCGTTTCAAAACAAAGCCATTGATGGCGTGCGGCGGGGAGTCGATCATAGGCGTTCGCGAGACCCCCAAAGAGAAGAAGACGGAAAAGAGTGGAGTCTACAGCGTGAGTGCCATGGCTCCAACCATCCTCGATAATTCGCACGGGATATGGCAACTGGAATATGCTGCTGACGTGCCACGGAAGCTGACCATGGTTCGGCCATTGGCCTGGCGGAGGGGAGCCGCAGACTCAGGTCCGGGATACTGAGCGAGCCCTGATGCGTCATCCGCGCGTCCGATCCGCACTGGGTAGGATCGCACAATTCTGTCATTTCTACTTTTCTTTTGGGCATCAGTTGTTGAATTTTTTTGGTTGCATTTATTGCGCGTTGGTTCGCCCGTTCGTTGCAGGGCGCCTGGACCAATTCCATTCCTTGCGGCGCCGAAGGGTCACCCACCCTCACCACTAGGGACGGGACGATCATGCCCCCACACATATCGTCTCCCGAAAATGGCAAGGCGGCACTGGCCAAGGTCCGACGCCGCTGCTCTTCTCTCGGGCGCTCACCGTGCTGAAGCTTCCGAACGGTGCGCGGCAGAGCCCCTCTTCCTCTGCCCTCGGCACCGAGCCTGCCTTCACCTGATGCTACTCCTGCCTCGACTATCCTCTTCGGTCTGGAACAATACACCCGCTGCACATTCCACGCCATCATCTTATCTCGTTACCTATGATTATGCTCGAGACTAAAGCCACCACCGCCAGCTTCCTGCACCTCTCCAAGGCTGGGAAGAAAGGTGAGCTGCCTGGTTGGGCGATCCGGAGGCACCCTTTGCGGAGAGAGGCTCTGCGTACCCTGTCCATCGAAACGGTGTTTCTGGCAACGCCCTCGACATCCGTACTATCCACTAGTGTAATGTTCGGTGCAGGTAAGCTACGTCAGCCCTCCCGCTGACGTCCCTGGTCGAAAATGACCTTTGCCTGCTCTCAAGCTGCAAGCTTGTGCAGTGGCGTGTTTGAGCAAAGAGGCGGAGAAATTTGTATTAGCCACAATCAGTTCGGGCGGCAATTGGCCCTTTCCCCCTCACCCGGACCTCAATCGCGGGGCAAGGTGGGAAACCGGGAATCAGGGTCGCATCTATCCAACCACGGCTGCTGGCGAGTCTACCCTGTCAAGCCGCCTCGAGCCGGGACCCCTGCGCACACCATGAGTTTAATTGGAGCGCTCGCGGCGTAGCTGCCGTCGTGATGCATACGCAAACCCTTGAACAACCCTGCGAGCCTGCCTTGTGCCGCCTCCATCCAGATCCACTGCTGGGCACAGCAAGCAGACAAGACTTGGAAAATTCCGTGTTGGATGGTGTTTGTCTGGTATGGACGGCGGCCATCGTCTCCAAAGGCGCCTACCACCTACAGTCTACCTATGAGCATGACGGTGAGGACAAAAGTGGCAGCCTGGACAAAAAAGCCGCCATGTGCTGTGCGAATTCACGATCTTGGTCCTGGTCGATCTTGCGTGGTGGTGGCGCGTTTGCCGGACGTAGTAGAGTGCTTTGGCGCGGCTGGTGTGCCAATGGCCGCCGCGCTACAGTCGACCAGCAGCAGTCTGAGTTAGTGTGGCGAAGAATAGAAGCGGCAACTTCCACTCGCAAGGTCTTGTGCATAAGCCCTCTGTGCAAAACCAGACTGAAAATAGCGACAGGCCGTCTCGATTTGGCCAACTGGTGGCTGCCCAGCTAGAGAACAGGACAGAACGCAGTCATGAGAAGTTGCGGTTAGTCTCTTCCAAATCCGGCGAGACACATGGGCACTTGGGATGTGGAGGGAGTGATGGGTGTTGCACACCGAGCAGTCGTCTCGACGCCAGCCTGTCTCGCCGAGAAAATGATTTCTGACCGAGTCGCTGCGTGGCCCTCCCAGATTGGTGAGCGATAACCCGGGGGCAGGGAGACCTATCATGAAATTCAGCGCAAAAAGCACAGTGACAGCTCTGAGTGGTCTGGTGGTTGCTGTGGCTTGGGCGCCGATCGTTACAGCGTGGAACGCCGCGAGGCAGTGTGCCGACACCAAAAGCCCGGCTGCAACGGTCCATTTTGCCCTTTTTTTACCCTCTGCTGCGAAGACGGCGTCCTTGTTTCGGCCAGGTGCCCAGGTTCTGGGGATTTCGTCACTTGGGCGGGTTGGTCTGGAGGATGAACAGCAGGCATAGACAACGGCATGCTTGAACGGCGTCGCACATCTTGCCATCATCTTCATCTGTAGAATAAAGCCGGCAGATGGGCTGCGCGACACGTGTGGCTGCCAATCTATGTTAATAATGTTAATACGGGGATCCTGGGGACGATAATATCAGCGGAACCGAGTCCTGGCCCCAAGGTCTGGATAGGCCCCGGATTGAGCGAGCAGGTGGGATGAAAAGGGTGGGTGGGATGGCTAGAGGAAAGGCGGGTGTCGAGTGTCGCAGAAGGAGAGGGGCGGCACGGCTAAGGTGTTCTTGCGGGCGATGCCACAAGGACCCACCCTTTGTCCTGGGTGCCCACCACACAGCACCCCGACTGCCGTAGGCTAGCCTGTTAGCGTGACACTAGCAAGCAGAACCCGCTGGCTTAGCGCGGGTTGGTGGAAGGCAAAACCGGGGCCCGGGTTTTTTCCATGGGCAGGTGCCAATGAGCCAGCACGCAGCGGTGCCACTGCAGCATCAGTGCTGCAGTGCTGACTGACTACTGGGGAAGCTCTTTTCCTCTGCCTTAGATGTGCGCTTCCGTAGGCAAATTGGGACACCCGCTGCACTAAGTTTGGCAGCCCGGTGCGAGCATCGATCAGGTTCAGATGGAAGGCAGAGGCGCGAGAAAGGCGCCGAGTTTCCATTTTGCCTTCTTTCAGCAAACCCGGAAGTGTTTGAGAAGAGTTCGGGACATTTTGGCGAGCACCTCAAAGGATGGACAGCTTCCGTGCCGTTGACTCCTGCACAGCTGCACACCGGGTCCAGCGACTCGGTTTCAGTTGAAGGTGGTGAGCAGAGTCCTTCCTCTCCTTCTTTCCCAGCTTCCCCGCGGCTGCCTGTCTGGGTCGACTGTATGGTGCTCGATTTGCTGGTTCCTCGACTTCAGCCGGCATTCGGCTGCCCACCGGCATCCTCCTTCGCCCAAAGTTTACTCAGTCGCATCTCCAGGTCGCCGAGCTTCCGATGGCCTGGTGCGTTTTGCGCTAGACGCAGAGAGGCTGCACCGTCATGCACCTTCATCCCCAACGAGCCTGCAGTGGCGTCGATAGAGACAGAAGCCAGAGTGTGCGCGCTGCACAATGGACTGTGTGTGATGGCATGGGCCACTGACCATAGTCAGTGTGCACTACGTGTAGTCCCGTACGAAGTACGAACTTCATAGTGTACATACACACACCACCCCTGCTCTCGCTCTGCTCTCAAGAGTGTTTTTATCCCCGTGGCGCCGACTCCAGTCCGGTCTAACTGGACGCACGGCGTGCCGTCGGTCGGCGGGCCATGGGCGATTTGATTTCTGACGTGCCTCGTCCCCAGTCCCTTGCGACCCTGCTCGATCAACGACTGGGGTAGGCTGTTGGGGTCGAGGCCGGGGTAGGGTGTGCTTGACGGGGGAGGGGGGTGTCGGCTTTTGAGAGACACCGGCTGGAATGCACTCCTCGCAATCCTGGCTCCGGCGACTAGCTGCGAGTATGTGTGCATCGACGATTCAGGTCGAATAACGGGCTTGCCAGACCTCACAAGCCTCCAAGTCACGCCCCCCGGTAACGCATTTTGTAACCCCTGTCGTCCTGCCTTCGAAGACTGCTTCCAGGCCGTGCTTCCAACATATCACTTCTCTGTTTCCCGTACTTGACGGTAGTTCTCTCTCAGGCGGCCACTCTCCCTGACCCATTAACCCGCCTGCTGGATTGTCGCTGTCAACCCCTGCCATCCCTGTCAGGCAATCTGCAGAACAGGCCTTGTTTTGTCCACTCAGGGTGCCGACTACTTAACTCGTCGCCCCAGGCCCTCTCCGCCGATACGTCCTCTTGATATTATTGCTGCTCCTCAATCTCACACAATGGCCCACCACCCAGGCTTTCCCATATTGCTCTGAAATATCCCGAGGTCTGTCCCCCCTGAGTTCCTACTCGTCACAACGCCATCCATACATCCACACACCCGGCAGCGCCGCCACCTACCGGTTCCCCGCCTGTCAACGGCCTTGTCTTATATCCCGCCGGTCCCTTGCACCACTTGCCTCCAAGAGCACCAGACTGAAGTTGGCTCGATACAACAACAACAACAACAACAACAACAACAACAACAACAACAACAACAACAACAACAACAACAACAACACCACATGGTTACCAGCAGACATCGAAACGGCAATCAAGGTCTAGATCCTCATAGATTGGTATACCCACTTCAACCTACGGGACGCTAGGGCGAGAAGAGGTTGCGCCATCACCACTCGCATCTGCTGCTCTTCGGCGTTGTATCGCAGACGCTGTGGACAGCTGTGGCCTTCCGATCGACATACCGACCCTGGCCTCTCCCGCGGACCTGACACTCCAACCCGCTACTCCTCTGAGTGAGACAAGACGTCGACCGCCTTGTCCCCAGATCCCGTCACCCGGATACACCTCGAAGACGATTCGGAAGTGTGGCGAGCAGCCCGGCCCGTGATTCTCTGTATGCCTGAGCCGATCCCGCTGGTATCACAGCAGCAAATTAAAGACTGGCTAACTAAACCCGCAGGACCACATCATTGGCATCTCAAAGCCGGTCAGTGGCATATTACCCCAATGTCGGCAGTGGTCGAGTTTGCTCCTCGCGATTTTGGCCGTCATACCATGTTGGACGGTATGGCTCGACCTCATCACACCTACCACGAGGCGTATGCCCCACGGCATCCCTACTATGCACAAGAACAACACCTCCCCCAACCGCCCCCCCAACCGCAGCCACAGCAGCAACAACCGCCGCCTCGGCTACCACCCATGTCCACCATGATCTCGGCACCTTTGTCAAACGGTCGGGATGCTCCCTATCCGGGACCTAAGCCGGGCTACTACTCGGACTACGCAACTCCCTCCCCCGTAGGTCAAACGCCACCCCAGTTCCCGGGGCCAAGCAGCGATCCGCACCACCTGTCGAGACGACCGATGGACGTTCGCCGCTCGCCAACCCAGTCATCAACCGCTAGTGATCGGTCATCGGACGAGGCCGCCCAGGAAATGCGATTGAGGCAGATGAACACACTTCGGGAACATCACAGCCAAGGACAGCTGCCGCCACGGCCGTACCTTCACCAACAATCGCCCAGGGTACGGCAAGAAGGTTTCCGTTACGACAGCCCTCATCCTGCAGTTCACATCAAGATCCCTCAGGCGCCGTTCACGGCGGGGCCAAACAGCCGCCCCGTTCCCCCGCTGCCCCAAAGCCCTCCGAGCACGCAGTCCAGTGCATCCCCGAGACAAGAAGCCAAGTCAATGAGCATATCAAATCTTCTAAGCTCGGACAGCAACACGAATGGCAAGCAGGTAATGCCAGCGGCACGTCCGATCCCGGTTTCTGAATACCGCATTACAGTCCGCCAACAGCCCTCGGCGGCTCGTAGCTGTGGTTTCGGCGAGCGGGACCGCCGCGTTATTGACCCGCCACCTATTGTTCAATTGACGATTCACGACGATTCACTCACTCCCGAGGAACGCACACGCAAGTTGCGTCACCAGTTTAGCGTGGTACACTGCAGCATCTGGGATGAGCGGGGTATCAAGGACATGAGTAGCATGCCTGAGGACTTTCGGCAGCAGCGCCGCCTCATGGGTA
>Ga0247760_1003036_pt1 | contig 11535 bp, 8 predicted proteins | sample UWRJL171409R4_FD_179936 | JGI IMG/M metagenome (GOLD analysis project Ga0247760, IMG submission 179936) | Plant litter microbial communities from Arlington Agricultural Research Station in Wisconsin, United States - UWRJ-L171-409R-4 | ecosystem: Environmental > Terrestrial > Plant litter >...
CGAGCTTGGCAAAAGGAAAAAAAAAAAAAAAGGAACGGGAAAGAATAAAAACTTTTGACATGAATTACACAAGGCGAAGAGAATTCCCCCTCCACCCCGCGCATGACTGCACCCAACGTTGCCAACCCTCTATGTCCTTCGCGTCTCGAGTTCCCACCCTTACACAGACTGCTGGACCGATAACCCTTGCAACCAACTCCTCTTTTTCTCCTCTCTCGTCAACAGCCACAGGTACAGGTCTCACAACCAGCATCGTGACCGCATCGATACTGGTCACTGGAGATATATCATCAGGGAGCCTGAATTTGTGATCCGATGCAAATCCCGGACGCCATATGGGCACAAGAATATCCTCGGGGTTGATCTCGACAGGGCCGAGACCGTAGTATCGCGGTGCGTGTGCTGAGTCAGTGACAAGATCAGGGTCGAATTCAAGTCCAAATCCAAACCCAGCGGATGGCGTCGTCGAGAAGAGGCTAAATTCCTGTAGCAGATGATCCAAATTTCGAAATACCATGGGAAGCTGTGTATTGAGGTTAGATGACGACGACGCTAAGCATTGACACAGCATCTCAAGATAGTTATCCAGAGACTTGCTCTGTAACGCCTCCCGCCACGTCCAGCGGAATCCAACTACGGCTTTGACAAGAGACGCAATTGCTATGATATCCGGACCGGCTTTGGTATTATCAGGTGAGAGATCTTTAAGGAGCTGTATGACTCTCTTTGCTGCGCTTTTGGTAGTTTCCGCTGGAGAGGAAAAGTGTTTCAAAAACTTGACTTGCAGCCCACATGGTCCTCCAAATGCAACATTCCAGGATAGGCGTAACGCTCCGTTGGAAAATTGGAACCTCGAAAGAGGAGGGTATCCTGGCGATGTAGGGTATGTCTCGTAGGTATCAACTTCGCGGATGGCTGAGTGAAAAGGTAAAGTCCGCCGTCGACGCTGTGACCAGTCTGGAACCCACGACGGATATTTGTCCCTGTTGTCCGAGACGTTGACCGAACCAAACTCAAACAAGTGTAGAATGACCTGGCGTTTAATTTCGTGGGTGCCATGCTCCAGCATAAACTCGGCGAGTTGTCGATACATGTCTTGCCAGGGAAGGGTATAGTCGAACCAGCTCTCTGTATCTTTGGGGGACAACAACCCGAGAAGCGCGGCAATCCTATCCCTAGGATCCTGGCATTTCGCGTCGTGGAAATCCCAGAGTAATTCCAACATATCCCTTCTCATTTCTTCGTTTGTAGAGAAAAACAACTTGGTGGCCATACGGAAATGATAATCCGACATGCTCAAATCTTGCATTCTCTTTGCGGCAGTCGCGACAGCTGCCAGGGGAAGGGAGTAATCTCCACAAAATACCGTAGCTTGTGACGCGAGGGTCGCTTCCTGAATCACCCAGCGACGGGAAAACCACGTCCTCTGAAAGAAATCGCCAACGATGCCGAGACCGCTCGGTCCGTTTTCTTCATGTTGGGGGAGGATCCTCCGCATTAAAGAGGCGACTTTTTTTGCGCGGTCCGGCTGGGTCTGACGGATTTTATCTTCCTGAATAGGTACGGGAATCTTGTTCACTTTTCGGAAAAACCGAAATACACTCCTGGTTACACCATTGTGTTCGCCCAACCAAATGTACACCCCCTCGGCTTTTGCGTAAATCTCTCCCATACGTGGGACCTGTTGGGACTTTTCAATAGGGTCCGTCTGGTTGAGACAGATGGCGTCGAGCCATATCATCACCTGGGACTGAGTACCAGTGGTAGTGGTAGCTGAAGTGGGTGAGCGAAACCGGCGGAGGACGGTGTCCACGTTGGGGGTGATACGCAGGTACGACGTCTCACTTTTTGCGTCTTCCTCACCGTCGTCATTATTTTTATTGTCGTCATTCTCGCCGCAGTGGCGTATTTCTAGGGGCTGTGGAGAGAAAACGTCTTGTTCACCCCAGACGTACGAGATGGCGTGGTAGGGCACCGACTCATCGCCGGGCAGGACTTGGATAAGGGAGCAACTAAGGTGGGCTTGGTCGTTGGCTGCTGGGTCCAGAATGATGAGCCGAATCGAGTCCCTAGACTTTAGGGGCGAGTAGTGAAACTTGTTAAAGACGGGCATTTTTTGTTTGTATCTGTTGTCCCGATGCACAGGTTGCGGTAGACTTGAGATAATGCTCGAGGTTAGGCAGCAACCCGTCTAGCAGGTATGCGGGGTAGCAACCAATGGTTTAAGAGGGTCGACGCCGGTGATCTCGGCAAGTTCTGTTTGGCACGGAACACTCCATACCGGTCAACTTCAAAATAGTATCACTTCCACGAGATGGGGACTGTAGAGGGTGTAGTATGTTGACCCAAGAAATGAGACCGGGGATGGTCATGCTTGACACACGTTACTTTCCTTTGCATAGAAACCAAGTATACAGCATAGCGAGCTACTGAGGGCGTTGGGTTTTGTTTTTCTTCTCTTTTTTTTTTCTTTCTGGGAGAAGCTCATGGATTCGATGACGTGATCACCGTTTTATATGGCATGCGGTTGAGTCGTTTGTTTATACAACATGATGCCCCGAGAGGATCGAACCATACGCATATCGTGGGTCCGCTACGGAGGGAGGTGGTCGAGAACATATGAAGATGGGACCGAGAAGGTTGGGGCTTATCGGGGCTGTTTCTATATCTCTCCTGGTCACTATACCGGTGGATCGGATCTATCGTCTGCCGGGCCTGCTCAACGCGGAGTTGTGTCATCGGCTCCGCAGTCGGAGCGAGCTAGATCACACCAAGCTGCTGCAGAGTAGTTCTGCGTTGCCGTGGCAAGACATGTTATGGGAGGGTAATATCCACCACTACAACAAGCTTCTCTTGTATGAACGCGGGGAACATATCTCTTCTGGAAATGTGACGACAACACTTTGGCGAACTCTCCTGGAAAATACAGAAGAGGCAAGGCCGGGTCGGTGGACTCGATCGATGGGGAGGGCTTGCGGGATACCGGAAGCGGTTATTAGAAAGGTATGCCTTCTAATCCCTCGTCCGCCTCTGCCTAGGTTGGGTCAAGGTCAACGTCAAGCTCAGGTTCTGACATGGGTTGGTGTTGATGCTCACACTCAACGGAAACAAAAGAAGAGTCGTTCCTCCACCATGTTGAAGATGGCCGATTTTATGCCCCCCCCAAGAGTTATCCACAAACACCTAACATTGCAGGAAACTTTTGCCCTTCCTTTGGTGGAACTCGGAGCCGGTCATGGCCTGTACGGGTCGAACCTTGTGTATCATGAACAAGAAATACCTGAGCTGGCTATGGCAGCGCCGGGGACTAGAGCTGGGGGGGTTTAGTTTGTTTTTTGTACGGTATGGTCACGCCATTTCTGCTCTGGAAAGTAAATGGCGAGAGGGAATTATTGAGTTGGTAAGCGAAGTCCATTTCCAGGGGCGATGGATGAGGAGGCGATGGTCATGGGGACGGAAGTGAAGATTTCGAGTTGGTGCAACTCTCTCTGCTTGTATGTATACCAAACGGCAGTTGAGTTTGGATAGGTTCATCCATCAGTAGGACTGTGGCGCCAGTTCCAACAAGAGAGTTGCACAAGAGGTCAAATGGTTGCACAAGGCGCCTAGATTACGGCCATGGCCGTGGTCAAGTCAACTGAAACACTACAGGCATAACCATGCTGCATGCAGGTTTTACCATGTTGATGGCCACTACGGTTCGACCACGCCAGACTGAAGGAGATGGCATTTGTGGCCTGATTTTGCTGGCTTCCTGATTTGTGCATCTGTAAGATCCATCACACATATCAAATGTCGATTCTCTATCTAAAACGTCAATATCGTCGAATAGTGCTAGTCATGACAGCTTGATGTTCAGTTGTGTTGTGATAACTAAGTGCAGCCTCAACTCTGAACTCCCATCACGTGTAGGGCCTTCCCCCAGGCAGATATGATTCATAATCATTCATGTCTGGTGTTTGTGGTATTTGACCGGGCCATTTCCTCCTACACTAGCTCATAATACCCTGGCCTTGCCTCCCCCTTAACTCCGTAGACCCCCCGCCGCCCGGTGAGATCCTGATTGTCCGAGAGCAGCGCAGAGGGCAGCGCGTCGAGGGCACAGTCAAGCCACATTTTAGTCGGTAGGTAAAATAAACTCAATACGAATTTTCAACATGGTCGCACGAAGCGAGACTGGACGCGTGCACGCGGGAGGTCGGAACGGATCGATTGGGCAGGTAGGTAAGTAGACAGACCAAAACCCGCCGCTCTGTCACTGCGACCAGACTCTCGCCGGTTTTGGCCATCCCCTTGAGATAGGGAGGACAAAGTCTGCAGGCTCCAGATAAATTGACAGAACCGGATTTCCGGCTCCGCGCCAGAGAGACATGACCCAACCACTTCCGACTGCACTAGAACTAGAACTAGTCTAGTCTGGCGAGAAGGGTCGTAATCGGTCTGGTCCGAGGTGTTTGTGCGGCGCGGCGCAGCAGTTGCGAGCGGTAATCATCCGAATGGACTGAGGGAAAGAAAAAGGAAGGTTGTGTTGCCACACCTTTTCACGTTCAGGCCAGTTTAGTGCTGGCTTGTGCAACCAACCGACCAGGCCCTGTTGGTAAAAAGCTGCAGAACATGATGAGGGGGTGCAAAGTTCTGACAGGAAAATGTGGCTGATTTAAACATGAGTGCCCTGTGGAGATATCGTCAGGGAAGGAAGGAAGGGATTCTCCACGATTGAGGATCATCATGTCTTGCAGGACAATTCTGGGGAAGATGAGGATGAACGCCATATGGATTACGCCTTTCGCAAAAGGGACAAACACTAGAAGAAGAAAAAAAGCGAGATCTTACCCGCTCCATGCACCAAAATCAAAAGGGTTGACCCACTCCTAGGCTTGATCCGATTTATGAGAGAGACTCAAATATTTTTGCTGACCGCGGGTCCGGCAAAGGTTCCCCGAGCATAATCCCCCCGGTCATATCGAAACATCGACCCACCACGCTGCATCCGGAGTAATTCACCGTCATCCGCACGCCATGTAATTGGTTGACCATCTCTGGGCTCCAGATATGCAATTTTGTTCCAAAGTGCGAGAGAGCCTGTCCTGTGCACACCCCGATCATTATGCACGCGAACCTACCCACCTAGGTACCTACCTTGGGCGCATGTTGGACCCCCCACGCTGGCGCGATACGATGTGCGATGCGAAATGTTGCGACATGCAAACCAGACCGGCTTTGGTTACACTTGGCTTCGAAACCCGCCGAACGTTTGGGTCTGTACCACGGATGTATTTCGCCAGGGTCAGGGCCAGGGCCATTCAAGGGCTAGATCTTTTATCCAACGAACGGAATTGCTATCCCCATGCAAAGTCAGTGGGGAGACTATTCCAAACTGGAAGCTGGTCCACGCTGTAGTGCTCTCTGCTCTGCTAGGGGTTGGCTTGTTACACGAGGCTGGAGGCTGGCCAGCACGATCGCGCTGCACCGCTGACCGTGCAGTCCTAATGCGCCATCGGGGCATGGTGCGGCGCGGTCTGGTGGCGACCCTTGAAAGGTCAGCATTGGGCGAGAGAGCACAGCACCATCTGCTGCAGGGGCTAGTTCAAGTTTATTGCATCTATGTTTGCTGTGACCGAGGAGCAGAAGCCTCATGCAGACCTTCTTGTCTCGACAGACCGTGGCTTGCTTGGCTGCTTGGCTCCTTGGCTGGCTTGGCTGGATTGCTCGGATTTCAACAATGACAGAGTGGATAAAATATCCACGTTTCTCGACGCGATGAGATTTTAGGACGTTTCTTCTTGTTTGTTGCCTAGGACAGAGAGACACATCCTCTCGTTGTCTGAGACCGTCGCCCCCGCCCGGTGGCGTCCACATGAAAGATGACCGTGCCCGAAGATGTTGCTCACCTGGCTGACTCGGGCATCTCGGCCGGTCGACAGGAAGGCATCACGCTGATCATCATTTTGGTGTTTATCTCTATTTCGCTGTACAAGTAGGTCTTTTTTTTTTCTCTTCTTCTTTTTTTTCCTCTTTAGTATTTCTCTGTTCTATATATCCTTTCCTTTTTTTTTCCCTCCTTTTCCCTAAGCGACTGCTAACTGGATAGCTTCCTCGAACTCAACTTAATCATCTTCACCACCTTTAAACGTCGATCCGGTCTCTACTTCTGGTCGTTTATCATCTCCACCTGGGGCGTGGCAATATGGAGTCTCGGTTTTCTGATGAAGAACACGGGGGTGACGCAGCAGATTCCGCACCATTTCGTGCTGTACATGACCTTTGTGGAAGTCGGATTCGTCACCATGGTCACCGGCCAGAGTTTCGTGCTCTACTCGCGACTCCACATCGTGCTGCATTCCCGCAAGAAACTCCGCTGGTGTCTGATCATGATCATCGTCGACGGAATCATCTGCCACGTGCCCATCATTGTCGTCGCCTTCGGGACCAACTCCCCTAACCCGGGCCCGTTCATCGTGCCGTATTCCGTCTATGAAAAAGTCATGGTCACGATATTTTTCGTCCAAGAGTTAATTCTCTCGGGCATCTATATCTGGCAGACCTTCAAGATGATGCGCATCGAGAAGAATACCGGCGTCGGCAAGAACGGCGGCTCCCGAAAGCTGATGCACCATCTCATTCTCGTCAACGTCGTGGTCATCATTCTCGATATTACCATTTTGGGTCTCGAATACGCCGGATATTACCAGTTGCAAACCGCCTACAAGGGACTCGTGTACAGCGTCAAGCTCAAGTTGGAGTTTAGCATTCTCAACAGGCTAATGGAGATGGTTGGGGGAGGAGCGACGGCTAGTCTCTCGAGCACCAGTCGAAGTCGGGGGATTCCTACCGTCAACCGATCTCGCGCGATTCCCGAACAATCCCTTACCATTCCAATGGACACATTTGACGGGACCAAGTCGGAAGGCGATCGGCGGATACGGATACAAGATGTTGAGGTTGGCGGAGGGGGAATGGGGTACAATGCTTACGCACACTCTCATGGGGATGCGCATACACATACCCACAGCGGGGATATGAACATGCATCGTCGAGGTCTACATGCAGGCGGTCTAGGAGGGATGCCAGGAGATGGACGACCGATAATCACCCGCACGACCGAAGTCATGATTCGCCGCGACGACTTGGATGGTGATAGCGATAGCGTCACTGCTGATGAGAACAGTCACGGACACGGACATGGACTTGGACATGGACCTGGACATGGACGTCGCGGGTCGAGGACCAGAGGGGATGTGTCGACGTCGTCGTCAGAAATCCAATTCGCCAAGGCGTAGAGCCGTAATGTATTTTTTTTTTTTTTCAACTGAGTTTGTATTATATGATGACGCAGTTATGTCAATGGTCAATGTCTCTGTTTGGGTGGCGGTGTGAGCGGTCTTCTAATTTTTTTTTATCGGGTGTTGTACCGGGTCGGGTATGTCAAGTCGGGTCGGGGATAGCACCCGGCCGACGGAAAGAAGATCAAAAACACACCAATTGACATCTACCTTAACACACACACACGGATCGTCATGCAAAGGTCTACGAAAAGGCATGCATGCATACATGCAAAGACCAAGACGAAAGAGACCTGTCGCAAAACACTTGTCAATTTGATGCTATGGGAAAAGCATGGCAAAGCAATATTACCACCGTGACAAATTGACAAATGCTTGGAAATCACCAACCGTATCCCTTCTGGCCATTTACCAGGCTCTTGGAATTCAGAACCTCGCATACCAAGAGGAGACTTGAGTGGTATCATTCCGCTCGGCTACTTTCTTGGTGTCTGGTGGCTTCGGCAGTTTTGGACGCGCATTCTTTTACCCGTTGACAAAATGACAGACTGCCGGCCCGTCCGTATATCTCGCTGTTGGGGGGGGTGAACTGCGGATGGGATGACTTGGCAATCGCGTGGCTGCCGATCTCGAGGGCGCCGATCTCGAAAAGGTGGTGAGGAAAAAAAAACAGGGGGGCGGTCTTGGCTCGCTTGGCTTGCATTGGGGGCTAGATCAATGCTTAATTCAAGTCAAAGTTTTAAAACATTTGACCACCACCCCTCTCACGCAAAGGAATTTGTTTGCGTCGCATTTTTGCTTGTCTCCGTACCAGGATGTAGCCTGTAAAACCGCAATTAATAATTCTCTGCGACAGTGGGGGGAACGGTATTCGGGGCATAGTATTAAATGCATTGACTGGACCTCGGGCGGTCGGATTTGGGCCGGCCCAGACCCTGTTTCTGTTTGTGCCTTATTATCTATTGGTTCAACACCGTTTTGCAAGCGGCCGCAAGAGACCCCTCTCGGCATCATGTCCGAGGGGGTTCACTTCAGGTGGTGCAGCCCACTAACAGCGACAGTAACAGTAGCAGTAACAGTGCAGGGACACTGCAGGGTAATTACCACGACGGCCTGGGGTCTGGGTCTGGGTCTGGGCCCCCGGCTCGTACAACGAGACCAATCACCCAGCGTGAACAACATGACCAATTCAAGACCCAGTCGAGTGCACGTTTTATCTCGGGCCGCTCAGTGCCCCAGATTTCCCACATTTTGAATCTTACGACATGAGGGGGGAGGGAAGATCCGAACGATATGCTGCTGACCGGTTCGCTGTGTGCTCGCTTCCGTCGACGATCCCGGACCTTGTCATGGTTCTGGTTTGGTTTGGTTTGGTCTGGTGTATTGATACGGCGCAGACTCTCATTCTGTACCTAGGTGGTTAGAGGGTCAGGGAAGCCGGTCCTCCGATATCAGGATCAGACATTTTCTCAAAAATAAAATAAAAATGCTGGCTACACAATCTGTATCCTAGTCCCAGCTAGCCCAGACACGTTCCCAACCCGACGTTACACAGAATCCTCCGCTGCTGGCTGCATGGCTGCATGGGTACCTAGGACCATGGGGGTCCTCGGCAGAAAACGTTTTGTCGTATGAGGATATGAGGAGAGAGACAGAAAATCTTTCAGGCTATGTTACATCTTACCCTGACAGCACAGCACAACATGCATCAGTTTTGGGCTGCGCCGCTTGCGTGCTGGGGAAAATTCCAACTTTTTATTTTATTTCCGTAGCATGGCGGGTTTGCTTGCTTCCTTGCTTGCCCGCATTTCATTGATTTTCAAGGTTCTTGTTCTGCATGCATGCTTTGCCATTGGTCTGCGCATTTACCGAGCGGGGTTTTGCCCTTGAGTGATAAACTGACAGCGAGGTTTCTGACAGCATGCTGGGCCGTGTTACCCCGGGTTTGTTCACTGTGTTGTATTTGGTACTGTATTTCTGTGGTACTCCAATCTGCTGTGTGACAGGACGGACGGGAAAGGACTGGAACCCTGTTGCTGCTGCTGCTGCTGCTGCATCTAGAAAAGCTGGGCGTTTCCAAACCGAGTCCCGACTTATCTTCCCTGCTACTTTGCGTCCATTCCCAGAGATTTGTGGTTTTGTGCAACTTTTTTTTTTCGGTCGAGAATTTCCAGAAGGTGCCTTCCAGAAATGCCACACTTCTGAATATTTGTGGAGAGAATCATCACCTGTTCCCCTCAACTGGCGACGTCACATCAGCGTCAACGTCAACGTCAACGTCAACTGACGACTGGACAAAATGCACGCCGACGAGAAACATGAGACGAGTGATGAGGGTGTCACCAAAACGGTCGAGTCGGTAAGCTCGCTTGAGGCAGCTTCCGAAGACCCAGAGGTGAAGCGACGGACTCGGAAGCTTCTATGGAAGTTGGACACCAGGTAGCCTTCCTTCCCTTTCTCTCCATCCCCAAGCCTCTCGTGTATCTTATCTCACAAACTGACTCTCGGGTTGAAAGAATCCTCCCCGTCTTCGTCCTTCTCGTACTCTGCTCCTTCCTCGACCGCACCAATGTCGGCAACGCCAAAGTCTACAACATGGACAAGGAACTCGGTCTTACCCCACTACAATACCAACAAGGCCTGGTGGTGTTCTACCCGCTGTACATTGCCGCCGAGATTCCCAGTAATTTGATCCTCAAGAAAGTTACGCCGAGGATATGGCTGGCTTTCATGACTTTTCTCTGGGGTCTGTTCTGTATGTGTTTGGGACTCGTCCATAATTTCGACCAGTTTATCAGTCTGCGCGCGTTGCTCGGTTTGGCCGAAGGAGGACTCTTCCCTGGAATGGTGCTGTACTTGTCGACGATTTATACACGGTCGGAACTCGCGTTGCGAATTGGCGTGCTCTATACGTCCACGTCGCTGTCCAGTGGATTCGGCGGACTGTTGGCGAGAGCTATGGGTGCCGTGGGAGACCGTGGTGGGCTGACGGCATGGAGGTGGATTTTTGTGATTGAGGGCTTGTTTGTAAGTCACTGTCTCTCCCTCCCATTTCATTTTCTTGTATTATCCACTTTGCCTTTTCTTTTCTTTTCTCTCCCTTTTCCCTTTTTTTCTGACTGCTGACTGCCTAGACCATTGTTTGCGCCGCCTTCACCTGGTACATGCTCCCCAACACCCTCGAGACCGCCTCCTTCCTGGACGAAGAAGAACGCACCATTGCCATTGCCCGACAATGCGGTGTCGAGCACGGAACCGGAAACCAGGAGGGTGCCGAGCGATTCGCCTGGTCTGAAGTCCGCCGAGCGGTTATGTATCCCCTCACCTGGTTGACCGCTTTCGCCTACTTTGGTCTCCTCTCGGCCATTTACTCCATCGGTCTGTTCCTCCCCACTATTATCCTCAAGTTGGGGTACACCGCACACGAGGCACAGCTCATGTCGGTGCCACCTTACGGCGTCGCAGCCTGCATGACGCTCGTGGTCGCATTCGTATCCGACCGACTCAAGGTCCGAGGCATCATGATGTTATGCACCATGCCCATTGCCATTATCGGTTATGCTGTCATTGCCAACATTGGCGAGGGGCACAACACAGTCAAGTACGGCATGACCATTATGATGTGCACTGGTGTTTACAGCAGCGTGCCGCCCGTTCTCGCCTGGTTGTCTAACAATTCGGCGGGACATTACAAGCGAGCAACGGCGGCGGCATTGCAGCTAGCCATTGCCAACTGCGGTGGAATTCTGTCCGTGTTTTTGTACCCGGATGTGGATGGCCCCAACTTTAAGCGTGGTCACAGTGTGATTATTGGGTTGTTAGTAGTAGGCTGGTTTTTGTGAGTCTTCTCATCTCCATTTCCCATTCAACTCAGGTATGACTGGATTTGAGAGAAAAAGCTAATGATTTATTATAGTATTCTGTCCAACGTTCTTCTCTGCGCCAAAATCAACCGGGACAAGGCAGCGGGCAAGTACGACAAGCATATTGGCTGCGGCGATGACCGAGAGCCCAGCTTTAAACTCGTCTTGTAGATACAATAGATAGAACTTGTAATTGTCAAGTACTTTATCTATCAGTTTTATTACTGTGTGGGGAGGGGTCGCTCTTTTCCATCTTCATGACATGTCTAGGATCCCGGAAAGAAAGAAAGAAAACAAAAATTGTAAGACGTTATGCCCAGCGTCGATTTTGAGAAGGGCATATATAAATCTGAGCCAAATTCCGTAGTCCAATCGGCAACAAAACAAAA
>Ga0247760_1003038_pt1 | contig 11529 bp, 8 predicted proteins | sample UWRJL171409R4_FD_179936 | JGI IMG/M metagenome (GOLD analysis project Ga0247760, IMG submission 179936) | Plant litter microbial communities from Arlington Agricultural Research Station in Wisconsin, United States - UWRJ-L171-409R-4 | ecosystem: Environmental > Terrestrial > Plant litter >...
GGGGGGGGGTGGGGGTGGGGTTTGGGGGGCTGACGTGGTGGTTGATGCCGGATAATCCGATGGGCGCGGGGTGGTTGAGTGAGAGGGAGAAGGTCGCGGTGTTGAGGCATATTAGTGTTAATCAGACGGGGGTTGAGAATCGGAGGGTGAGGGTGGGAGAGATTTGGGAGGCGTTGAGGGATATGCAGGTTTGGTTGGTTTGGATTACGGTGCCGTTGGTGAGTTTCTTTTCTTTGAGGGGGAGATATAGAGAAAACTTGAAAAAATGAAAAAGGATGGAGGGTGAGATGGCCTGAGGAACAGGGCTGACGTGATGTAGTTGACGGGCACCGCTGGGGTGACTGTTGCGTACTCGGCCACACTCATTCGAAACTTTGGATACACGTCGAAACAGGCCACGCTGCTGAATATGCCCGGGGGCCTGGTCAGCATTGCCACTACAATCATCCCGGGGCTGGCTGTTGGCCGTGGCGGCCATCGGTGGGCATGGGCTCTGGGGATGCTCGTCCCGACGTACGATTTTCTCCCCTTTTTTCACATTTTAGGACACGATCTCCTAATTACGATGTAACCGCTTTTTAGAGTCCTCGGCTCGGCCCTCGTATCCTTCCTCCCCGCCTCCAGCAAAGCAGGTCTCCTCGCCGGCATCTACCTCATCAACTGCATCCCAGGCCCCACAAGCATCCTCTACAATGTAAGACCTCCCCCTTTTCTTTTATTTATACTTCTATACAAAAGCAACCCTAACAAACCCCTGTGGGCACCCGCCAACGTCGCCGGCGCCACCAAACGCGCCTTCGTCACCTCCATCATGGCCGGCCTCTCCGCAGCCGGCAGCGCCGCCGGCCCGCAGAGCTTCCAGGCCCGCGACGCACCGGACTACCGCCCGGCGAAGATCACCACGATGTCAACGCAAGCCGCGGCTGGATGCACTATTTTCATGCTGTTTCTGTGGTATGTGTGGCAGAATCGGAGTCGCCGGAAGGGGGCGGAGCAGCAGACTAGGGAGGGGTTCATGAGTCCCGAGGTGTGGGCGAGACTGACGGATTGGGAGAATGAGGGGTTTAGGTATGTTTATTAGAGGGGCCAGAAACGTGAGGGGGTATGTTATGATATCTGGAAGCTGTGGACGGCTGTTGGGGATTGATGGGTGGAGGGTGATAAGGGTGCTAAGGTAGAGTTTTATGTAGGTACCTACCTCTAGTCTCACCCGGCATTTTTTTCTGTCCGAGTCTATATTAGTCCCAAATCCTAAGCTAGGGGTGAGCCGCACTAAGGCCCGCCTAAGCCGAAATTTGCCCCAGCTATACTTGCTGTGACTATAAATGAGGCGGTGTGTTGCAAGGAAACCTATGCCCAATTTTGGGACACTAGCGCCCCTGCACGTAATGGTGGCTTTCCCTCGCCACGTAACTACCGTTTTCTCTTTCCCACCCGAGAAATCACCATTACAATTACGAGTTAATTAGAACTTCGAATTGTATGCGCTCTGTTGAACTATCTAGTATAGGCACTGTGTTATAAAGGCAAAGCGAACCAGGAAGAGGTGTTAAGTAACTGTGACTTGGTGAGACAATAAAGAAGAGGGCTGGAGAAAGAGCGCTGTAATCGACCGTTGGGGGACTTATGTAGCTGAGGTGGTAGTGTTCCAAGCACATCGAGCGTTTGCGGACTGGGAAAAGCGAGTGAGAACACTGGCTGTAGTGTGTGTTTGCGCAGAGTCTACTACGAGAGCCACCGGCAATTCGTTGAATAGGGCCGAGAAATCTAGCGTGTCCTGACATTATGTTCGTCGCGCACACCGGGGTCACTCAGTGAGCCACCGGGGACCTGAGTCTGGGTGTCTTCATGCTGTCCATTTTCTTCGTGTTGCCCCATCAGCGCGGGGGATTCAGCAGCATTCCCACGCGGAGTGGAGCAGTGGTCCAAGCCTGCGCGCAGGATGTCTTCGGCATTGTCATCGAGGTTGCGAAGCCGCAGCTCTAGCCCGCGTGACTCAAGCTCTTCGCGCAGAATCTAGACTCACAGCATGCCTTGAGCAACCCGTTCCATTACATTAGTGAGCAGGTAAATTCCCCTTTGAGGCTCACCCCACTAATAAGTGTAGATCTAGAGAAGGACGACCCTCCTACAAAGTGCAAAATCGCTTGGCCGTCAGACTGCCCAAAGAACAATTGCGTTGTGCCCGCCATTGCCAATTATGTGAGATGAACTAGTCTTTCTCAACTCTGAGCCCTGCTGATGACACGGTTCTCGCAAGACCTCAATCGTCCTTGACCAGCGTCAGTCTCTGATCTAGTGCAAGAATGCCACTATGTTACCATGCACCTGATCGGTGACCTCCATCAGCCGTTGCACGTTGTCTGCTGGAAGACAGGTAGCAATAAACTGGAGTCTCTCTGCTGGAAGCGCTCTCCCCCTCCGGCGGGAAAAACCGCTGTAGCGGCGGCTTGAACTTGTATGCTCTGTGGGATACCCATCTCGCACATGAGCTGCGTGGTCTGCAAGTGAGTCTTGATAAGGTGCACGAGAAGCAGGCTGCGGCTTAGTGGGCTGACGATTTGTTCTTGCAGCAGCGCGCGGTAGGCGTTGTCGGCGGTGAAGGCGAATGTGCTGAGCTGGGGACGATAGATTGTATTGCAGGGTGGACGAAAGAATTGAATGCCTTGGTGCAGCCATGTGTCTAAGTGCTGGGAGAGGTGGATCTTGGAGAATGACTTCAGCGAAGCGTACTTTGACGAAAACTGGGAGATGGTGGAAGACCAGATCGGCCAGGCGGGTTTGAGGTTGGCCGCTTGGATGAATGCCATTGCCGCGGTGACTTTGAGGAGGGGCGAGGATATCTGAACATTGGCACGGGAAACTATTAGCAGGTGAGATCCTCAGACAGAGGGTTTTATAGGTACTCCTTCGCAAGCTCCTTCAATTTGATGTCTTGTCCATCTACCTGTGGGCTGGTCGTTCTATCGCTTGGAGAGACTGGACCCTAACCCAGTCGATGTGATTGGGCGAGAGGTGGTTGCGTGCAACAGGATTCGGAGCAACACGCCAATCCAAGGCTTTTGGAGCGCCTTCCGCGGTGAAATGCGCTTAGCAGGAATGCGGGGTCGCTGCTTCTTTTCATCGACTTTGGCAACCCACCAACCTTCTTACACCATCGAAACATTCTCGCAAACACCCTCATCCAACTTGCTCTTGAAACTTGCCTCATGACGACCTTGAACGAACTTCAAGCAACCCTAGCGGCGTTTGCTGCCGAGCGCGACTGGGACAGAGGATTTACTCCGGAAAATCTCGCTAAGAGCATCTCAATCGAAGCCGCCGAGCTACTCGAGTGTTATCAGTGGGGCAAAGAGCCCGATCCGAAGGACGTGCGTTATGAACTAGCAGACGTCTTAACCTACTGTCTGCAGATGGCCCGTCGTCTCGGGGTCGATCCCGCTCAAATTGTCCTGGAGAAGCTTGAGGTCACGCGAAAGAAGTACCCCGTTAAGGAAGCAGAGACGAACAAACCCGAAGATGACGCCCAAAGCCCCGCGATCTGAAGTCTCGGTAGGCCGGGATCGGACGCTTTTCGGTGGGTCCTCTAGGGCCGCGTGGGGCCACCTGATTTGCTGAAGGACGAATTTTAGGGCGTTGCCGAATTTGGACGGAAGGCTCCTGCTTGGCAAAGCTTCGCCAGCATAACAGCAACAGCGACAGCGACAGCGATCTTACGTTCGTGTCAACAATTTTCATTTTGTTTTTGTTTATTTGATTGCTGCGTTGGCGGCTTTCTATTTGCTATTTGAAAACTTGTTAGAAGCCAGATCTAGAAATTAGCATTGAAGTGGTTAAAATACTGTAACATGCATGATAAGCGAGCTGATAGAACAAGCGGGCCGATAGCTCTAACAGAGTTTGGTAGCATTGCAAGCGAAAAGCGATAAAGATTTGATAAGGGCACTTGTCAGATAAAAGGGGGGTCCTGGCTGAAGGTTAGAATACTATGGAGGTGTGGATAACCAAGCTGAATAGAGCTCAGCTCTGCTGAGCTCTAGTGTGGGCATCTAAGATGAAAGGAGCTTAGAGGAGCTGAACTGACGTAGTTAGTTCAGCTGGTGTGGGCCAGCATTTGCCACACACTTTGCCACCATTCACAACTATAATAAGGCTCTCTGGCGAAGCTAGAGAGCTATAGACAGACCAATTCACACACATCAATTCCACCATTCCAAGAGTGCTAGCGCTTCTGATAGGCGACTATATAACCTTCTCCTCAACATTCCTGTTTGTTTCTAGCCCCAGTGAGTCACAGAAGCAATTACGTGGCCTACTGCCACTATTCCAACTTTGTATAGTAGCTAGAAGGCTCTGGAAGCCGACCACAGCCTACAAAAGGCCCTCTCCTCTCCTGTATCTAGCCTTCTATAAGCAAGCAATTCACACTACTCATTCAGTCATATACAGAGGCACTGCCTCTGTACCTCAGGCCTTCTTTTACTTCCTACAGCGCTGGAAGCGCTGTAACTGGCTTGGAACAGTACCGCTCTACTTCCTCTGAGCAACAGGCCTGTACTACAGGCCTGTGGAACCCTGTTGTGTAACAATTCCTAATCCTCACTTAATACACACGCAATTTATTAACTCCTGGCGGCTAAGCCGAAAGAGCAACTATACTAATATACATGTACAATTCTCAAGATGTATCAGAAAGAAAGTAGTTCTGGCCAGAGGACAGAACAACATCAAAGCGAAGACTCTGGAAAGTGCCGGAACTGTGGATTTGTCAATAGTGGCCACAACCACGCAATGGTTTGCCACTGCCCACGACTATAAATAGGAGCTCTCTGGCATTTCCAGAGAGCCGCAGCGCAGAACAGATAAGCAGTACAATCAAGCAGTTTCAATCCAGAATGCAGTGTTTCTGACAGTTCTGCCGTGAGATTGATCTAGTAGCTTGCGGGGTCTGGCTCGACCTGGGGATGAGAGATAAGTTTAGATGCCAGGGCTGGCGACGGATGAGAAGCGGTCTTGCTACGAGTGCACACTCGGTCTTGTGGCCAAGGTTTCCATTAGTTTGCCTACACACTATAAAACAGCGGCATACAGTAATAGTGAACTTAGTCTATAAGGAACTTACTTCGATGCTTAGTCTTCCATTCACTAGCACCTTTAGGTGCTGCCTTGTACTTCCCAGTACGGGTCACAGTCACAATCTGTCTTAAATTTGACCAGGTGTAGGCTATAACACAAAGCTTCCACAGTGTAATAACACCAGCTAAAAGCCTTCATTGTATCTAGTAACATAGGACTAGCTCCGATATTCATCCCTCTCACTAAAATCGGCATCAAAAGGTACAAAGCAGTATCCTATCTAGTTACCTAAGTGGAAGATTGTACTATACTAAGATGCTGTATTCCCTGCACTAATTTATCTATCCCTAACTCTTGTTCTGAGGTCCGGCTCCGGTCCCGAGATTCCCCCTGTCTCATCTACAGAGCCTACACTCTTACACGAGAGATAGATCTTATGATCTCGCGATATTTTTTTTATCTCGGGCATAACATCAACTCGTGCCGAGGGCCCGAGCTGTATCTTACTGATAGCCTGGATTTTTATCTGTTCCTGGAAATTATCAGCGACGTCAGCTCGATGCCTTACATATGGGTCCCTTGCCGCTGGCCCTATTACATAGTCGCTGGACAATGAGTTCTTCAACTTCGTAACTCCGACGTTGGAGGGACAAAAGCACAACCACCACTGGCAAGCGCTACTGATTATCTCTAGTTCAGAATGCCAGAGCCGACATCTAGGCCCTCTAAATTGTGCTTTTGTCCCTCTCTCCTTCCACTGGGGGTTCTTCAACCTTGACTCTTATCTCCGCGACAGCCTTAGCCCACTTGGTTGGCGACGCGTCCAAACTGGGACAGAACAAAGTTAATAGTCTACCGCCAACGTGGTCTTGTAGTGTCGCCTCCGTACAATGTCGCTTGACATCGAGAGGGCCCTGGCTAAGGTACTCTCAGAGTAATAGTTAGGCATGGTCCGCATTGCATACAGATTGTCTAGCCCCCGATGATTCTTATTATTCCGACAATCCGCCCTCAAAGCCTTGATAGCTTCAATGTCCTAGATAAATTTTCCTTTGGGTCAGACACAAGGAAAAAAGGTTACCATTTCCTTCACCTCGGCAATAAGTGGGTGGAAATCATCAAATAATACGCGTCTATCGTCCAAGGTGTCCCCCAGCAGCTTACCGGGCTTATTTGCCTGCTAGGATCGGCATCTACGTGGGTCTGGCCGATACTCTAGCTGACTTCGCACACCGCCTGAACAGCGCGAGCCGCGAAGTCTTTCGCGCGTGTCGGACCCGCGCCCTTAACAGCATCGCCGCTGCAATGGTGCAGTTAGGTAAGTTTTTATTTCCCACTGGCGGCCGTCTTCTCTTTGGAAGTGACGGAAACTCGTCATGGATTAGGCTGATACAACGAGTCGGCCACAAGGCCACACTTGACCAATGGTTTGTCCATAAAGATCTGGACGACGACCCAATACACGTCAAGTGCGCGCTAACTAGCGACCCAAAGGCATACTACACTATGTTTGATACTTACCCCAAGCAGAACCCCTTTTCCAAGGGTGTCGTAATGCTCTTACCGCAGCTAATCAGCTGGATTCCTGAGCCGGATGAAACGGGACCCTTCGTTCTCGCACACATATTCGACATCTGGAATTTCATCGTGCATCGTGTCGGAAGATGACGGCCTCCGAGGTATCATCGACTGGGATGGCGTCGCTGCTATGCTTCAGACGCTTAGAAATAAGAGCTATCTCGGGTGGCTGACGCGTAACTGGGACCCGAAAATGTACGGATATCAAGAGTTCATGATCGTGGACGTGCAGAGTCAGAAGATATCGGAAAATTATCTCTTCCTCAATTTGAGGGGAGTTAGATAACCCTAACCCCTAACCATACCCCAAACCCAGGGTCTAACTTTGTCCCAATTCCAGGCACCCAGGACGGTTACAATAAGTGTTACACCTGGGATCACAGTCGCCAAGGCGATAACCGCCCCGCTTGACAAACCGCCATCTGGTGCTGGTGGCGTCGTCGTTGTTGAATTCGGTATTTCTGTACTGGTTGTTGATGTTGGAGAAGCATGTGGAGGATCAGTCGTTCGACCTGTCGAGAATTGCGCGCAGTAGCCGTCAAGAATTGCAGTGGCAAGATGCGGTCCTACAACCCCGTCGCAATGGTCATAGCAGTATTGTGACATGCTGCTTCGAAGCTCCACCGAGGCTGTTGCATTGGCGCAGATGCAGCTGACCGCATCGACGACATTGCATGTGTACTTCGTCTTGAATGCATCGGAGGGAACGATAGCGCACTCGGTGGCACATGGTTTCTTCTGGATCGCTGTTGTATAAGCTGGCACGTTTTGCATTGGCGTTTCGACAGCCAAAACCCCGGTGATGCAAAGCTGGATCGCTGAGAGCAAAACGGGTAAAATTTTCCGAATAGACGTCATTCTCGAGTGTGGCGGCGCCGTAGGTAAACAGTTGACTGAATGCGGAGTTGGAACTTGGTGGGCTTGGTACCTTATGTCGAGCCTTGTTGGGTGGTGTGTGCTACTAGTTGACTCTGGGTGTTGATTTCGGTAGCAGTGTTAAACATCGGTTCCTGTCCTGGCGTGACGAAGGAAGCTTCATATATCGATCCAAAGATCGGTTGGCCTCAAGTAAGGTTAAAGCAGAATTGTGCAGCACCCTAACCCTGCGGCTGACCGCCGCTGCCCACACTCCTGTAACCCCTGCTGAGCTGGGGATTCTTAACCTGTTTTTGGCAGCCGCCGCGGCTGAGCCGCCACGTGTCTGAAACCCTTGCGCAATTGGGCATCTGGCAAGGGCTGAGCCCAGTCCAAAGGCAGGAAATCAAGACTATGAATTTCCAAGCCTAAAACACGGAGGCCAAGGCTGATTTCAATTGCGTTTTGCTGCTGGAGAGCAGTTAAGGCAAGCCGCGCGGAGGCCTTCAGACGCCTCAAACCGCCCTTGAATCGGCTGCCTCCAATCTCAACCAGAGTCACCAATGCAGCTTTTGAGATTCCATGTCGCCACTCCCAGAAGGGGAGCCCAGGCTGACGGTTATGTCACCCAGCCTGCGCAAAGCCACCAACTGCCTCTTGCACGACAATATCGATAAGGACCGGTCTGGGCGCTTGACACTGGCTGACATAACCGTCAGCCTCTACGTCATCATGTACGGTCTCCAAATGTCGCTGGATTGTAGAGAGAATACCGCAGTGGCAGCCTGGAATTATGTTTTAACAATGGCTGTTAGGCACCTGATCGGAGGCTTCTGGTTGGCCAGATTGGCCGCACACGGGCGAAGAATGAAAGGATTAGGGTTCTCGCGTGCAGCAGCCTCCAAAAGGGCAGCACGATTGATGCCATCGCAACCAACGCTGGTGTGGTTGGGAATAGCTTCAATCAGGCGCGACAGGGAATTAATCTGGGGGGCTTGCTAATAGCAAAGCGATCACTTAACCGCTTGGCCACTGGCCCGCTTGGATTTCAACGCACCTGTGCGGATCCGGAAGATCGTCCTCAACATCCAGGGAAATGCTTCCAAAGTTACTGTCATGCATGAAATATGTCCCATTCCGCTCTGCTGCGCGAGGAGTTGGGTGTTGTTGATCTTTGCCCCCCCACTCGGCGCCGTCGATCACGCACCCCGCGATGGCCACCTTTTTGTTATCGTCGTTGAAGGTGCTGACAAGACGTGGTGGGGCGTGGAGAAAATCCAGGTTATGATGTACGGGCTCAACAAAGCAGTCGACGCAGCCCCAAGATCAACTGGGAGCCCGCGGAGAGCGCGACCGCGCGGGAAGGGGAGCTCTCCACGCCAGCGTGACTGGCCACACGAATACACGATGTGCAGTTGTTGAAACCGTTGGTGAGGTTGAATACTAGCTTCGAACGTAACTTGCAAATAGCACCCTTGTCAAGGACTGCGGTGTCTTCCGGTCTTGGATCCAGACGTAAATACTGTTAGGGGTAAAGCTTAGAGCAGGCTTATTCTACTAACGCGTTATATCTAGATATAACTAGCCATTAAACCGACACATAGAGCCCTATCCAACAATCGGTTCCGAGCCGTCGCAAGCAGCTAGGCGGGGTGCTGTCCCTGTGATCGATAGAGGGTTTGAGACGAAGCTGAAGAACATTGAGGCTGAATGCCAAGAAAAAGGAGAGGACTTTCCCCAGATTTGCCCGTCGAGTCACGGGCGTCCAGCCCATGGACCAGGGGACCGTTTGTGCACGCGAGCAATGGTATAGGTGAGTTGCCTGCGGATCTCAAGCATCCAAACATAGTATGTATACAAGGAAATAACCAGATCCATTTCACCCCAAGCTCGCCCTTTTTGTCTTGGTTTTCAACAATGGCTTCCTTATCAAGTGACGCTGAGAAAATGTTTCTCGACTCTGCCATGTCCGAGTCGGCTCAAACCCCGCGTCAACTAAGGCTTCACGTTGTCTCCTTCAATGGTACGTATCGGTCACACTCGAGGGCTATTCTATCCCGCCGTCAGTCTGACATCCCTGGCACTCTTTAGGCACGTGGGCTGGTGGAGTGTTGAGCTCTCGGAAGACGGTGGTTTCTGAGTTCGTCAAGCTCATCTCCGACCACGAGAATGTGTTTGAGATCCCATTGAATGGCGTTGGGTCCGACATCAACCTGGTGGACCGGGTCGTCGGTGGTACGTCAACGCGGGCTCCGTACCCTGACTCTGGCCGTGATTTGTTGACGGCCTTTAGGTATTTGCGGTTGGGGAACGCTCCGCAACGTCATCACCGCCCATCGTGCGTGTCTTTATTCCTTTCTTCCTCCCTCTTCCCATCGGGCTGAAGCTGATTTAAAATGGCAGAAAATCTTTCTAAGCATTATAGCCTAGGCGATAGGATCATTCTGACAGGGTACTCTCGGGGTGCCTGGGCAGCACGATACCTGGCGAAGATCATCGAGCTGATCGGCTTGCCGAAGGATGGCTGTGATCAGCGATTTTTTCATCGTCTCTACAAGACATGCGATAATGGGTCCATTTTCAACACAACAGTTTCAAAGCGTCTGCTGGAAGGATATAATTGTCAGTAGCCCTCATTCTGGCTTGCCATTTCCCTCTTCTTGCAATACGGCGCTAACCTCGAGTCTAACCGTGGAGGTTGGCCTGATGTGAAGATCGACGCGCTGTGCTGCTTCGACACCGTAGGCTCCTTGGGACTTCCTCATACCGGACTGGCGAAGCCACTTGCCATTCTCCGGCTGGGGAGGAAAAAGCCGCAAGATGTCGTCTCCGACGTTGCCTCCAATGTCCGGTTCTCTTTTCACTGCCTCTCCTTGCACGAAACGCGAGGACCCTATAGCGCAACCCTGATGCGTGGCCCCCGGACGCATCAAATCTACTTCCCCGGGAACCACAGCGACCTGGGCTGGATCGACGACACCGAAAGCCTTGTGCATGCGCCCTTTGCTTGGATGATCCAACAACTCCACACCCATCTCCACATCAGCTTCGACGAAGCCAAGCTCGCAGCCCGTTTCCCCAGCTACCGTGGCAGTCGTGCTGGTGGCCGTCCCACCAGGAGCAACACCGTCAACAGCATCAGCGACAGCAGCCAAGATTTCGGCCCGCGATGGTGTCAAGGCCGCATCCGCCATGTCGGGAGGGGCATGCTCGCCATCATTGGCCAAAAGCCCCGGAGACCCGGCCGCGTCGTCGAGAACAGCCACAACCCCTCTCCTTCCCCCGTCGCGGGCGCAACCAATCTCCGCATGCACATCGGGGCCCGCCTGCGCACCAATCTAGATGGCATCTGGGCTGTTCCCGGCTACACCCTCATGGTACCGGCGAGGGGAAAGCTGTACTGGGCGCGACAACGGGGGCAGTCACGGTCTGGCTGGGGTACATGGGGACGCGGCAGCCAGAGCTGGAGCGGAAGCGATGCAGAGTCAGTTAGACAAAACGGGAACTTGAGAGCGAGGGGGTCGTGGAGAGATAGTTGGACGGCCGATCGGATAGAGGAAGCGGAAGTAGGTAGCCTGGAGGCTAGGCTTTTGGGGCTGCCGGAGGAGGTTATCTTGCCTACCCGGCACTGATCAGCACTGCTCGAATTAGTCAAGATGCAGGACGTAAGATATTTGTCAATTATTTGTATGTAGCTAGGTATCATTATCATCGCTTCATCGCGCCATCGCAGAAGAACAACTACTCTATCTGCCTCCGTGCTTGACTGTTTGTTGGTGCCGTCTCAATTGGTCTGGTCGCGCAAACCCCTTTCTATTGGGACAACCAGGTAGCTCGCACTTGTATATTTTTTCATGTTTTAACATGTGAGTCCTGGTCAGTTTTCGTTAGCCATGCAGTTGTTTCCCTGCCTACTGAACTTAGAAAACTGCTACGTTTGACTTACTTGAAATCAGAGTTCCGCGTAAACGTTCTGAGCCGCCCATCAGAACTCACCCCCCCCCCCTTTTTCTTCAGCCA
>Ga0247760_1003039_pt1 | contig 11525 bp, 11 predicted proteins | sample UWRJL171409R4_FD_179936 | JGI IMG/M metagenome (GOLD analysis project Ga0247760, IMG submission 179936) | Plant litter microbial communities from Arlington Agricultural Research Station in Wisconsin, United States - UWRJ-L171-409R-4 | ecosystem: Environmental > Terrestrial > Plant litter >...
CCCAGCTTGCCCCTATCGTATCCGATCCCATCCTCTACGTTTACGGCGGGATGTGCCCATTCTCCAACAATACCGGCGGCCAGCAGGCGTCGGCAACGTACTCGAACCGGATGCTCAAGCTTTCACCGCCGGTAACCCGCAACGAGGCCACTTCGTATACCGTCTCCTACACACCGGCTTCCGGCCCTCCTATCGCCGAGGCCGGCTTTACTTTTACGGAACTCGCCCCTTCCATCTCAAACCGATCGGGTATCGTCACACAGCAGACTAGTCACGTGCTTCTGGGTGGCCATACACAACAGGCCTTTATCAACATGAGCACGGCTGCCATATGGAGCCTGCCCGAGGAGACGTGGAACTTTGTGACTATTTCCGTTCCGCCCGTAGCCGGCGGCGGTAAGAATGACCTTCTTGCCGCCAAGGACACCAATAACGTCCTCGCAGCTGCCACGGCTTCAAGTATTGATAGCCGATCTGGCCATACAGCTGTGCTCAGTGAGGACGGGACGTCGCTGGTTGTTCTCGGAGGGTGGGTTGGCGACACCAAGCAAGCCGCGGATCCACAGCTCGCCGTGGTTAAGATTGGGGCCTCCTTCAGCGAGTGGCAGTGGTCAATCCCAGCGGCTCAGCCATCTGGCCCAGGGTTCTACGGGCATGGTGCGGCGTTGCTTCCAGGGAATGTGATGATGGTCTATGGAGGATACGACATCACAAGCAGCTCCAAGCTCCGCCGCCGGGCCACCCCCCAGATGTTTTTCAATATCAGCTCCCTCACCTGGGCCGACACTTATACCAACCCAGGGACTACATCGCAGCACGGCACCTCCCCCTCGCCCAATTCACCGAACTCGCCAAACTCCCCTTCCAGTCCGAATTCCCCCGGCTCCGCGGGCTCCCCAAACAGCGGCCACAGTGAGGACGAGTTATCTTCCTCCTCTGGCAACAAACAGCTCTCGCTTGGTCTGGGCCTGGGCCTGGGTATCCCATTACTCCTTGTCGTTCTTGGCCTGGCCTTTTGCCTCTTCCGCCGCCGTGCCCGCCGCCGCGCTGACCGCGACGAAGCCCTCCGCGGTCTCTCTCAGGGCATGCCTGGTCCAGGCACCCTACCTATGCACCACCATACCGACAACGGCGAAATGATCGAGCGTGATAGCAACCTCTTTCCTTGGAACGGCGACTCTGCTCGGGATTGGTATACGGGTGGTCACGATCCGTACGTGCAGGGGCGGCGGTCGCTCGGATACGAATCTCTACGTGGCGGGAACGGCTCTAGGGGAGCCGGAGGTTTTGTGGCTCTGCCACCACCCATGGCCCGGCCTAGAGGTGCCGCGCGCGGGCTATATCAGCCATCCACTGGTTTCAATGGTGGTAGCGGTGACTACGGGGCGCTGCGCCCACCGATGAAGAACGAGATTCATCCTATCTACGAAGATGACGAGGGAGAGGAGCAAGACGCCGCCGATGTTCCCCTCAGCCCAACGCGAGACGAGTGCGATGATGACGATGATCCGTTTGCTACTCCCACAAACGCGGCCACCCCGACTACAGCACTCTTTCCCCCGCCGTCTTCTAGCAGTGAGAGCAACCGTGGTGACAGCCCTGACCGCCAGGGAGCAGGCGGACAGAGCCAGGATGCCGAAGTCAAAGGCTGGGTATCTGAGGTTGACGCCGCCGATGCTGTGCTGACCGCTAAGATCGGGCGGCATGGCTCGACGACCACCACTCCCCCACGCCTCCTTACTCAGAGACACACACAACTACACCCCCAATCTGCCGCCACGGGGGGCGGCCGAATTTCCCCCAACGGAAGAAACTCCAATCGCTCCACCGTTCCCGGTAGTGAATCTGATGACCGCACAAACTCAAACCTCTCCGATCGCAGCGCATTTAGCTTCGTCGCCGGCGCGGATCGGAATGTCTCCGTGCTCAGACCCCCAAAGCACCGCCACTCCAACTCCCATGAGACAAGCCGCCTTGGCACCAGCGGCAGCTCCACCAGTGGTGGGAGCTATAGCACCGCAAAATCTACGTTCGCCGCCCTCCAGGCCGAAGGCCCATCCTTACTCGCCGGCGCAGACGATGAACTAGAAGAAGATTACATCCACGTTCCTGGCAGCCCAAGCAAAAGCAAACCTCGTCGAAGCTGGCTTGGAAATCTGAAGCGAGTCTTTAGCGGGGGGCCGCCCAGCGACGATTCTGGGAGCAGGGCGGACTCCCCGACAAGGGAAAGCCTCCTGAATGAATCCGGGGGCTCAGACTATGAGCCTCGCCTGGTGGGCATGGGTCCTAATGGCACGATGCTCACGCGCCGGAAGCAGGGGAGAGAGGCGTGGGATATGTATCACAGAGGAGAGGGGAGCACCAGTAGAGGGCTCGACGGGGATGATGACTGGGATGTTGAGCGGGCTGTGGAGCAGAGGCTCGTACAGGTTATGTTCACCGTACCGAAGGAGCGGTTGAGAGTAGTGAACGCGGAGATTGAGAAGGAGGAGGAAGTAGTTTTCGTTGATCCTGAGAAGGACGGATATGAGAGTGATCATGTGGGGGAGCGAGCGCACCCAAGTGGCAGCGGGGGTGACTATGCGAAGCCGAGAGGTGGCTTCGGTGCGAGGTTGGTGTTTGATGACGAAAAGCCGAGGGTTGTTAGTGGTGGCTATGAGAAGTTGAGGATAGGGGAGCGGCTGGTGTTCGATGACGAGAAGCCGAGTGGCAGTTATAACGATGGTTCGGTATTCGACGACGAGAAGCCAAGAGGTGGTTATAGTGAGGGATCGATATTTGGTGACGAGAAGTCCAGGGATACGCGGAGTATGAGGGGTGATGATGATACGGACGAGGAATCGTCGAGGAGGAACAGTCATGCTGCCCAGGAAAAGGCAGAAGAGGCTGCCGTTGCACTGCTGCTAAGACCCGAGGCCGCGGAGAGAGAGCGGACACCGGCGCCTGGTCTATCACCATCAGCGTCGCTGAGGACCTCATCTATGACGACAACTACATTACATACTGCTGAGGCGGTGAGGCTTGAACGCCCCCGGACAAGAGTGCTCGATATGGTGGAGAGCATTGAGTCGAAGAGCAGTCGGGGGAGTACGCCTGGGGGGAGTCCGACAAGGGGGACCTAGACTCTGGACTCCCGGGCTGTAGGGGTGCGGGATCCTTTCCCGGCCGCCTGGCGCGCAAAGGTCACACGACGGTTGTGCCACCGGCGATCAGCGTATGTTTGTGTTGCGCGTTTTGGATATCCGAATGGTTGGATGCTGGACTGGACTTACTGGGAAGGAACAAACAAACTCTAGGGTGCCTACTGCGTTTGGGGTTCAATGGAATGTTTCAGTGTTTCGGGGTAAAACTTGACTGGCGGATTCACCTAGAGTAGGTAGATATCACTCGCGGGAGAATTTTGGATTTGGACATGGGACTTGGGATTCAGGACCCAGGTTGGACATGTCCATTTTGGGATTTCTGGTCCTGATTCCCTGGGGTTGGAAATTTGGGGGTTTGATATTCACTAACTACCTCCCTTGGAAAGGACGGAGGCGGCGTAAATGTGTGTATTCATGTTTGTATTTGGTGTATTTTGTCTACCTTGGCGCAGGTACAGGATATATGGTATAGGATATAGGGACATGGAATACAGGGCTTGTTTTTGGCTACCTACCTCTGTGTGTGGATTTCGATGTTGATGTGATTTCGGCGCTTTTGCCTATGTGAATTGTTGTTTGATGTGAATATCTATCTATATTTGTTCCTGGTGCTAATATCGGCTCTTACTCGACCCACCACGAAACGAAGTGAAGGATACAGTGAAAAAAGGGGTGTTGATCGTGACGACATCCCGAACCCCTCGATACAAACAACGAGATTAAGGCCCCAGATAAACAGATCAACACCGCAGATACCCGCGAGATTTGCACGGTATGCCTTGAAAATTTGCCAGGTTTCGCCTCTTCTTCCGAAACTTCCGACAATTTATACTACAATTGCAGCTTGATCAATCCCAGCGTCTACCATCCACTTCACATCCCCCCGGGAAGCCCGCAGATGACGAAGAAGCAGGCGATCTTCATGTCGATTCGGTTCGACAGAGAGAGTGACCCTGTGCGAAATCTCAAGCATATGTACTATCCAGCCACACCATCTGAGCACATGTATGCTGCCAAGACTGTGCGTGTTGGCAAGGGCAAAGCTTGATGTAACCTTGGAGATCGACGCCGCTAGCTTCCTTTTTCCCTTCTTATGCGGATCTACAGTCTAGGAAGTTCTTGAGGGCTTCTTCACTACCAGTAGGTGCTGTGGTTAACCTCACCTGCGCAATCATGTGTGGAGCATACATACACCTCTGCTTATCTATTGCGGGCAGAAGGAGGTGGTAAGGCGGGGTGATGAGTCTTACGGATCAATGATGGATACACGCTTGTGGTTGTTGCTCCATGTAAAGGGATTGTGGATGCGAGTGATTCATACAGAGTTGATAGACTGGACCTAGGCAGGTACAGTGCCAGGTGTCTGTCTCTCGATCGCTTGTTAGAACACATTGCAAACTGGGGGGATACAGCACTACTTGCAGATATCTCGTCTCAGCCATAACTGTGTACGTGCCTTCCTACCTTCAGTCCGTACAATGACACTCTGTGCATTTGCCTCCTACACTCTTAAGCACAGAGTAGCAATGCGAGACAAAACGGTATCGGCTGAGGGGTACCTCGGTCCTTCAATTATCTCAAAGTTCCTCCCGTAGTAGAACACGGGTACCGTACGAGCTGTCTCCGACACGATGAGATGGGTGCTGCCACACTAAGTCTCACAGGGTTCAAGACATACACCTCATAACCTTCTTGGGGCACCTGTCCTATCCATTGTTTTCCTAGGCGCGTACACGCTTCAGTCTCGTTGCTCCTACAACTGAGGAGCGTGATCGGGCTCACAACTTGAACGCGCCGTATGATGGCCTTGGTATTGTGTTGTAGAATGGTAGCATCATGTATGGCAAGCCAGCTTTCCGGGTTATCCCAGCCTCTTTATTTGGATGACCATGTATACCATACCATGTATGGTCAGGCGCACGACGTGATGTCCGATGAGGAACCCGAACCCTTTCGTAGTAGGGGAACAAGTCGGCAAGGCGACCGAGTTCCGTCGCGATGCCTCCATGTGTCCGATGTAAGAGACCATCGACCACGGTACCCTCGGCTTGGCGAACCGTGGGGAAAGCTGAGGTAGTCCGCCCGGTAAAGAGAGAGGTCGGCGAGGGACAGTTGTACAATGCCGCGTACTTTGCGCAGTGTCACGCGCTACGGGAGAGTGCTTCAGGATGGTACAAGACACACCGCTCATATCACGGCCAGATCTTGACATGTCCCGTATCGCCGGGCACATGAACGAAAACTCTACACGGTAGTAACGGTATGCGTCCTGCTCAAAGTATCTTCGACTTGCGAATCAACAGGGCACGCCAGGTGCGACCCATCAATCAGTCAGCCGTACCGGCCCGGCTCAAGGCTGTGTGCCAAACAACAGGAAATCAGCGGGGATACCGTGTCCGTGCTGCGCTGCGATAACGAGTATGGTCAAAGTCCGGTCCTGATGTCAACGACATCTCGATCTCGGCCTGGTGGAGGCAGGATGCCAAAGTTGAGACATTGTCATATCACCCTTCTGGCGTTCCAGGCCCAGTCAGGCCATGGCACCCAGCAAAAGATATATTGCAGCGGACGGGTATCATATAACCGACAGAGGCAAAATTGGAGACGGCATTGGCGGGGCATTTTTTGAGGCCTCTCCCCTTGGTCGTGCCGTGAACGGCTGGCCAAAAGCTTGGTCAGGGAAAAATTTCCAAGGCAAGAATCAGTAGTTGCAGTTTTATACCAGCCTTGTTTGCGTCGGTGACCATGTCGCCCTGACCGCACTGACGAGCCGGGCTGGGAGGAAGGTGTGCTGCTTTCACCGGCCCCCAAGCATCCCTGCACCGGCTCTCCTCGTGGGGTTTACGCGGCTAGAAGGGAGGGCCGGAGAGGTTGCATTCAAGGCGCGGCGAGTTCGTATCACTGGACGATGTGCTTCGTGTTCGCCAGTGAGCGGGGTTTAATGTACGCAGGAGACAGATCATGGTGGACTGATATACTTGTTGAACCGCTAGTTGTCAGTGGCTCCCGCAGCGGATTGGCCAGAACTGAGACGAGTCGGCATCGACATATTCGTGGTAAGGCACGAATACTGCCTGTCTGAGCCGAGGAGCATCGTGGCCCAGGAAATGCGAAAATACTTATCACACCTGGTGCATCATGCAGAAAGAGTACTTTCGAAAGTTCCGGCCCTTATGATGAATACACATCCTTAGTCGGGCGACTATACCGACCGAAGCCCCGGAGAAACACCTCCTATCAAGCGGATCGGAAGGCACTTGGCAGCGCTGGCTACTTCCAGAGGGCGGGTAAGGTAACAACTTAATGAAGCGGCTCGACTGAAGCGGCTTCTTCAGCAAGTGCTCGATGCATCCATGCACCTACGCACCGACGGCGAAGCGGGCCAGTCGTGCTGGGCGCCAGTGTGCTGGATGCTGCGCTAGGTGCTGCAGCTTGTTTAGACCCGGGTTGGGATGTCCGTCAGTTCCGGGGGGCGCCATGCTGAAGCCTGTCGTGCTGGCGACAGGCAGCAGACAAAGAGACCAAAAGGTGTCGTCGACCGCGAGCGGTGTGTGTCTGCGAGTCTCATAAATCTCACCACACAGAGAACGGAGGAATTGCCAAGCGCAGCAAGCATTGTCAAGAGCTTTGTTGTTCGAGACCAGAACCAGAACCATGTGGGGGTGGGGTCGTTGATGTGGTCGAGCCAGAGAGTTGACACGTCGGCTGGCGGACGGAACGAGCGTTGATTGCTGCCGCCTTTGCTGTGGCTGTTTCGCCTTCTGCACACGGCCGTCTGTGCTGGTTCTTTGCTCTCAAAACAATCAATTTGGCGAAAGGGGCCGTGACACCAGAGCCAGCAACTCCCGAAGAGGTTGCCTGACGGCATTCTGGAAGCCAAGCTGGAAACTCGGTATCTAAAATCGAAGCCTTGGCCCCTCTCCGCCCTGCCAGCGAAGAAAGATATCGTAGCGATAACCGTTCGCGGTGAAAATGCCTGGAAACGAGGCTAAAAAGATGTGAGGTGACGACGACTGTAAAATTAGTGAGACATGCGTGCTGGAAGGAGGTGTGGGGAAGCCTGTCGCTGAGGGGCATTCCTTTGACTCTGGCGGAGATTCGCCGAGCGTGCCAGCCATCTCTGGCCCATGGATCACAACAACTCTTGCCATGCGCTGTTGGGTGTTGATGGAACCCTCCATTTCCATGCAGCATCGGCGGGTACGGGCTCGTGGAGGAGCAGATCCAGAGATAAAATCTGTCAGGTGCTGCGCCGTTTCTTCACTTCGTCCATTGGGTCAGTGTTGATGAAGGGGTAGCAGCCGCGCGGAAAAGGAATTGCGACGCAACGCCAAGGGGTCGAGAGACAGTGTGGAAATAATATCGACGAAAACGTGCCTTCCCCAAGACCTCCAAGATCGCTGGCGCCGCGCCCTTGAGGTGCCGTGCGCCCATACGCAGTACTGGCTACACTCGCAAGCCCTCCAGCGATAAGGTTCACCACTGCGCGACCCCGCTGTGAAGATGCTTCAGTGCCACAAACAGGGCCCGCTATCCGCACCTTAACACTGGCCCGTGCTGCTCAAGTACCAAATACTGGGGCTGCGTGGATCATGGCTTCTGGCTCTCTGCTCCCCAGTGCAGTGACGACATCTGCCACGAAGGCTGCCCGACCCATCCCAGCGCAATCCCAGCCTGCGCTTTCTTTGCGGCCAGTTTCTTCTTCAGTTCAGGCTTCCGACACACCTGGTTGCCACCCTTTTCCCGCCTCGTCCGCTGCTCTGCTGCCCGGGTTTTGGCTGTTTTCTGCCTTCGTGCAGCACCAACAACACATTGCAACTGGTCGCTGGAAGGTGATGTGCAGCAGCATCGCGCCTCTTTTGCGACGACTCCACCTTTTGCTGGGCAGCCCCCCCACTCTGGCCGCTCGGCTCTTTTCTCTTGGGCCCTGCCCACTCTGCATGCTAACACTCTTCTCTCTCCCCGTCCCTTCCGCCGACGCCTCATAACTTCCACTCGACCGCCTCTGCGTCCTGGCCCTGACATTGACGTCTCCAGCCATTGCACTTCCCGTGCACCGTCTTTTCTTTTGTCTACGGAACGTCACCACGCGCAATCGCTTGCAGACGACGCTCGGGGCATTCCTTAGCTGGAATCCGCCAGTTCGACTTCAACTCCCCTACTTCCCGGTCGACCTGGGGTAGTCTCAGCCTCTATCTCTCCGACAACTCCCCCCGATCTGGTATGGCCACGACGCCTGTCCGCCATCTTTGAAGTTGAGGTTTTGGTTGCCGTTTAGTTTCATGGGCTGCTGTTGTTTGTAAATCCTCCTGCCCACCAACGCCTTTGACTGGCGAAAGGTATGTGGACCCCACAATCTCTATCTTTCATGGCGCGAGGTCTAATCAGCGCAGCAGCACGCCCGACAGTACCCGGCGATGGCGACCCAACGATTCGTCCGCCTCTGGGCTGGCTTCGGCATCGCCATCATAGCTCTCCTGTGCGGTGCGGTCGTTGCTCAAGGGGGCAAGGCATCGATGGACTTGGAGTTCTGCGCGACTACCAACACGGCCGATATGCCCGCCAGTGAGTAAACTCCCGGTCTACGTGGAGGAGAAACCCGCACGGGTCGTGTATGCTGACAATGTCGCTTCAGTCAACAGCGACTACCAGTCGATGGGCCGTTGCCACGATAACTGCACCGCGCTGGATTATCCCCTGGCCATTGTACAATTGAAAAGCTGCTGGTGCTCCAACCTCATCCCGAACCCGGCGAATCAGAAGTCTCTTGGGAATTGCCATAATCCTTGTCCAGGTTATCCTGATGACTTTTGCGGAGGATCCGGCACGTACGGATACATCAGCTTGCCCGTAGGCACGATCAAAGGGACCGCTCCGGCCGGATCTACTAACACGAAGACGTCATCATCGGTACGTTTGAACTTGCCTCCCGTGCGCCGCCATGCAAGCCATGTTCTTTGTGACCCGGTCTTTCCAATTTTTTCAGAGGGGCTATGTTTTGGTCAATCAATTTAACAGCCTTGAACCCTCAGGCAGCTGTGACAACAGAGACTGAGACTGTGCAGAGAACGGTTCAGACTACGGTGATATTACCACCACCTGTGGTAGGACAACCAAAAACTTCTACTTTTGAGCGCTATACAACGTCTGCTGTATGCCGTGTATTTCATATGACCCTGGCTATATGGCGTGCGACTGTGTTTTTGCTATTGAACCGTGCTGACTGGACAATAGAACGATGACGTTGTGTCACCTACTCCCCAGCCAACTGTGCAGACGGTCACAGTTGGGGGTGTCATAAAAACAGTCACCGCCACGCCCACACCAACCCCAGGGGGTAACCCCCCAGCAGAGCTTGCTACCTCACCGCAGAACAGCGGTCTTTCGACTGGGGCGACTGTGGGCATTGCCATTGGTGTTGTGGGTATTGTAGCCGTGGCTGCAATCTTCTTGTTTATGTACTACCTGAAGCGGAAGAGGAGGGAGGCAGGCGATGGGTTGTTCACGGCGTCGAGGAGGGGCAGTTCGCCACGCATGCTGAGCACTCCGAAGACGGGCGAAGTCTCGGAAAACCGATTTGCGGACGTACCGAATCCAGGACCCGTATGGGATGTCGGCGCAGCAAACGCGAAACGTCGCAGTCAACTGATGCCAATCGACCCCAGGCTAGATCCCTTTGCGAAGGGGATCTATGTACGGGACCAGAATAAAAGTCATGACAGCATCGGCTCGCTCCAGGACAACCAGGATTATTCCAGGCGGATACAAGACCCCCCGAGGGTTTTGAGAGCTACCAACCCGGACCCGGATGCCGACTGAAAGCAGCTAGTTTCAATTCGAGGGGGGGTACCTATTAGGGTTTGGACAGGACTGGGGCTTTTTTTCATGACGACGTACACGAAACACTCTCTCGGCATCTTCGAAAACCTTCTCTCGTTCTGCATTTGCATTTTAAAAGATACCATGGCGTTTTCCGGCTGGACACACAGTTGACGCGGACTCTGTTTCGACCACCACCTAGTGAGTGATTGGGCTTTTGGCGGGTGAGCGGCGGGGAAAAGGAGCGATTGGGATTTGATGCATGCAGCGCAGCCTCCCGAATCCTTACGCATAGGTGAGGTGAGGAGACTGATCTGCCTTAATCTTCAATTATTCGCTACATCGCGAGTGGCGATGCAGCTAGACATCTTTATGACTGTTACATGGGTTCTAGACTGACTACATGGAACAATATCGGGCTCTTTGGGATTGGATTATTATGGTAGAGCCGGCCTACACACCCAGATCTCTCTTGTGGAACCTGTCAAGAGGCAGGAATACGTGGAGCGGACTGGAGGGCATGTATATGGAAAACATGCTGGCATAGCTAGCTATGTGTGTGCCCATCAGACGGTGCGTGAACACAATGAAGTACGTTTGGAAGCAATGCTGGAGCTACTTCGTGTAGTGGTGACTAGCGAGAAATCTTTGGCGCGAAGAATAACAACGTCATCTCTGATCATGATCAGATGAATTTTTTTCCGGGCCATGCGGAGATCTTCTGCTGTGCCCCAATGGATTGGTTCAATTGGAGAACTCGTACCCAATTTTCCTCTTTTGAGAAGGTAGCCGAGGTGGTGTAGCGAATTCTTGGTGGTGTTGATGACTGATGTGGTGTGGTGTCGAGAGAAGTGGGGGTGCACAAACCCGGATTCTGCAATGTAACCCTTGATGGCGATCGCTCATCAAACAGGAAACATGCCTTTGTTCGACTTCCATGCTGTGTGGCAGAGATTTGGAGTATATGTGAAATCAGGATGGAAAATTATGGGGAACACGTGGACAGACATACATGGATCGTTTGGCCGTTGGGAGTTGAGAGTTGGAGGAGTAGGAGGATTGCAGTGCTGTGTTTGTGCCTTGCTGAGGGTGCATACCTGTGGGAGGGAAGTGGGAAGTGGTGGGATTTGAGGGACCTTGGAAAGGCGCTGGAGGACTTGCCTGTCGACCCACCTACCTGATCGGGAGCGAATGCGTGGGTGGTGTGATTGATATCGACGTGCTTTGTATCTTGGTCTCGAGTCTTGCGCCTTTGTCTAATTTTTGTGGCGTTCTTTTTTCTTGGTCGAGTATTTCTGTCCCCACCATCGCGATCTTTTTCTTTTTGTCGATATAGGGGTTGAGGCTGAGCCGGAGGAGGGAGCTTTCGGTCCGGGTCACGTCGTGCTGGAGAGCGGGACAGGAGAATGAAGGGGACCATAGGGTTTGGAGTTTCCATGGCGCTACCGTTTCAAGTTGTTAGGGGCTTGGGCTTGGCGGCTGGCGGGACCTGGCTTGATGTGACGCTGTGGAGGCATGTGGCATGGTCGACTACCGCGTTTGACAGCTGGGGGTTTTGATGGG
>Ga0247760_1003040_pt1 | contig 11522 bp, 13 predicted proteins | sample UWRJL171409R4_FD_179936 | JGI IMG/M metagenome (GOLD analysis project Ga0247760, IMG submission 179936) | Plant litter microbial communities from Arlington Agricultural Research Station in Wisconsin, United States - UWRJ-L171-409R-4 | ecosystem: Environmental > Terrestrial > Plant litter >...
CAATTGGTTTTATCTGTTTTGCTGCAAAATTAGCTGTGTTTTGATGGTTGAAGTGGTGGTGTGGTGTTTGTGTGGATCAATTATTTTGTCATGGGGGAGTCTCGGTCGTCGTATCAGCTGGCATGCGGCTTCGTTGCCTCGCGAACACTGCCCTGCGAAGGATGGATAGAGTGCTGACGGCTACCTCGCCCTATCGCATCATCTGCATCCTGCGGGGAAATTACTCGGACAGGTTACCATGGCTGTTGGGTCAAAGGTTTGACAATACAATCATCAAAATCTAGGCACTCCAAGAGATTATAAGATAACTCTGATGAAGACTACTCGTCAGGCCTATAATCGGCTGCAGACTCAGTCGCAAGCTCCTTCGTCAGGGACTTTGATATTGCCGCGACTTTGATATTGCTGTTTTGAAAGTACATGCCTCCCATACAAATTTGGGAGAGTGTTAAGTACTGTGGATACGGGCGCTTTGGCCACCCGTCCACCGCAAAACCATTTGAAAATGAAGCCTGACAGTTATATAACTAGCTGCATCATCAGAACGTATAAGCCAAAAATTACCAAACCTGAGATTTAGGCTTATAACGGCAATTGAAATTGAATGCAATTTTCTATTCATTTCTCGGGCCAGAATGCGTGGAGTTGTGAAAAACGCAGCAATATCAAAGTCCCTGACGAAGGAGCTTGCGACTGAGTCTGCAGCCGATTACAGGCCTGACGAGTAGTCTTTCAGGAATCGTTCCATCCTCATTTCGAAGTGGATGTGGGCCAACCAAGTCCCAGAGGTCCAAGCGGCCTGTCTGCGTGGCCCCAGAAAGCGCCGCGCTTACCAGTAGCGTGTGCCTGAGACACCCTGACACATTTCAGAACACAGCTGTTGAGTGGTCGCCTTCTTCACAGATTTGGGGATGCACAGGGCAGCATTCTTGCAGGGGTTTACCTTGGAGCTGCCAGGGACAGGGGAGCATACATAGCGAGAGCCATGCCGCTCACACGAGTCTCGCGCCCCCCCCCACAACATCGTCGACACGAACCTCACAATTTGCGCGACACCGAAAATGCGGCTCCTGACGGATTTCGCAGCCCTCGGGCTGGTTGCGTCAACGGCGGCGAAGATGACGTTTATTAATCCCTCGCAATTCACCAACAAGCTCAAAGTCAGCGAGCACGATGTTTGGGTCCTGGGCCAGACGATTGATTTACGATGGAGCCAGCCAGACAAAGGGAGGAAGCTGTCAGTGGTGCTGTACCAGATGAACTCAACGATGGCCGAGAGCTTCAACGGCCAATTCCCCGGCGACGACCCGCCGTTCGAGTTCATAACGCGTAATTATGCACCGTCTTGCAATTCGAGGCGCACAGCTTGAAACTAAAACGGCTCACAGATGACCAAGTCGACGCGACCTTCTTCAGGTGGATTGTGGGCACGACCAAGGATCTTCGATTCTCGAACCAGTTCGCAATCGCGGTGTGGGCTGAGGGCACCATTGTGACCGATTCGGCTACAAACATCTTCAACATCACCAACGCAGTGACATCAGCCGGGGAGACCGTCACGACAAAGTCATCCAGCGTGGGATCGGGATCGTCACAGACATTGCCAAGCTCGTCGCAAATCACGTCGTCCGCCCCGCCGCCCGCCTCTGAGCCCCCGTCCTCCGGTCTATCAGCGGGTGCATCCGCTGGAATCGGTGTCGCCTCCACGATTGTGGTAATAGCTCTCGCCGCATTTGCTTGGGTCTTTCTCCATCGACGGGCAAAGAGGTCGAAGCCAGAGAACCTCGCTCCCGAACGTGCTGAGATGGGGCCGCCCTCTGCGGGGGAGAACGAAGCGTTGGAAAAAGTCACATACTATCAGGGTCAAAGCCCTATATCCCCATCAAGTGAGCTCGGCACACAAACCAGAGTGGAGATGCCGCCTGAGACGGCTGACAGGCACGAGTTGTTATGAGGAAAGGGACTCGAAAATTGTATGGCACCAGTTGGATCTGGATTTTACAGCACCGCACATACTGTTAATACCCGTCGATTATTGTTCTCGCATAATGTGTCAACTAAAAGCTTAAGCGTGTTTACAGTAATGAGCCATGCCTTCTCGGGGTCTGCTATACATGCTCCCTGTTAATGCTCTCTTCTACTATGCCCTTGGCAACGATCGCGTCCATCTGCTCTGTCTTTCAGCAACGTTGAACAAGCCCTCGCGGATTCGACCGTTGGGGAGGTTACCTAATAGATTTACTAGTTGTGCAAGACATAGGCTTTCGCATTGTCAAAGTCGTCGAAGCGTATCGTTAGCTCGAGCCCGAGACTAGTGATACCAAGCCGGGTATTCAGATTGTCCCGCAGGATCTCCAGATCGTGGAGCTCGAGGTCCCCGGCTGGACAGTCTTCCTGGAAGAGAGAGACGCGGACGCGGCGGAGGAGGCTGGCGTTGCGAGCGCCGATATTGCTGAGGAAAAGATGAAGTGGGGTTGCTGGGATGTTTGCCGCCGCCGTGTTTTTATGGCCTCGAGGTCACACGGCATGCCTGATGGGTTATCGATTGGATTCTCGATGAAACGCTCCGGCGATGTTATAAGTGTAAAATTAATGTGATTAGATTCTTTTAGTTTGTTTAAATTTTCTTAATAAGGTATAGGTTACTCAGCTTTAATAATAAGGGCTTTCGAGACAAGTTACACACACACCCAGTACACATATATATCGTAATTAGAATTATTACCTAGGAGCTATCCCTACAGCGTCATCTGCTTTCCATCAATAAGAAACTTTAGCCAGGGGGGACTGAAAAGGAGCCTCTAAGGCTGTGCGGTGGTGACGTATAAGACCACCCTAGCTCGGGGAAGAATTAGGGGAAGCTTAGGATAAATCAGCTACAGCTCACCCCAGCTCACCCCAGCTCAGGACGGCAAACGTAAAAGGAAATTTCGTGTGCCCAGATTTGTCGCAGATTACCAGGCTGTTATCTCAGCGGCCTCGCATACAGCTTCATTGGGCATTTGTGCCTGCAGTAGATTCTGCATCCGTGTAGATCTACGTTCCAACACCCGACGATCAATAGAAGACGTCTAAAGTCACCAGGGTCCGCACCTTTTGCTAAGACGAGACCTCATTTATCAGCGTCCTAGCCACTTGTAGTTTACCTCCCATCTATATCATTACATAATTATCCATTTATAGTATCTGTAAAGTCATCCCTCGAGCTCGGGATTTTCCAGTCCCAGCTCAAGGTCAGGCTCGCTATTCGACCCCGGAGTGCTCGCTCTTGCTCTATCCGCTTCCCGTTTCCTTCTCATCTCTTCAAGCTCTATTTGCTCCGCCTCTTCTGCTTCTCTCGCTTGTTCTTCTTTTATCGCCAGCTCGTTTGTTTTCTCTTCTATGAAGAAGTGAGTTCTTGTTTTTTTCCCCCACAAACTGCCGAGGTTGGAATCTCACCTTTTGACCTTCTCCGCCTCCCAATGACCAGCGCCCCTCTGGAGTTGCTTGGGAAGAATTCCTCCTCCAAACTGCTCGAGCCCAGTATCATGCTGAACAGATCTGTGTTGACAACGTAAAAGGTGCCGGTCCATTGCTTCATCTGCCGCTCGAAGTACCAGGTGAGATCGACAGTCGACTCCGGGATGAACTCGCTGCCGTCAAAACCGACAAGAGTCGGTCGATCGCCCTCGGGGATTTGAGAGGTTGGAATGTTGAGACGAGTAACAAACTCTCGAGACAGCATATTTGCGTCGGAGCCAGTGTCCATCTTGACACGGACGGGTTGGTAGCAGAATCGTTGGCTGGGGTCTGATTCCAAGGGGTTTTCGAGAGCGATGGTGGCGTTGCGTGTGAAGTGGGTTTTGACGAGTTTGCGCAGCTCCTGGATGGCGGTTGAAGGGGCTTTAGGTTCCAAGAGGTAGGCCTTGGCGTCCGAATCGCCGGTGCATCGACCATATTTGAGTCTGTCGGTAGCTAGTTCTTCCGTCGCGGTTTCATCTGAGGATGAATAGCCGCTCTCGAGGGAACCCTGTAAGATCTTGGAGATCCCAGTGCTTTGAGGAGATGTCAGCAAGTGGTCATCTAGGGTGGCAGCACCCCTCTTACCTGGCCTCTAATAACTCCTCTTGCTGAATCTCGGTTCGCACACTGTATTAATGTTAGATATGAACAATGGCAAGGCCCCCTACGCTTATGCTTGCTTGCTTACCCAGAACACATCTCTTGAAGCAGCAGGGTACTTTCGCGGAAAGCTGCGTAGAAATTCCTCTGCCTCCTCTCGTGCATGATCAAACGATGCTGAAACCACCATCGAAGGAAAAATCGGTGTAAGAGAGGGTGGTAAGTCTGACGGCTCTTTTGCATGGCATTGAGCGCTCTATATTGCCTCTCAGTCTTCAACAGATCGCGCCTGCGATTGTCACAGGTGAGGAGAACCGCGCCAAGTGACCTCTGCATGTTAAACCGCTTGTTTTCCAGCAGTTTTTCGCATTCGTCAAAAACCAGGAGCATGACGTGGATCTCTTCCATTTGCTTCATGACTTTGTCCTCGACTGTGCTGAGCTCGCGGACAAGGCGATAGAGCGGGAAGGCGGCATTCAACGTCACGCCAACTAAGTTGATGATGGGGATTGTGAGAAAAAGGGCGGTGGTTTCCATTTTGTTTGGGCCCGTCGGCAACAACCGAGAGGAGAAAATGAGAGGTTGAAAGAAAGAGCCGGGTTGGGCAGTTGGGCCATCGCTCAAGTTAATAAAGCCTGAGGGCATGAAAGTTGGGTCATCGTGGCGGCGGCTGTGAGCAATGTGACTTCCCCTTTTCGTAAAACTAGGCGCTGGGGCCGACGTGGGTGGCAGCTTTTCTCCCCAGAATGGGACTGAGCTCGGCAGGAACCGGGCTTCCCAAAAACTGCCTTGGGTCGCGGGCATTCCTAGTGGGGGTTTCACCGACTCAGCCGCAGCCGACAACCGCCGAGGTGCATTTTATCGATTCAAATCAGGAACATGCCACATCCTGCTTTTCCCCGTCAATCAAGAACACACCTGCGCAACCAATCCACGATGACGACACCAGCTGAAGCCCATCGCCCTCGGCTCCGGCGAAGCGGCCGAGGATACCACAGACTTGCGGATATCATGGGTCTCGACCAGGCCATCGCCATCTTTCCGAGATTTGATGAACTCAACATGCTTAACTTGATGAGCCTTCAGTCGGAAATAGTCGAGCTGAGGAAGTGCTTGCGCCAAACTTGTCAGCTCGATGACGAATCAACCAGCCGCGATGAGTCGCGCTATTCATTCAGCTTCAAGTTATCCAAAGATCAAAATAGCGAACAGTACCAGCTTCTTATGGCGCTGAGGCCAAAGTTGAGGGAATACAGTGAGTGAAATCTAATTAAGATTTATGCTAGGTAGCAAGACAACGCTAACAGCGGCAGACGAATTACTGCTACAAGGTAGGTGCACGCAGTCGTGCTTCAAGAAGCTGGCCAGACTAATGAGATGCCAGCTGCGCAGCTATCCCAGCTGAACAGCCCCAATCCATCTCAGCTCGGGGACCTCCGCGCCTGGCTGAGTGATAGGAAAGGCGGCAACTGCTTCCAAACCGGCGCGGAAGTCTGGATGTGGGAGGACGATGACACGCACCGCTACGTTCGAGTCGGTCAAGATCCCGAGGAAAACGACCAATTCACCGAGCTGATCAAGTCCATGGCCATCCGTCTCTACCACCGAGTGTGGGGCGAACGCCATGGCGGAGGCAGGGTCATCGACCAGGAATCCGACTTGAGGTCCTACGACGAGTCAAGAATCATCAGGGCGAGCAACATCATGGCCACCACCCTGTCATCGGTCCTTCCTGTTGTTACCATATTTGCACTCAACCAAGTGCAAAATACCAACCTCAGGATTGCTCTCGCTGCCGTCTTCACAGCTGTCTTTGCGTTTATCCTGGCATTCATCAGCACGGCGAAGAGGGCCGAAATATTCACAGCAACTGCAACGTATGCGCTTGACTTGTCCCTTTCAGTTTCATATATTTTCTATTGCTGACACATCACTAGCTTTGCTGCTGTGGAAGTCGTCTTCATAGGATCTGCAATTGGCGCTACGAACAACCAGACCTCCTGAAAGACATGTCCATCTGTCGCCGTCACCTCTTCGGAACTCAAACCCCCCACTCGAATCCAGCTATTCCAACCCACCAACATCCACCGCGCCCATTGGATCATGATTTAGATCCCGTACCCCAAAACTTGTCAAGAAAATTGATAAATTTCGCAAGGTTATCACTGGAACTAGGAGGTGGAGTCGAAGTCGGCGTGGGCAGGTTGTCCCCGCTTGCTGAGGAAATTGATGAAGTTCGCGGAGACAGGAGGATTGCTAGTAGTCGCCGTGGGAGGGTCTGCCGCTTGTTGTTAGGGGGTCTTGGGACCCGAATGTCGATGAGCGGGGGAGGGTCATGGCGGATAGGTAGCGCATGGCTGTTAACTGACTTAGGAGGCTGTTCTGCTCAAGGAGGTAAGGGCGCGACCATACCTGACTCCGGTCGGAGCGGAGATCCCATGCACCGGAGTCACAAATGACATGGAAGAAGAAGATGGTTGCGAGGACGACCTTCATCTTTGCTTGAAGGGGCCAAGTGATGTCAAGGGAGGGAGGTGCTTGGGGAAAACTCGATGTATGCGAACTTGACGTACAGGGTTCTGAAGGGTTAGAGGAACAGAAGGGCAGGAACCGTGTCCGATCGAGGACCTCTTTATGAGCTTGTCGGCGATTGCTGAACATCTTGACCTACTTAATATCTGAATAACTTCACATTCTGAGTATTCGGAGCAGATCCAGAGTACTTCGATCAAAAGGAGACCGTGGGCCGGATCAGGTGCAACGAAAAGGGGGTGTTTGGTAAACACCAAACTGGTTGTTCTTCTTCAAACGTCAACTTGCTGTACTCAGAGGACCAACCAGTCGCCATCACGAAGATAAGGCTTGTGTCAGCTGCTGTGGCTATAAGAAAAGTTTTGATTCCGTTGCTTTTCTGACCTCTAGTTTGAAATAGCAAAAGTGAAAGAGTAAGACGTTTGTTGTAGTACGTTGGTGCCAGTACCAGGTCATCAAACCCTATTCATCCCAACTCAACAGCCGAGAACAAGGTGGTGAAACTAGATTTTAGTTTGGGTTTCTCTCCTTATAATTAAGATACCAAACAACACCCAATTTCGTGCCCGGCTTAAATATGTGTAGAGTTTTTAGGGAGTTATGAAGTCGTGTCTGCAACCATGCAATCATCTGTCTAGCAATTAATTCTTAGAACTGCTCCAACCCCCAAAGCATACATCCAGGAACTGATTTGGCAATTTTATAATGTTACCGCAACCCAAACTTTTACAGCAACTGGCAAGTGAGATCACTGTTTTGAGGAGACCTTCATCTTAACTAGTATTGGGCTCTTCTCCCACAGAATAAAGCTCATCTGGTCCTCCCACAGACCGCTCTGCGGACACAGCGTCATGTCAAAACTCCACAGCAACTTGGCTAGAATAAGTCGTAACTCGTGATAAGCCAAACTATCAACTTGTCAGCACTATGATTTATGATTAAGGAGTGCCCGGGGGGAGGGGGGAGATTCGGCATACTTTTTCCCCAGACAATTTCGCGGTCCTGTCGAAAATGGTTGCACAGCTTCCCTGTGGTCGTCATCATAGCCGCTCCCGGAAATCCACCGCTCAGGCTCGAAGCTATCCGGATCACTGAAATTGAGAGGCGACCTAGAGGCAGCAAACGTCGAAACAGCGACGCGGAAACCTCCAGGGATATGCTCGCCGCAAATTGTCGTACCCTCGCGGGGCGTAACCCGCCAAAGCGGCGTCGGCACAGGTGGATAGAGCCTTAGGCCCTCTTCAATGCACGCACCGAGGTACTTCAGCCTCTGTAGCCTCTCAAGCGTGAATCCATCGTCTCCGCGAATGGCGTCCCTTATTTCCCGAACGAGCTTGTCCATCTTGTCGGGGTTCTTGACAAGGTAATATGTCAAACCGCTCAGCAGCGTCGCTGTGGTCTCAGTACCGGCAAGCATGAAGATGGAAGCATTCGAATACATCTTCTCTGGCGTCAGGCCTTTCCCCTCTGGCTGTGAGAGCACCAGTGTCCAGATATCCTTGCGTCCATCAGCGCGGTCGCTTTGCTCCAGACGTCGCTTTACGCGATCTGCTGAGTGAGCAAAGTGCGCCTCCGTTGCTTTTCTCATGAAAGGTGGTTCGAGGAGCTTGTAGAGACGATTGAGCCAGCCGTATTCCCTCCATATGGTAGATATGGCGAGGATGCGGGTGCTATCAAAAATATTCCGGACCCAGTCTGTGTAGTTCGAGGTCCGAAGCATACCCAGGGATTCTCCAAAAGTTAAGTCCGCCATGATGTCGAAGGTGGTAAAGTTGTAGAGCTTCACAGCGTCGAATTCATGGTTGGGGTCTTCGTCTAGGGCTCGGCGGATATTGCTCACTAGTTGGTTGACGTAGCTGTCCAGGAGGGGTTGTTGCTCTTTGAGGGTCTTGTCGGAAAATGCGTGAGAGAATATGCGGCGGAGTCGACCATGTTCTGTGCCATCCCGTTCGGTAAGCACATTCCTGTGGCCGTCAAGGTCCATCTCGTCGTAGAATCGCGGGTCTTTGACGTTGGCTTGTCTACCTCCACTCCGATGACCGTAAATATCCTTCCATGCCTCTGACTGGATGAAACTGAGACGGTCGGGACCTACTCGGACGATGGGTCCATATCGGGTATGTTGGGCCTGAAGCCATGGGAGCAGACGACCAGAAGCCACCACGCAAGAGTAGACGATACCGGTGGCTGCAGTGTAAGGAGGACCGGGATATTTCGACAGGGTGAAAGTGCATTCGATATATAACCCGGAGCAAAATGACAGCACAAAAGAGTGGCTAGGTCGGTTAGATACTTTGGTATGGAGTTTAATGGATAGGAGTGAAGATTCATACCAAAATCGAAGCCACAAGTTGCCAGGTCGGCGGCAGCGTGGCTAGCGTACCATGCAAAGAGATGGGCCTCTCCATTGGTAACTTCAAGTGAGTTCACGCCGCAACTAATAATTCAATAGAAAAAAAAGAGATTTTTTGATATCGCGACAAAGGGATAATTCCGTTGCGATATCAGCAGTATTTATAACCTTCATGTCCGCAGCAGGCAGCCCATATAGGCCTTGACGCTTCATGACACCAAATTTAGCTGTGGGAATTATCCCGCGCTCGTATGTGAGTAATACATTGCTCGTTCAGTACGGATTCCGCGGACTACGAAAAGTCGAAGACATTCTGGCCGGTATCCAAGACAAGTGTTCCCATTGGACAACAGCGAATGGAGAACTTTGTGACACAGTCAAAGAATGCGAGTATGATGTTAGCGGAATCCACCACGACTTAGAGAAGTCCGAGGTCTGTACGCGGCCGCTGACGTGGTGTCCGATATCCGCGTCCCACGGGCTGCGGACTGTAGGTCACCACATACCACATGTGCTAGAAATTTGTAGACGTTATTGAATGCAGGTAGGTCGGACCGATCGTAATGACACGTGGTATGATGCCGCGTCTTCGCCGGCTCTTTTATGTCTGGGTGGAGAATTATATGATTACATACGTTCCGTGCGGTGGTGCACATTCGTCGATAAGGAGAGAGTATTTATGAGAAAGAGACTCTGAAATGGTTAGACATACATTCTAGAAGTCTCGATGTTGTGCGTCTCCCTGCAGTGATGTCAGAGCTTGAACTAAGAGAAATCCTGTCTTGGTTTGCGAGCCAGCTTATAATACCGCAGTTTCAAGATAAAGTCAGTCGCCACTGTGCCTAATTATGTTGCGCTGCGGGGGGCTTGGTTCTATTTCCTGTCCGGCCCATACAAAACACTACCTAATTCCCAATCCCACCCTCGAGGTCTCCCAAAGTACCGTCGCATCTCTGATGACAACTGTGGTCACACGCTCGATGAAGCTCTCCATTTCGTCTTGGTAATACGATGCCATCTTGGCCTCCGGACTGACGAGCACAGAACAAGACGGCAGTTCGTGATATTGATGGCCCATGGCCACCGACCTCCACCACGGGAGCAGCCTGCATGCCTAGAATTTCAACAGGCTCTCGATGACGGCCTCCTCCCACACTGTGCCGTCGCTAATGCCGACACAGAGCAAACGTTTGACTGCGCGACAGGAACCAGGGAAGCTGGGAGCAGGAGACTCAAACAACGTAATACCCGTGCCCATGAACCGGGTCATGCTGTCATAAGCGCGCTGGTCTAGCCATAAGCTGTGGCATTCAAGCACCGGGATGACCCAGTATCCGTATCCGGCGAATAGGGGCTTCGTGTTTCCAAAGACCTGTATTTCTCGCTCGGGGTGTCGTCCTTGCGCACACAGACGAAAGGGAAGGGCTCCATCCCAAGGCCACTGCCTAGTAAAAGAGCTGATTAGGTCCGAGCGCGTGTGTAGGGTTTTGGTGGGCCAATTTACCGTGGGCTTTCCAAAGCTCTATGTCGACCGAGTAGCGAAACATGGCGTCCGTGACACTCGTTTCGCCCTTTGAGAAGAAGGCTTGTACGAGATCGGTACCGAGAGAGAGAGCGCGCTCTCTTCCGTCTTGCTCTAGGAGGCTGACGTTGCCGCCCTCTGCATAGGCGAGGCGGCTGAATATATAAACGCGACGAGTAACGTCAATTATCTTCTTCGCCTTGTCCATATCTTGAGGCGTCGCCATTTTGAGCGGCGAGATATTGTCCAAGAAAGGATGCAGTCGGAATGTGTTGTTTGAAGATGGGTTGACGTGCAGTGACGCCCCATTGTAAATTTGAGGGCGATATGGGATCCCACGCTCTTGCCTCTGGCTCACACTTTTTGCAAAACGCTTGCTTTCTTTGAAGAGCCACGGCCGTAACACGTCGAAATTTTTGGGCAAGTTCCTGCCCAATGCAAAACATCTTTCCTGCTACCTGAATCTATGACCTATCCCAACGGCAAGAAGAAGACATCTCTCGCACTAGCTTCGGGTCCCCGTCTTTCGGCTAGAGCCGCTGTGCGTCCGCCAAATCCAGTCTCTGTTCCCTCGGCGCCGAAGCCAAAAGTTATCGCCGGTGTACATGTACCCACTCAATGATCCGATCCAAAAATGGCAGCACCGCTCTTGACTCTCAGCACTGTCTGCAAGTTCTCCAATCTCAGGGGTTGCTTTTTCTGCTTCGCAAGCAACCACGCTGTCTTCACAATGTTCTTGATCTGCCGCCCGTTCAGCTTGTGCTCAGCCAACACCGCCAAATCACTCTCTGACAGAGTGCTCTCACTGCCCAGCTCTGTAGCACCATCGAGCTGAGATCGGAGAAACGTCCGCCAGACATACAAACGGCTCTCAAAGTCGAGAGCCTCGTATTGAATAGTGAGATGGATTCGGCTTTCGAATGCTGCATCGAACGTCGTGACTCGGTTCGTCGTCAGGAACATCACGCCGCGGAAGTACTCGAGCTGGCGGAGAAAGATTGACACAAGTCTGTT
>Ga0247760_1003044_pt1 | contig 11512 bp, 7 predicted proteins | sample UWRJL171409R4_FD_179936 | JGI IMG/M metagenome (GOLD analysis project Ga0247760, IMG submission 179936) | Plant litter microbial communities from Arlington Agricultural Research Station in Wisconsin, United States - UWRJ-L171-409R-4 | ecosystem: Environmental > Terrestrial > Plant litter >...
CCCCCCGGACGGTTCAGTCTGGATGGCCGTTTTTGAACTGAACGCGGCCTGGGGAATCCGCAAGGTCTATCCTGGTTACGGCCAGAATGCGGACGAGGCCACCGCTATCGACAACAGCGATCCGGATGTGGAGCGAGACGACGGCACCTACCAACCCCAATTCAGCCTCATACTCGACATGAACACGCATATTCTTCAGAAGTGCGCCTCCAAAGACAGCCAAGATATAGTCGACCAATACATGGTATTCGTCTGTGCTGTAGACGACAAGAGCCCACCCCCTGGGACGAAATATCCTTGCCGTCTTTGCCTGTGGATAGCGAGATGCTGATGACTCGTGATTTCGGGGCTTACAGGTATGATCCTGAAATCGACAACCTAGAAAGCAACGAGGTTATTTCAGACAAACGACCGGCCGTCGTAAAGAAGGTAGCGAAGAGGACATCTAACACACGCTGGAACATTTTGGGATTTCAAGTGCGGACCTTCCCAGCTACTGTTTGAATCTTCATGTAGATTTAGTCCGGATGTGCAATTCAAGGAGCGTTAGGAAGCCCAGTCGGGCTAAGCCTTCTTGGAAACAACACAGATAACTCTAGATTTATTACAACCCAACGATTCCTTGACAACGCCTCCGATCCCCTAGGCTGTCTCAAACTCTTCATCCCCAGCTTCGCTATCGCCACAGGACCACTCATCCAGCAATGCATCCCAACTATCTTCTTGCAACGCCTTCATGAGAAGCGCCGGGCTGTCGTCCCAACCCTAAGTGCTCGCGTCTCCTAACCCTACTACATCTGTAACCTCATTTCCTAGCTTCTTCCTTTCATCAACTTCGCCTTCGTGATTCCGTGCCCCGGAATCGCCCAGATCCGGAAAAGGGTGAAGCAATATCCGGACCAGCATAGGTGTCTCATCACCCATACTCAGCGGAATGTACTTCACATCAAGTGGTGCGAACTGAGCGGCCCAGATTCTTGCATCTTGGTGCCCATACAAGGCCTTCGACTCAAATTTGTGGTTGAATTCCACCTCAGCGCTAGCAAGCGAGGTTCTAGTGAGAATTGCAACGGCTGCTGCCACTGGGTCTGGCGGCAGAACTGAAACACATCCCCCTTTGATAGCAGAGTTGCTTGACATCCGCGTTGATGAGGAGTTGTATTCCAGTTAACATCCAGATCCTCGGGCTCCTTCTCCCACCAAACTGGACTTTGCGGGAATAGTAGCCGGCTCTTGAGAGCGTAAGTTTATCCGCAAGCCAGGCTTCAGCGGCGGGATTTTTCAGTATAAATTCGTTGAGAAAGGCTTTCGGTCTACCATCAATGTTAAATAAGTTCGGGGGTGGGTTTGGAGGGAGGGGAGGTCTCTAACTTCTTTATCAGTACCTAATTCCAACCTTTGCCGAAATAGTGACATCTCGGGGCCCGGTTCTGCCAGTTTTGATGTGGATAATTTCGACTAAACCCGCACTGATGAGCCAGTCGGATGACGCTGAGAAGTGCAGCTCGCAAGGCTCATCGCGCTGAGGCTGACGCAACCATTCCTTGATGTCGATTAGTCTGTGAGGTGGTCAGGTTCATGGACCATCTGGAAAGAATGAAAGAAGGAACTTGCGGGGCAATTCGAAACGCTTCTGCTCGATATCCAGGGGATTTGCAGGGTCCAAGTAAAGATTGCCAAGAGACATGTCATCGTCGCTGAGGCCGCGACTGTAAACTAAAAACGTCCTCTTCTGGGAGATATTCATGTGGGCGTGCGGTTAACTGAAGATTTCGTGGGAAGGAAAGAAAGTGGTTCACGACTCGCTGGGTAAGCTGCCTAAGGTCCGGTACATATTATGAGGTTTCGCTGAGGTATGTGGTTAAAATGATGCGCTAGGCCGTTCGTGCCACAGTTGTCCGCAGTTGGGTTTCGCTTCTAGCCAATGCATTTGTCGGACAGATGTTGGCGCTGCGCCACAACGACAGAAAGAGGGACTTCTAAGGCTGCCATAACATCGACATGAGCATACAGTGCTGCCCAAGATGAATTTCTTCTCATATCATCACCCGCTCTCCTCGAGCATCCACGCACACCTACACACAAAACCCAACCCTGAGGGTTTTGGGGGCGTTTGTGCCGATGATTTCGCAATTGGTTGACAAAAGCGGGGAATTTCCTCCGGTTTTTAAGGGTCAGAACGGCACCCCCAGAGGGGAGCCCCCTCCCCACCTACAGTTCCAATACTACTGTTAAATCCAAGCCCTGGTTGTCGTAATCTATTCCATGGCGGGCTCTGTAGGCATTGGACGTTGCAGCCTTCTTGGGGGCAGTGTGCTGAGATGAGTGGATGAAATTTATAACTCGTCCGCCTAGTGTCAGATGCAACATTTAGCCCTTTGGATTCTTACTAGTAGTTGCAAGTTTATCACCTGGAGAACGGAGACGGAATTACCGACCTCATCTGGTTGGATTGACCATGCAAATATGAAAGCGGTGGAACGCATCGGCAAATTTGACAGAAAAGGATAAGATTCGACCTGGTTATCGAGTCCTATCCGGCTGAACTGACGTAGGACAACCATCATTGGACAAGCTTCACAGCACAATAGTCTATATAGTTGAGGCAGGAGCACCTCAGTTTATCCACCATGACAATTCGCCTCAAAACCTCCGAGATATGGGATACCCCGTCGTCGAGTCTGTGGAAGATGTGCCACTTGAATTTGAAGTGAAGGAGGGAGCACCCGCACCAGTAGAGTACCCGACATCCTTACAATCCTCGGTGTACACATCTAGTCTACAAATGGGTGATAAGATACCACATCCCATCCATGACCTTTGATTCTTCCGGCCTGTCTAAAGTGTTGGGCGTGTAATATCGCGCGAAATTTAGGTCGCACAAAAACACACTCTAAGCGGTCTCCTGACCTGATCTCTATTTGTACAATACAAGTAGCTCTCTACGGTCTCCGGCTAAATCCTCCTCGTGATGTCGGGTTGGGTCTCGAACGCCGTATCCCCGCACTTTGTCAGACCCTAAGCCCCATAATCCACAATGACATGGTGTGGTGCGACTAAAAAGTCCGAATAGCCGGGTGTGCTGCTATTCTGCAGGCATCAGCCCTTTGAAGTACCATCGCCTCGTATTGAAGCTGCTCGCACAGAGCCCGGCACTGCCCTCACTTGCCGCTCCGCAACTTAGCAGCCCATGGTAGCCATAACAGCTATAAATCTTAGCAACTGCTTGTATCCTATTAATATCTAACAGACCTCGACATACATCCCCAATAATCCCCTTCTCAACATCTCTAACGCCCTAACCTATACAATGCGTGCCTTTGCAGTCCTCTCCCTCGCAGCTTCCGCATCTACCGCTCCCATAACAATCTCCAGCTATGAGTCCGCTACCCCTAACTTCTCCACCTACAAAGGGTTTACTCTCGTCGCCAAGGTAATCTCCGACCCCTCCCACCACCTCGCCTCCTCCGTCAACAACCGCGTCGTCATCGCCGCGCACACCGGCGCCGGCTTCAACGTCGCTGTCCTCTACCCTGAGGGATACCCCGGAAGCATCTTCTACCAAAACGGTACTGCCGAGCAAGTCGCATTGGGCGAGACAACCATCATCAACGATGAAGCCATGCCGCCATCTCCCTTTGGGATGCAGATTCAGGGCCCCGAGGCTTTCGACCTTACGTACCCAACAGAACACTCTGTTACCGTAAATGTGGGGCTAGGGTCGAAGGTCTCGTTGGAAGAGCAGAGGGAGATTCGGGTGTTGAAGAATGGATTGGATGTTAAGGGTGTGGGGACGTTTATGGCTTGTAATAATACGGTGCCGTATTATCAGAGCAGTTTTTGGACGTTAATGTATTTATATCCCGGTGAAGAGCTGGCGGAGGGTACGTGTGTGCAGATCTTGCTGGTGCCGAAGTGTGCGGTTTTGGGGGCCTTGCCTGACGGGGCGTACTCAAGTCATGAGTTTGCGGTTGAGGTGAAATGTTATGACGATCCCGGAGCATTTGCAGGTTGGGTGGGAAGGGATGAAGAGTAAAGGGATTGGCAAATAAGTCGGTCCTTCAAACCTAGGTAGTGCATGTAAATAACTGAGAAAACAATTTGTTGCATGTCACTAAATGAAAATGTGCCCACTCCCCTCGTTGACAAATAGGTGATCACTCAATTTAGTTCTCAAGCAAGCCTTTCATCATGCACCACCCCAGCTATAAGTCAGCGCCAGGCAAATCATCTATCCGTCCCATGTAAGCGCCTTTGCAGTCCTTCTGGGACTCTCTAGCACTGCAATTTTAGCCCTCCCAAGGGCTACAAAAGCCCTAGACCAGATATCTCTAAGACCAGATATCTCTAAGACAGAAATGGAGATTTAATAGGGGATGCAAACTCGGTTTCATAGGACCCTAAGGGAAGGGGGGGTCTTAGTTTTGGGGCGTAGGAGCCTAAAACTATACCCTCGTGAAAAGCTGCTATTTTGAATTTCCAGAACTCCGCTGAGCTACCTACTTGTCTGGACCGTGTTTGGCGACTTCCCTGATCATATCCTGAGTAGCGCTTGAGCAGCACCTGAGCAAGGTGGGGAGGGGTGGTATGCGTGACTGGGGGTTGGGCAACTTTAGGGTAAAACAACAACGTAAGCATCTGACAAAACAATGCGCTAGCCGCACCAACCACACAGTGTATTTAATACAGGGTTACAACACTTCTAAGTCAAGTTGTAACATCTGTAGGAAAATGACAGTAAAGTGAATAAAGCTACAGGGGAGTCCATAACTTACGAAATGAGTTGGAAAGACCTAAGACCTACTGGCCATCTCCCAGACACTTGAAACAGCGGTACGTAAAGCCGTCTATCCGTATTACGGTTCTGGAAATAGATAACTTAGCCTAGGCATAATGGGTTCAAAGATAGTGGAAAAGGTGAAGAGTAACATTATGAAACCTAAATATAATATATATGATTTATTAATATGTTAAGATTACAAGCTTTTCTTCTCCTATAGGTAAAGCGAAGTAAAGTGCAGCTAGGTGGTAGTAAAGGTCCTGAAACTGGGTCCTTGTAACTCCACTGCCATTTTAAACCCGTAATAACTGTAGCTGAAGTAGCCTAGAACTGTAAACCCCTTGCTTAGTCTGGCTTAATCTAGCTTAGGCTAAGGCGGTAACTGTTTAGTTTTAAAGAAGGAAAGCGAAATTCGTGGTGTTGATTTTAGGGTGGTGAAATCGATGTTTTAAAGTTTAAAACCCGGTATACTTGCGAATGATAGCCTCCTCTAAGTCACTCGGCAGGTTAGGCACCATCTCCGCGCAGTTTTCCATCGAGATGAAGTAACCATGCTCCCGCATTGCCGTAATGAAATTATCCAAAGGCAGCGAGCTAAACTCCTCCTCGATAACACTTGACACGTCCCAAACCTTCCCGTTGCGAAAAACATGGAACTCTTTGAAATATCCCGTGGATTCCGCTCTCCATGAGAACTGCCCGTTGTCGGCACACTCCTGAGTGAGTTCGGACCATCCTTTACTTTGATAGTTTGGTTCCCACAGCTGCGGTTGCCGAGAGCCACGAAGAGCTATTTTGTTCGGCTTGATAGCCACCAGCGTCGGTCCTTCAAAGCTTGAATGGGCCTGGGAGAGCATCCCCACACTGATTTCTGCTAGCTCGACAACCTTTTGAGGCCACTGACTCTCTGGCTGAGTGTATTCCCCCAAAACGGTCGATAGTAAGTAGCCTAATGGCACCATAAAGACGGCCAGCTCGGCTAGCGAACCCTCAACCATCCTCTGAATCGCCGACGGGAGTCTACTTAACATCATAGCTCCATCTCTCTTCTCGCTGTGGCAAGGCAGGAGGTAGACAGCGACCGGCTCCTCCAATACGGGCTCACGGCGGAGGGCCTCGTTAAGCAAGACGAGCAGAGACTCTGTCTGGAATGGTCCATTTTGGCATAGATAATCCACGATACGGTAAACAAACGATCGAGGGCATCCGAGTATCTGAAGACCAGTTTCACTTTTAGCTTTGACAAAACCCAAATCCTCTGGAATTATGGTCCGTCCATCGATGGCGTCGCCAGCTTGCAAGAATGTGATAAGTTCTTCACGTAGCGTATGTAGCGCCGCATAGTTGGTGTAGCTCCGATAAACACCGTTGATGAGGCAGTGAGTGATGTACTTTCGGTATATGTGGTCGACTTTCCTGTCGAATGAGCCCGACAATAGGTTTGCTATGCCGTGGACGCCGTTGCAGGCGAGTGCGCCAACCAAGTCGGGACTCGGAAACGCAGAAGATGGCAAATTTCCAGGGTCGTGAAAGTAGGGAAAACAGCCGGTCCTATAGGTGCGATAGAACTGCCAAATTATAGCCTTGTAGTCATGGTACTCCGGCTGGATTTCGTCATCTTGGACGAGCTGCCAGAAAGAGTGCCCAAGGTTACAGAGCCACTTGGAAGCGTGATTCATATTTTCGTCATCTTCGCCAAACACCCCATATTCGACTGTGACAGGTGTGAACATGCGGGTGAGGACTAAACGGGCCCGCAGACAATTTAACGTGCGGTCGATGTTGGTAGAATGATCGCAGGTTAGTATCTGGGCCCCTTCCATTGTGGATGTAAGAAAGTCGGAGGCGGCCCGGTGTATGAACCGAACTTTCGTCAGCAAGAAGAAAGATACGGAATCGTACGGGCTGGGTGGAATGAAGAGGTCCGCGTAGGATTCTGTATAACACTCCAGAATGCCGGCACACCGTGTGCGTATATGAGTCGCGATTAACTCGCATTTTCGTATAAGCTCTTTGGTGGCAAATCCTTCCTCCAGATCCAAAAAAGATCTTCGGACCGATTCATCCAAAGCGATCATCATCTCCAGGATGCTGATGTCAACGCCGAGTTGGACGTCCCGTGAACTGAGGACCTGGTTAAAGTAGCGGGCTGCCTCAAGTTGGTAGAGTTCTTCATCGTCACCGAGGCGTCTCCACATTTCTGTGAACAGTTCATGCAGACCCCTTGGGAACGCTTGGGCCCGGTGTAAGAGGTCATCGAAGCTGTCACCATTCTCAAGGCCTCTCTGAAGACTGTTCAAGACGATTCGAACCCAAAGGAAAACCCCCTGGGCGGTATCACATATGTGGTCTGCTAGGTCACCGAGACTCGACTGCGATTTCTCGAGACCCGAAGTGAGGTACGGCTCCAGTGTTGCCCTCACAAAGCAGCGGATATCATGCTCGGTCAGGTCCTGAAGCTTCAGGTTTGGTCTTCGGCTTAAGCTTCTGTCAAACGCTGGCTCTGGACGACTTGAGACGCAAATTTTGACACCGGGTGTTTTCTGAAGCCTTGATATTAAACCGAGCAGCTTCTTTGAACCATCGGAAGACAGGACTTCGTCGAGGCCATCGATAATGATAAAAGTCCCCATGGGTGCTGCCGACAAGGTTTGTTGAAGAAGATCTTCCAGCTCTGGCTCGGACCAGTCCGTGACAGCATCTTTAGTCATCGCTGCGGGAAAGTTTTGAATAATACGGCCGAAAAGATCCTCATCCATGAAGAGAATTTGGTATAGCAATGAGCAGAGTGTCCCCTTGACACTCTTCTGCAGGGGCTGACCGGCGCTCCACAAAAAATGGGAGAGTATACGCGCGCCTGGGCTCCAACTATCAAGTAGCTCGCGCGTGCGGGAATCTCTTGAAAGGAACGCCATGAATGTGCTTTTCCCAGCACCGGCCTTGCCCGATACCCAATAAAGCTCGTCATTCGACCGCAGCCAATCGGTAAGGCTATCCCAGGCGGTCACTTCCGGTCCTCTCTCGTCGGAAGACTCATGGGAAGAGTCTCCGAGGATAAAACGCCGGCTGTCTCGGAAGGCCCACTTGTATGTGTCTTCATGGTGGGTGCTGATCATGTTACGGCGTTCGTTCAAGCCGGCGTACTTGAGACCAGCAAGCAGCCGCGCACGAGCTGCTTCGTCTCGGGCTCTGGAAAATTCAGTCCAGACTTGTTGCCGCACCTTCGCGGCTAATAGCTCTGCAATTCGAGTCTCGCCGTTGGAGTATGCGGCAATGAATCTTTGAAGGGCCTCGTTCAGCGTGTGGAAATCTTGGCGGCTACAGAGCGCGTTGGCATCGGCCTGTGTACTGTTGACGAGTCAGCCAACCGAACCAGGGCAGACGAAAAGCTTGGTACTTATACGAACCATATTCTCAACAGAAGGCCGGACTCTAGCGTGGTTTGGTACGCACGCAGGTCCTTCTCCAAGCGTTCCAAGCGGCCTTTTCGGAGCCTCAACTTCACGGCCGTCTTGATGGATTCGCGCAATTTCCCCCGGATTGCGGACCCGGCCAACTTGTCCAGCTCGCAGGAAAGCTCTTGCGCAGAGGTGTGGCATGACTTGGCGAGCCTCAGCAGCTGATGTTCGGCCTCGGTGTGGGGTTGGGAGATGGTTGCCAGCGACTCCTGCAGGCTTGTAGACAGAGCCTTGAGGGTAGTCGCGTTCTCGCCGAGACTTGGGTATGCATCGCCTGTCTCTAGCAGGCGCTTTGACAGTGAGTAGGTCTCATTTGCGGCGCTCAATATCTGCATGACATTACACGCAAGGCCAAGCACTGCGAGAGCCTCCATCTTTGGCTCGTGGGCAAGGGAGAGAGAGGTAACTCGGATTAGGAGAGACAAATCAATCACGGGGCTAGGTTTAAACATCAAGCGCTGGGGCAATGCAACAAGGTTGACAGGAATCGTGACTCCTGCACAATCGAAGTGGAAAGAGCATGGTGCCTCATGGTTGCCTCAGCGATATCTCGAAAGCGGGGAACAAACCACTATACACGTGACACCCACTACACGTGACACACTACACGTGACACAATCTATGTGTCTCTGTCACCAAACCGCACTAAGCGGAATGGTTCTGAACCTAGTTGGATCACCTGGCCGAACCCCTAAATAGACTTAGTAAAAATGAATATTTCTAAGAAACAACAGGGTTAAAGTACAATCTAGAATGGCCCCTTATGCATCCTTAAGTCTCCCCCTGTTCGGCTTGAATCGGACCTTCCAGTTCTTCCAGTCGACCGCCACCTGCGCTGTGCCGGACGAAGCAAGAGTCCACTTCCAGGGGCTGGGGTCGAGGCAGCTTCTTACTTAGGGCCTACCCAGCTCTTTGCACTTCACGCCACGGCGCGGCTCTCCTGGATTCAGTCCAATGCTTGACTCGGGTCGTTGTGTTTGCGCATGGCCCACGCCATCTCGCCGACTGAGATGCCGTCGGTCTTGTATTCCTCCATGTCAAGTGCTTTGAGAATTCTGTGGCAAGCTCAACCCGGCCCCCTCCAAGTCTTTCTCCCGCTAACTTTGTTTTCGCTTTCGTGAGAACTATGGTGTCATCTACTCAGTACATGTTTGCATTATCGAATGGCCATGCCGAGATGCGCCCCAGTCAAACGATCACTGAATGGAAGATGTCGCAAACTTCAGATATTCCCATCGACGACGGCTCTTGAGGTCAGATACATGATTCAGGACAGCCGGGCTACATCTCTCAATGCACAGTGCCTTGTATTTCATGGCAAACGAATGGAAGACAATATATCGATGGTCAAAGGGTAGGTGATCCGAGCAGCAAAAATCCTGTCACATTGACGACCTGCAACGTCACTGAAGTGAGTACAACACTGTCCAATTTCTTTGAATTAACTTTCACATCATGACTTGCGGGCCCGCAGAACAGACTTAGGAATACTATCTTGAGATTGAGATTCACTCATCCTGAAGCAACTAAACCTTCGTCCTCATATACATCCGTGAACTCGCAGCCGAGACGAATGGAGAACCCTCAACCTCCTCATACCCTACAGGGCGGATTACCGCGGCCTCTGGCGGCAGCTGGAAGACGACCGCGGCCACCGCGGATTCGACCCCAGAGCAGGCAAGCAGGCCGTCGGGAATTGGCGGGCCGCTAAATGTCTTGCAGTGGTGGCGCGAAAAGCGCGCCCGCGACATTTGCTTCACCACGTGGGTTGCGATTTTCGGTGCGCTGCTGGTGGTTTGGCTTTGGCTGCGTCTACTGTAACAGCTGGTGCACTGCTGCATACGAGACGATCGCGACGCGGAAGAAGGACGTATCACGGACGGCTGAGCCACTGGAAATCCCGAAAGAAAATCAAGGAGGGGTAAGGGGCCTACGATAAGTTTCTACTACCTGGTAGGGGAGGGGACAGAGAATTTGGGCCCACATGTCACGTACTCCCGCTCCTATGTTAGTACCAATAACAAGGTCCACGGCCACTCCGGGCCGAATGGTACCTTCACCGTACCGGCCATCAAAACCGCCGCCGCCCGGTGGGCTCAGAGGCTCCTTCGCGGCAACACGACGGCGGTTGTCTTTTCACGGATAACTCCGAGGTTACGGCGGCGGGGTGGACCCACAACCAGGACACGGAGAAAAATGAGTTTGGTAAGTCACGTGACCGTCATTGGCCCCTGACTGGTTGCTGGGTCAAGATTCTTGACAGGGGGTGGGCGCGGCAAAGCTCTGCTCAGGGCATATTCGCCCATCCAATTGTGTTGGGATGCGATTCGCCATTCACCATTTCCGACGCGAAGACGTTTCTCAATCCAGTGAGCACAAATTTAGCCACGCCATTACCACCAGGTCGACCGGTGTGATGACCCTGCCTGGTGGCGCCTGGCGCTGTCGAGAGACATGATCCAGACAGACCCACATGGATCCTCTAGCGCTTCCGTGCCGCAAAACAGGCCAAGGATCGAGTTCCACCCCGTTGGCTCCTTTTTGGATAGTAATTCATCCGTGATTAGTTTCTGGAGATATGCCATTGTGTGCTGCAAAGCTAGATTTCGGCCTCTGTGGTGGATTGTCTCCTTAGATGGCGGCCATCATTCCTGCCGCGGGCTGTATGAGCATGGGAATGCGAAATGATCTTTGCCGACACCGTGCATTCCCGCTATCATCCCATCAATCCTGGTCCCCGCGATGGCCGGGCTCGGCAGTCAAAAGGGGATGATGTTCCTGGCCCAAGTCGCCGGACCCCAGCAATCCAAGGTCCCACCTAATTGCATCTAGGGACCGGGTTGTGACGGAACTCTCACGATCGCTTCCCCGGCGCTAGACCCCTGGAAAGGGAAGGTTGTCTGGCTCAGTTTGGCTTAGTTCGCCGCGCGTTAACGCGGTCTAGGCGAGGGCTAGTCGTTGATTCAAAAGATGCCGACGACTCTCCCCGCTCTCAACGGTCTGGCTCTTGGTCTCTGCCGTCACATTGGCAAAATCTGAGATGTCGGTGCGGAGTAGGTGCGCCGATGCTGCCGCCATGACTGGGTCCGGAGTGTCTCCGGATCTTTCGATCGGGACACGCACACTTACGGTCCTGTATCCCCTCTTCGCTGTGGCCCTCCTGGTCTATTCGGTCCGCATGTGGTCGCGCATGCGACCCAAACTCCGACTCAACGCTAGCGATTACACCGTGACAATTGCGTTTGTAAATACCCCCCCCCCCGGTCTCGTGGTG
>Ga0247760_1003046_pt1 | contig 11501 bp, 5 predicted proteins | sample UWRJL171409R4_FD_179936 | JGI IMG/M metagenome (GOLD analysis project Ga0247760, IMG submission 179936) | Plant litter microbial communities from Arlington Agricultural Research Station in Wisconsin, United States - UWRJ-L171-409R-4 | ecosystem: Environmental > Terrestrial > Plant litter >...
CCCTTCCCCGTTTTTTTTTTTTTTTTTTTTTTTTCATTACACGCATGCAGCCTCAGGGGCTATGGCGTGGCCCACCGGAGGTGGGCGGTCTATCTACCTATTTTATAAGGAAATAGAAAGCAGTGCTAAAATACAAAGTATAGACCTAGGCCGCTTCAAACTAAACGTTTCCAAGTAGTGGGTGTTATAGGCCAGTACTACACTGTAGCCATCCCCTTTCTAAGGTGTTTTTAACCGTCCCCGGTGTAAACATAGTAAGAATAAAATAAAGGAAAAAGGAAAACTAAATCAGATATCAGAAATAACTGTATGAAATAGTGCAATCTATGTTTCTAGCTGTTGTTTTTCGAGCCATTTCATCGTACAGACGTTGGTATCGCACAGGTATGTTGCTAGTGCGTTGCGGCCTCTAGTAGTATAGAAAATTGTTTGTAGAGTGAGTGGAAGCCCTGTGAGAGCTTTTTGAAGCGCCCTCCTTTGCGTGGTATATCTTCTGCATCGTAGCAGAATGTGCGTAGGTGTTTGATCTTCCTCGCACCACCAGCAGTGGCTTGAATCCATTTTTCCAATTTTTGCTAAGTACTTGGCTATAAATCCAATACCAGTCTTTAGTTGGATGTAGGCCGATTGGTACGGTCGTGGTAGGGGTGGAAAGTTAGCTTTTAGGCTGTAAGAGATCAGGTTCCTGGCTACCTTCCTATAGTGTGTGCCTAAGCCTCTGGTTTTTAAGCCTTGTAGTTCTCTGCCTTCCTCATTCAGCCAGTTTTGTTTCCAGTCGTTTTTTAAGATTTGGTTTGCTTGTCTGCGGAGGAATGCTAGTGACACGTAGTGGTTTCTTTCAGGTGTTTTTTCCAGGCCTCGTTTTGCTAGTTGATCGGCAGTTTCGTTGCCTATAATGCCTACGTGGCTAGGGCACCAGTGGATGTAGATTTTATGGCCTTTTTTTACTAGTAGCCGTATTAGTTTTTGGGCCTCAAGTGCATGGAATGTGTGGCCTTGTAGCCGTTGAATTGCGGCCTGGCTGTCGACAAAAAAGTAGAAAGTAGTGGAATTATTACAGGGTGTAGAATTGGCTAGTTCAAGGCCTTTTACTACCCCTATAACCTCTGCATCGGCTACTTCAATAGAAGGGCCTAGATTCCAGCATTTAGCTAGTATAGGTGTGTTGTTTGCACTAAGCCTACACACCGCGGTTGAATTTGTGAGCCCTTTATGGCTTTGTGGTTGACCTTGTGAGCCATCCGTGTAGAAAACCACTGTTGTAGCTTTCTTTATGGGGGCCATGGTGGATTTCAAGTTTTGGAGTAGTTGTATGTGTTGTTTTTTAGCCTTTGTTTTCCCCGCCTTTGTGATGTGAATTGTAGCTTGGATTTTCGGCTCCCAGGGCCTAGCCCAGTGGGCCATTGGCTTTTCCACGTTCCACCCAGTGTTTTTCACCACTTTTTTAAGCCTGCAGGCCAGGCTCAGTAGTTGTGTGGTTGGTTGTAGGCTTTGGAATAGGCCAGGGTCTTCATCGTCTTGCAGTTCATCCTGAACTTGGCTGTAAATAGCTTGTTTTACAGGGTGGTCTTTTTGAAATAGTAGTATACGGAGGCTGTAGCTGTTACAGGCTTTTTCGAATCGTACCTCAGGGGGTGGAATTGCAGCCTCGATTTCCAGTGCTTTAAACGGTGAACCTCTAAAGGCTCCAAGCATCTGTTTCGTAGCTAGATTTTGCAGTTTTTGGAATTTTTGCACTAGTTTTTGTTGTCTTTGACCTGGGCCTTTCCACCACAGCTGTACACCAAAATCAGCTATGGTAGTAATACAGGCTATATATAGTTGTCGTAAAGCTCTAAACGACAGGCCTTTTTGTGTAGTGCTAAGTCGTTGTAAGCCAAAATAGGCTCCTGTAGCTGCGTTGATTTTTATTTCCACGTGGGCCTTAAAATCCAGTTTTCTGTCTAGGTAAATGCCTAGCCACCGTATTGGTTTAGTGGCTGGTTTTACTTCTAGGCTTCCAATTGTAATAGATTCTTCAATAGGCTGTCTTTTTGTATGGAAATGGATCAGTTCTGTTTTCCCTGCATCAAACTGGACGGCTTTATTTTCCGCTAGTAGAAATAGGTCTTTCAGAATAGATTCTAGTAGCCTGCAGTTTTTCACTGCTGATGTAGACGTAACTGATATGCTGAAGTCGTCAACATACGATAATTGAAAGCCTTTTTGGGCCAAAATTTCCGTTACGTAGATAAGGAACAGTATTGGTGAAATAGGGGAGCCTTGAGGTACCCCAGTGCTTATTAGCCGGCTTGCCTGGCTTTGGCCTTCAAAGCACATTTGGATCTTTCTGTTGTTACAGAATGACTCCACCCAGCGTATTAGATTTTCAGGCAGTTGTAAGCTACGCAGAATAGCCAATAGTTGTTGTTTCGATACATGGTCGAAAGCTCCTTTAATATCTAGTAAGATTGTTGTAGTAATGGAGTTTCTGTTGCGGAGCCTTTGCTGTTGGATGTAGTGTAGTAATAACAGTACTGTGTCGACTGCTGAGCGTTGTTTTCGGCCTCCTAGTTGTGAGGAGTGTAGTAGGCCAGTGCCACTGTTGGCTAGAAAGCTAAGCCTCGTTGCAATGATTTTTTCCAGTGTTTTTCCAAGGCAGTTTAATAATGCTATGATTCGGTAGGCCTTTGGTTTTGAATAGTCCGGCTTTCCTGGTTTTGGTAGTATTATTCCAATACTTTCTTTCCAGCATTCAGAGTGTATTCCTGCTGTAAATAGTGCATTATACACTTTAAAGAATAGTAGTGGTACTACTTTGTAGGCTTGTTGTATAATTCCAAATCCTAAGCGGTCTGGGCCAGGTGCTTTTCTTGGATTGGAGGTGGTAATGGCTCTCTCGACCTCTGAAGGCTTTAGATTTGGCCACTCCCACCGTTTTGGCTTTACAAGTGGCTTTGTAGTTGGCTTTGCAAGTGGTTCTACTGTTGGATCCGCTATTGGATCTACTGTTGAACTCGCTATTGGTTGCGTTGGGTGTGGAAATAGTGTAGAAACAAAGGCTTCACACTTTTCTTTAAAGGAATTAGCTGTTTTTTCCACCCCTTCTTTTACATAGCTTATAGCTGGGAATTTTGCGTGGAATTTGGCTTTTGTGTAGTCAAGTGCTTTGAATGCCTCTTTTCCTTCAGCTTGAGCTAGAAAATCGTTCCAGTGCGTTGATTTTGCAGTACGTACTGCGTGGAAATAATTGTTGCGAGCAGTTTTCCAGGCTTTTTTATTTTCCAAGTTTTTTTGTTTTTTATAAAGCCTTTGTATTCTGTGCATTTCTTTCCGTAGGTCGTGGAGCTCCTCTGACCACCACGGTTTTGACCTTTCAGTAATTTTAAGCCTTGGAATGGCTAAATCGGCAGCGCTGGTAATTGTTGTAGTTAGGGCCTGAGCTACGGCCTCCCAGTCATTGTTTTCTTTTGCTGACGTTACTGCTTCCAGTGCTTCAGGCTCTTTAGCCTGTAGTTCAGAGGCAAAAAGGTCCCAGTTAGCCTTTTTCAGGTTGTAAGAGGGTAAGAGGCTCCCTGTACTAGTGGATCGAATAGAATTTACTAAGCCTTCAAAGCCTATAACTTCATGATCAGAGCCTGTATTTTCCTTATAGTGCCAATTACCCCAAGTTATTGTTTTGAACGGAGTGGTGAAAGCTAGGTCAATAATCGACGTGGTACGTAGATTTGATCTGTGAAAAGTGCCTCCAAATTCTTCTGTAATTGCATGGTCTACCAGAAGGTTTGCGTTTAGCATAGTGAGCCAGTCTACAAAGGTAGTAGCTTTTTCACACTTTGAAGGGTCTGCTTCTGAGTTCCACCAGCTGTGGTGTAGATTAAAGTCACCTGCAACAACCGTAGGTTTTTCAGGCTTGAATTGTTGCAACGCCCTTTCCACAGTTTTTTGCCCTAGGTGTGCTGCCTGGGGTTCGTTTTCTAGGGTTGGAAGCCGTTGTTTTTCGTTGTATACATTACAAACGTAGAAGGTTTCTGAGCTGAATACTTCTATTATTTGTAAATCCGAATCACTAGAAAGGTCGTATCTTGGTGTGAATTCCAGGTTCGCATTTTTTCTGATGTATGCAATAGTTCTAGGCCGTATTTTGCAATTTGTAAGGCTTGGATGTGGTAAAACTGTATAATAGGCCGGGTGATTGATGGAAATAAATCCATTTTTTTGGCTTTTGAAGTAGTAGGGTTCTTGGAGCAATACCACTGTAGTCTGGGCTTGGAAGGCTTGTTCCAGTACTGAGTGGTGTGCTACAGATTGCTTGTTTGTATTGTGTTGGATGAAGCTAATTGTAGAATATTCCATTAATAGCTTAAGCCAACTGCCTTTACGGCTTCGCAGTGGGGGTGGTCAGCCAGGTGGTTCTGGCTACAGTTTGCGCATTTGGCCACTAAGTGGTTACATTCGCCGTGTTTTTTACACTCCTTACAGTAGTGTTGCTTTGTGTAGTGAGGTTTTGCACAAAGCCGGCAGGCAATTGTGAGTCTACAAGTAGTAGGATTGTGCCCGAAGCTCTGGCATCGGTTGCACTGAGTAGTGGTGGAGTAAGGCCTATAATTTACCACTTTCAGGCCTATACCTAGTATATCCAGGCCGTTTTTCAAGCATGCTTTTTTTTCTTGTTCTGATTCAACAGAGAAGACAATAGAGGCTTTTTTCTGGTCCTCACTAGGTGGAATAAGCCATCTGGATTTACCAATTACTTGGATTTTGTTGTATTCCTTGCATTCGGTTTTGAACTTCTCAAATCCATCACTAGCCTCTTCTACGGGGATACCGTGCACTACTAGTTTGTTCCAAGTTGTAGGCTTTTCAGCTTTTTGGATTTCTGGCCAGTTTTCCTGCACTACTGGCCACCACTCGTTTTGTACTTCCAGAAACTGATCTGCAGTGTAGAATTTTGTTGTAGTGATTACTATATTGTTGCGTTTCGAAATCTCTACCCTGGCCACTACGTTGCCGTTAAGAGCTTTGTTGAATTGGTCTCGTACAGCTTTTCCGTCGATAGTTACAATTGTAGGTGTGTTTTCCGCTGTAAGGACTACTTTGCTGATGGCTTGTGGTTTTGGTTCCAGCCTCTTTTTCTTCGTAGTAGTTCCAGCTGTAGTAGTTGTAGCCGCACTAGTAGCTGTGGCCGTACTAGTTACGGCTTGTGCGTAGGTCTTTTTAGCAGGTGACTGGCCTGTTGATTTTGTGATTGCACCTTGCAAGCCACTAGTTATACTGTTGAATTCAGGGGCTAGCTGACTCGCAGTTTTGACTAGTTGCAGTGCTTGGTACAGGAGGTTTATGGCAATTTCTCTGTTAGCTAGCTGGCTAGGCTGGCTTTCAGGCTTGCTATTAGCAGTTGGAACAAGCTGGCTAGGCTGGCTTTCAGGCTTGCTATTAGCAGTTGGAACAAGCTAGCTAGGCTTGTTTTTTCTTTCCAACTGGCTAGTTTGCTTTTCAGAGGCCTTTACAAGGTGGTTAGGCTTGTTAACCGGCTCCTTACTAGGCTTGCTAGGCTTTTTAGACAGTGGGGAGGGTGCAGTGCTGGGGGGGGTGGTAGGGGTACTGCTGTAGTGTTTGCTACTGCAGTCTTCTGTAAGGTTACAATTTCCAGAACCATTGATTTGTTGAAAATCATAGTCGGTACCCACGGCTGTTACGCTTGGGGCCACTGATCCTAGTGGGACCTGTTCCAGGCCCGAGTCCACTGTATGTAAGCCTGTAGCCCCCGTATCTTCCGTTGTACGGGGGTTATCAAACAAGCCGGATCGCTGTGGTTCTGGAGTATTGCAGCCCTGTACAGGGGAGCTCACACTTCGTAAGCGCTGTGAGACAGCCGTCAAGGCCTGTAAATCAGTTTTTTCCCCCTCAACGGCCTGTCTGGCACCGTTTCGGAGGCCTGATTTTACTAAGCTCTTAGAAACCATTTGTTCCTCTGAATCAGAGGCTCCCTTTACAGGGACCTTCACTGTAGTTACAGTGTGTTGGGGGCCTGTAGTTACAGGGCTTTCGGGGTCTGTAGGTTGTGTTGTGTGCCAGCGTTGTGCAGTTGGTGCGGCTGGTGGGTTCGCACGTGGATTCGCACGTGGGGCCGGCGTTTGGGGTGGTTTGTGTGGTTGCATTGTTGTGGTGGTTGGATTTGTGGGGCCGGAGGCTTGGCTTCTTAGCGTTGTTGTGAAAAATTTTTTGCTTCGTTTACCCTCTCGAACGGCTACTTTCGCCACCTACTGCGCGCGCGCAACGCAGTGCGCGCGGCTGCAGGTGGTTGGAATAGATAGAGCTTTTCGAGGGCTTTCGAACGGTGTGCGCGGCGTGCGTTTTGCTGCGGTTTTCGCAGCAGTGCACGCGAAGGGGTTATTAAGATGGGCTCTCCCCGTTTTCTTAGTATATAACGAGATAATATTCACGGATTAGCTATATAATAATAATAAAAAATTAAAAACGCCCCAGGTTTCGCTAGTAAAGTAAGCAGGTATCTAATGAATCCTTATAAACTCTTGATAAAATTTACATCTTATTACCTGTAATAAGTATATATAGTAATGTTAACTATCTACCAAGATCTAGGCCCCACCGAAGTCCTGACAAGCCTACTAAAGTCTAGGTAAGGGTCTACTAAAGTCTATGTACGGCCTACTAAAGCCCCACCAGTCTAGGCAGGCCTCTACCGAAGTTCTAGTTCGAGACCGCTAAAGCCCCTGCTAGGGCTACTGATTTAGGCGTCCTAGACGGGTTAACGGTAATATCCGCTGGTAAAAAGCCCGGCTTTAGTCTACCGAAGCCATTACCTTAGGATACCGAAATCTAAAGAATCCCTGCTAAAGTACGCTATATGGTACATTAGGTAACTCTTTCGCTTTACTACCTAAGTAAATCCTACTTAACGTCTATAATGAACCCCTATATATTAAATAACGGATCCGGTCTAGTTGCTAATTTTACTATAATTGTAAGACGTTGAGATACCTTAATAAGTTTAGTAGGTATACTTTGCATTACGGCGGAGGTAAGGGTTTTTAAGGTCGGTTTATTAATCTTAACTAATAACCTTTAGCTAAAGTAATTAGTTAAAGCCGTATAAAACGAGTGAATATACTTATATAACTATCTCCGCTACCTCTAAGTATATAAGGACGAAGATAGGCGAAGGTTTTATAAGCGTTTTTTAATATTTAGTAATTTATTTACGTTTAATTACCTCTTATCTCGAGGTATTTATTTATTTTTAAGCGTTAATATATATATCGATGGCGATACTTACGTTACGATACCCTAAGTATTGGTTTAGGAGTCTTCTATTCTCCCGATTAGAGGTAATAATCCCTTTAAGTAATTTAAATATACGTATTAGTTAAATATAAGTAAATTTAGACCGTATATTATCCCTATCGGTTTTAGCCTTATTTAGTAACCTAAAGGTAGTTATAATATAAGGGTCTAAGCTTGCTATATTACTAGGTATTACGGTTTTTTAAAGTATTATTATCTAATTTACTAAAGCTTTTTCGAAGTAATTAGCAAAGAAGGTAATTATATTTTATTTAATAAGCCTGGAAATTATACGTAGTATTATTAATTTTCTTTTATTTATCTTCTTCTTAATATATACTTAAGCTCTTCTTTCTTTGTAACGACGTCTTTATTTCCTACCTTTATAGGTAGGCGGCGTATTCCGTATAGTTTAAAGCTATTAGAGCGAGTTTATTACTACTATTAACGGAAAACTAGTAGTAATAAAGCTAATATTAATTTTAATATACTTATTAATATCTATAGGATTATATATAATAGCTATCTTACCGCTAGGAATAATGAAAGTAGTAGTAGCGTTATTATATAATCTAAAAGGATAGTGGAAGGGAGGATGTAACAAATTTATCTAGGCTATTTAGCATTTATGATCCCGGATGTAGTTAAGTTGTACCCTGGGGATCCGGGCTCCTGGATAACCTGAGGCCGGGATTTTGTACCTATAAATTGGGACTAAGGTACTTATATACTTGTAACTTAGTACTAGTAATATACGGATATTTATATTTCTATATTTTTATATTTACTATACTTACTATTATATTATAAGTAAGTTACTACTTTTATACCGCTAAGTTGTACCCGTTGATTAAGTATAATTATTACGTTTACTATTTTTATAACTATAGAAAATGTTATTCTTTATTCTCGTTAAGTTAATATCTTTTTTACCTGCCCTAATACCTTTTATACTCGTCCTGGGTTATATACTGGGCCCGACCTAATAGCTAACTCCGCGTCTTTCGCTATATAATCCGAGGTTATAATTAACGTAGTTAAACAAACCCGATAGATCTTTTCGGTAAGAGCTTTAAGGTTATAATTTGTAATACGTCTTTTATTACTTTAAGGGAATAAGTTATTAAGTAGTAGTAGATTGGAAAATAACGTATATTATTCTTTTAGCTATATTTGTAAAAGTGGTTAGTAAGAGGGGGTACCTCCTAGGAAGGGTAGCCTAGTGATTGCTTATACGTATAAGCTTACGGACTTCCTCCCTACCCGTTCTTTTAGTAGTATTAAGGTAAAGATTAATAGCGACGGTAGCGTTTTATTGGCTACGCTTGCTAGCAAGTAGCCCGTATCGTTAGCTGTTTCTTATCTTCCCTTTAAAATAGGTTATTATATATCCTAGTTGGATATAAGTAATCCTTAAGTGGATATTATTCTCCGGGTATTTAATAATATTATTTAAGGCCCTAATTGTATCTACTACTCGGCTATTTATATATGTAATATTATCTAAAAATATTATCTTATTTAATAATAATGCCTAATTTTTATATATAATTTCATATTGTTCTGCGAAGTGTTTTTTAGCGTCGTTTCTGATTAGGGCTTACGTAATTATATTAACTTGGAAGGGAGCTGTGTTCATATCTTGAACTGAGCCTTAGTCGATATGTAATAGCGATATCGTCTATGTAACGTTAACGTGAGATTGGCGTTCTTTAGAAATAAGTGAAACAACCGTGTTCTCTCCGCTATAGGCCTGGATATTTATATTGATATGGGCTGTTAGGATGGTTTCCTGAAGCCGGGTTTACAGATATACCAAGGACCACTGCTTACTAATGGAAGAAAGAGGTGGTGTCAGAAATGAGGGTTCCAGAAGAAGCTGGAACCGTGGATTTGTAACCATTGCCACAGCCGCGTGGCTGTCACCACACGGCTTGCCACTATTCACAACTATAAGGATGAGCTCTCTGGCTTCGCCAGAGAGCGAGGACAAGCGAAGACAAGCAAGACAATCAAGCAGTTGCGACCCCATTCAATTCCACAAGAAATCCAGTGTGCCGTGTTTCTGACAATTAAGAGTCTCATTCGCTCTGGCGCATCGCTTTCGCACCACAACACCTGTGCGCACCGATTAGTCAGCCAACCCCAACAACAAGAAGCACACTTGACTTACACCACTGGATTTCTATCCTACGGATCAATTCGATCGAACTACTTGTATTTGATCAAACACTCTTCAGTTCAACAACAAAAGAAAGCTACTAGCGCAGTGGTAATCCTCAATCACAATAACGAAGAGGTCGCCAGTTCAATTCCAACAATGGCCACTTTCAACAACGAAAAGCCTGTCTTTCTCGCCAGTTCTGAAGACTGGGAGTTATGGAATTTGCAGTTCCAGGCCCAGGCCGTAGCCGGAGGTCTGTGGAGCCAAGTTCGGGGGGTGACCCCTTTTTCTCACTGAACCTTCGGCTCCGAACCCTACGCACCACAGACATAAGACCCCCAGCCAGTCAACAATTACAGCCAGAGGCAGTACGGAATCCGTGGTCGGCGACGACGAGCCTAGCCAAACCAGCGCTACAACAATTACTATTGCGGATCTAACAGCTGACGGATTCCGGACCTACCAGTTGGAACGGACAATCTATCAAGACGACAAAAAGGATTACACCCAACAGGTCGAGGCAGTTAAGCAGCTAAAACAGTGGATTTTAAAGACTGTTAGCTTGCACTTTCAACTTACTGCCTGCGATCCTCTCCACTCGATTACTCAGTGGTATACAGCCCTAAAGCAACAAGCCGGCATCAGTGACGACGAAGCTGTACGCCGTGCCCGAGACACCTACCGACTGGCTATTACACCACTTCAGAGAACCCCTAAGGACCTAATCCAATGGTCAGAATCCTGGGAACATGCCATTTCGGCTGCACAACGAAAAGGGGTCGCCGAGGCCCTGACTACAAAAACGTGGCTTTTTGATTTTATGGATGCAGTGAAGCCAATTCTTGGCCACTGGGTTACATCTTACAAATTGCTTAAAGCATCACAGTTAACTCTAAGCTACCAAGAAGTGGCCAACGATTTTCGTGAGGAAGTAAGGCAAGCCCGCAAAGCAAAAACTGCTAGTGTGAGAGGCGCATTTGGCCCTTCCTTTGCAGATGCACATCAAGAGGACGCTCTTGATGACGACGTTGAGCCTGGTAGTGATGAGGGGGAGCGCAATACTGGCCGGAAGCGCAAATGGGATGACTCCCCAAGTGGCCGTACTGCCAAACGGGTAGAGTGCATATGTCCTGTATGCGGCCTGTTCCACCGTCTGTTAAGATGCTATTATATCTTTCCTGAAAAGGCCCCTAAAGGCTTTGAAGAAAGGGACCACATTAGGGCCAAAGTGAAGAAGGCTCTAGAAGATCCAAAGCTTTGGAAGAAAGTCGAAAGACTTCAGAAGAGCTAAGTACCCCTGAAAATCCATGACTATGGCTTACAAAGATTAAAGGACCTACTGCCCACACAGCCACCGAAAGACTGTACGATCGATAGAAGGTCTGGAAGCCAAAGAAGGTCTAGAAAACGAAAGGAGGTCTGGAAGTCAAAGAAGGTCTGGAAGTCAAAGGAGGACTAGATGCCAAAGAAGACTTGGAAGCAAAAAGGACAGATTCCACCCACAGGCTCGAATCTGAGGGGGTGTGTCAGAAATGAGGGTTCCAGAAGAAGCTGGAACCGTGGATTTGTAACCATTGCCACAGCCGCGTGGCTGTCGCCACACGGCTTGCCACTATTCACAACTATAAGGATGAGCTCTCTGGCGAAGCCAGAGAGCGAGGACAAGCGAAGACAAGCAATACAATCAACACAGTTGCAACCCCATCAATTCCACAAGAAATCCAGTGTGCCGTGTTTCTGACAGGTGGCAGGAGAACCGGGATCAGGGATGCGGCTGCCCTCGATAGGGTTTCCATGGAGGCGGGACCCTGGGATACAGGGGCCATGGACATGGTTTCCCTGGACGGCAGTTCCTCTGATGCGGCTTCCCTGAATGCGGGCTTCCCGGAGCGTGGCTCCCTGGTTGCCTGGACTCGGCTTCCCTTAATGTGGTTTCCATGGATCCGGTTTCCCTGGATGCCATTGCCATGGATGTAGTTGCCATGGATCCGGTTTCCCTGGATGTGGTTGCCATGGATCCGGTTTCCCTGGATGCCATTGCCATGGATGT
>Ga0247760_1003047_pt1 | contig 11498 bp, 6 predicted proteins | sample UWRJL171409R4_FD_179936 | JGI IMG/M metagenome (GOLD analysis project Ga0247760, IMG submission 179936) | Plant litter microbial communities from Arlington Agricultural Research Station in Wisconsin, United States - UWRJ-L171-409R-4 | ecosystem: Environmental > Terrestrial > Plant litter >...
CATCACCGCCGAGGACATTGCCGAATATGAAGACCGCGCTGCCGATCGCGTCCGCGCCCAGGATCTCGCCGCTATACAAGCTCAGCAAGCCCAGCAAACCCAAACCCAAGCCCGCCTACGCCACCATCACCACCAAGCCCAAGCCCAACCCCAGACCCATACCCCCCCAGCTCAACCCCACCACGCCACTCACGCCCTGGCGCAAGCTCAAGCTCAAGCTCAAGCGCAAACGCAAGCCCAGCAAAGGGAACGAACCGCTGCTACAAGACGACGTATCCTGGGCGCTACTGCCGGTGCTGGATCCGGTTCTGATGATGAGCGTTTTGCATTTGCACGCCAGGGTGTCGGGGCATTTGATTCAGATGATGATGATTCCAATGATGAAGAACAGGGAGTCGATGAGGTAGAAAACGAAGAGCAATTAGATGGGGATGGTGATGACATGGATGTTGATGGTGATGGTGGGGATGGAGCTTCCGGAACGGGTCTGGGTCTGGGTCTGGGGGTGCAACCGCAAATGCAGATGCAGACAACCCCGACGATGCAGCGGGGAACGCATACGCAGAGTGCAGCGGCGAGAAGGGCCGAGTTGCGAGCTCAGGCTCAGGTTCAGGTTCAGGGGACCCAAACGCAGGCTCAGGGACAGGGAGGGGCGACGCGGGCTTCGGCGAGGGGTGCGTTGGCAGGATGGGTGAGACGGCCGGCGGCACCAGTGGCGACGGTGACCGCAGCAGGTACGGGTATAGCAGGAGGTGCGGGTGCGGGTACGGCAGCTCCGGCCGTGACGCCCGAGGCGAGGGTTCAGCGAACGAGGGAGGAGAGGATTGGAGTGGCTGCGCCGCAGAGGAGGAGGCAGCAGCAGGGGTGAAAGCCCCACCCAAGCTATCAAGCTACCAACTTACTTTCCTCGGGGCAGTCGCTTCCGGGGTGAGCGGACAAGGCTGAAAGTGTTTCGAAGGCGAGACTAGAGGTAATGGCTCTCCTGCCTAAGCCTCTCGTGGGAGTTTATACAAGTTGACGAAGGCGGTGCTGTTGGGGTATTACACAGTGTCTAGATATGTGTCAAGATAGGCTTATGTCATGGCGGTATGTAGGGGTGGCATGTCGAGATTGAAATATCGAGGGTTCGTGTCAGGGTTGGCATACCCAAGTTCCGTGCCAAATAGCAAACATATCGAGAGAGCAAATGGCATATCGAGATGGCGCATCAAATCGGCGGGCAGAGCGAGGCTTCAGGCCAAGATGGTGTATTCAGATGACGCCTTGAGCTAGCGTACCTCACGAGACAACACATCAGGATGGCAGGCTGGCATCCATATCACAGGATTTCATGACATAGCAAGGCAGCCGTTGCTCACGGTGGCAATCTGTGTGGCATATTACCCTCAAGTCAAGAATGCTGTCAAGTCTCATTTAGATCACCTCGCAAACATAAATTCACCGCGCACTTCAAGTACAAACTACCTCGGGGTATCAATCCATTCTACTCTCCGCCTGCTGCCTTATATGTGCATGAGCAATCTCGATCCGAGTGCAAGATACCTAGGTGGTATGCCAGCTGTTCCTCTCCGTGTCCTTTTTCAATTTCTCATCCGCCCCAAAGCCCCCAAAACTTGCTCGTCAACCTTTCCCGCCACCCCAGATAGACATTAGTTACAAAGACCAGAGAAATCTGTTTACAAGCCCAGCCAAAGCCTAAACTCCCCGCTCAAAGAATGCCCGTCCATCCGTCGTTCTGTCCCCGACGCCAATTTTGTGTAAATGCGGACCAAACTCCGGAAGATTACAGTCGTAGCCCTACTTCCTTCATTCACCAGGTAGTGTTAATTTTGAAGTATGAAATACCGGACCGAAAATTATGTCGAACGTCTAGTTCGATCGCGCGGTCTAGGTATCGTTGTTGCGCCAAGGGGACAAAAGCTTGGCCACCCAAGTATCGTCTATTTGTATCTCAAATTAGAGTCCACATGTGATGAGTGAAAGGATCTCCCAACATGGTGTCTGTGGTGTCAACATCGGCTATCTGCCCTGCTTGCTGTCCTTCCGAGGAATCTTGATGGTGATCTTCTTGGAGATTCCTGGCGTCGGTGCACTCGGCTTAGGAGTTGCAGCCGACGACGACGACGGTCCCCCGTGGTGTGGGGCCGACGAGGGGAGAGGCTTCCGTACTTTAGTTCCAGGAGTGGCTGCATCAATATTGCCGACCGGCTCCCGCGAGCCAGATGGAACTGGCGTCCTGGCCGTGTTGCTGGGCATCGTAGCAGATGTTTGGCGCGGACGACTGGAGGCCGGCGTCGCGACAATTGTCGACGATGACGCCATCGTCGCGTTTTCGGCCTCAATCTCGTCTCTAACGTTCTGTGGTAACTTGTCCCAAGCGTTGAAGTTGACTCTAACCACTCTCCGCTGTGTTCCGGATCCCTGGTTTCCCCCATTCGTGTTCCTGGAAGACTGGGCCGCTCCCTGACTCGTCCCCCGAGTCGGACCGCTCTCCGTCCTCTCCGTTTTGATAATCTTCTTCGGGCGTCCACTGCCCTCCCCCTCGTCGCTCTTCCGCTTCTTCGGAACCTTGGCCTTCTTCTCTGTTGGCCTGCTTGTGCTTGCTCCCTGCAGGCTTCCCTGCTCACCAAAACCCGCACCTCCCTGTGCCGATGATGGTGTGCCTACCAAGGGAGTTGACACTCGCGCAATGGGCTGCACTGAAATCGAATCAGACGGCGCTGCTGCGCCGCTGTTAGCGCTCGGGGCAGGTGAAGGTGCAACGCTAGGCCTGGTCGCTGGGACTGAGATGGAATCCTGCCGAGCCGACGGTATCGGAGTGGACGGGCCATTAGCAGAAGGTCCACTGAAAGATGCCTTAGAACTCAGTCGGATCCTGCTTGGCGCCTGAGGCCTCGGTTCGGATGGCGGTAATTCGGCTGGTGGCGGTGACGTTTCCATAACGATTCTCTCAGTAGGTTCAGTCCTGTACGCTTGAACGAAGCGGATGATGCACCGTTTGTTCTGCTTGGCTCTAGGATCGGCGACATTATCGTCCTCCACACGTTCGCAATTCCAGTACTTCGGATAGTTGAGCGTAACAAGCATCGAAAGCTCTGGATCGAACATGGCTGCACAGAGGTCGAGCAGATGGGCCTTTTCCTTGAGACCGATGATGGGTGATTCGACGGCACGCCAGATGGCAAGTGGAAGGTCGGTGTTGGTCCTAAGTTCCTCCTTGAGAGCCTGAAGTGCGTGTGTGATGTCTTCCTTTCGAACTGCATCACGCTTCCTCTGTTGGATCTCTGTGTCGCCCTGGTCGACAATCAAGATTCCGTCATCTTCTATCGGCTCTGGCTCGGGTTGAGAGGAAATTTTGTTCTCTCCGAGGGCGATGGCTGCGATGCCTCTGCAGAAAATGTTGAACAAACGATCGCGGACGAAGGGGGACTTGTCGGTGCTCAGGGAAGACAAGAGCAACTTCAGAATGGGACCCTTGGAGAGCATCCCAAGCTCGACCAGACACTCAAATGCCTTGATACGCACCAGATCAAGATTGTCATCCTGCAAATACTGGACAAACTCCAACGGTGCAACCGGGATGATGCGCTCCTTCATCAGGCGCATCTTGCAGTTTAGCGCCGTGGTTGTCCAGATGTTTTGGTAGCTTAAGAACCACTCATCCATGCGCCTGTACTTGTCAATCTCCTCAATGGCTCGCTGAATGAAGTTCTTGAACTCAGCATCGGCCTCATCGTAATCCTTGAGCGTTGACACCAACACTTTGCCCTCATCAACTTTATCGGGGATCAAGGACGTGGTCAACGCTTCGAGAAGCTTGGCAATGTAAAACTGGTCCGAATACTCGTTCTCCGAGTTGTTGTTGAACAGAAGCAGCTCAAGAATGAAGTTGCGCGCGTGGCCCGAGCAGCGGCCCCCAGCGTGCCTGGTGCGGGCAATTGCAGCAGGTAGCGCGCACTGCACAGCATACAGACCTTTGTCATGGAAGTCGTTCAGGACAGGGGAATAGCCGACCTGATTACCGCCCCCAGGGCTCTTAACCGTGATACGATCGCAGTAGTAATGGCGGAAGGTCAGGATGAGCTGAAACATGCCGATATACCCGACCTCGGCCACACAGTGCTTCGGCAGGCCTTCGATGGCCATTGTGCGTATGCCGGGATAGTAGCGGCGGTCCATGGCTGTCCGCGTCAAAATAGTCGACGCAACGCTATGTCCCTCTACTCTGTTGAAAAAGAGCATGGCGTCCTGGTGTGCCACCACATCCCTGTCCTGCTGAAGTTGGGCCAGGTACATGTAGCCCGGCATGTCTGTGTTGATCTCGGCGGCCCATTCGAAGTTGCAATCGAAGCGGATCCATTCATAAGATTCACCGTCCATGGCGGCCTGAATTTTTTGATCCCACTCTTCCAGGCCCCAGTCCGTCATCTCTTTCTCCGATTGCAGAATGTCGCCGAGCATGTTGAAGTAAACGACGTCGTCCTCCTGAATATCATGCCTATCGCCACCGCCACTAGCGGCCGCAGCTTGAGCCTTCTTCGTTCTCTTCAGCCGCTTGTACTTGGTGTTGTACGCGATCGACAGGTTGGTGCCATTCTTGTCCTTGTCGGTGATTGCCTGGTAGTGTTCGTAGGGTGTGCCATCCGCTTCGTGAATACGGATGGTGAAGGGCCCAGTAAAGAGCTTGGGAGTCTCGCCGGCATAAACATTGTGAAACTCCTCTTGCAACTCTCTCCAGAAATCATCCTTTGTGATATGTTTTGGCTTTTCGTTGCTTTGCGTCTGAGTGATGACGATATCAACGTTGAGGTTCTTCTTGTTGAATCGCTGCTTGATCGAGAGTTTCGGGCAGCCGGCATGTCTCACCCACTGGTCCCACAACTCGTCAGGTCGGTACTGACTTCGCTTCTCGCAAGCGCGTCGAAACTCGACGTCCGAAACTGACGTGTGCTTCGGATCCGTATTGCTAATATTCGCGTTCGAAACCATGTTAGAGATGACGCGGACCACACCAGTCGAGCCCGGAATCTTGGACATGCGTTGGTCGAGAATGAAAAGCACTATGGGCGCCTTGAGAGACATGAATTCCAGCTCAAAATCGCCTAGATGCAGGTGGTTGCCAAGATCATGGAGTGGCGGCCGGTTGATATCGACCTCAACAAGTTTGTCCGACATTTCCTTGAGATGAAATCTATACCAGTTGTTGCCGCAGAGAGTTCGGAGGAAGTAGTCCGTCATGAACCACTGAGCAGCAACGACGATCCAGCTGTCGGTCCGCTGGTCCGGCACAATGTGGACTCCAAAGTACTGGCTGGCTAAGGCGTGAATCAAAGTTCTGGTGGTGTCAAGCTCCGGTTCGATAATATCCTTGGGGTACAGCAGTCTGGTGCTGCAGAGCGACATTGACGTGGCAGACGCAGTAGACTGCACCATGTCTTCGACGAAGCATACCTTGTAGCTCTCGAAGGGATATTTGCCAAACTCGGGCGCAAAGTAGTCGGCCGCCGCCACGATGGGCGAGCATGCATGTCGCACTTCATCAGCGCGGCCAGGGAGGCAATAAGCATGGATCTTGGCAGCATTGGCACCAAGCTTCTCATCCGCTTCCTCAGTTCGAAATTCCGCCCACAAGTCGATGTGCTCAAACGGGCCAACGGCGAAGGCGATGTGTTGGGCGGCCGAGTTCTGACACTCAAATGTCATAATCTTCTTCGTCTCGTCTGCAGGGTCGATTTGCTCGCCGCTGAGGTTCCCGGAGCAGACGACTGTGAGCTCCTGAAGTTTGTCTTCTTCAGCCATGGGCGCACCACATGGTTGTGGAGGCGAAGGTACGTTCTCTCCAGGTTTTCTCTTCCGGTTAGCTGTCGATGGGGCGGCAGAGGGAGCCGCTGACTGAGTAGCTAAGCGTTGTGCAAAAGCGTCGCCCACCGTTCTGGGACATTTGATCGAGACCTTCCAGGCGTGTCTCGAACTGGGATCATCAACACAGGGGAAGATGCAGGATGCAGTTCCTGGGCCAATGGAGTGGCGTGTATAAACATGCGGGTACCTTAGGTCTCCGTCATCGACGCCGGCAAAGTGCAAACCGTCTCGGATCCGCTTCGACCGAAAGGGTATCGACACCTTGAGGAGGTCCTTGTCTTCGGTGGTGTCCTTGTCTGCCCTCGGCGCCTTCAGCTTGACTACACGACTTAAAGTTCCGTCTTTAGGAGCAGAGCCCGCAGACCGCAACCCAACCAAGAGCGATCTGTCGGCCGGCACGCATCCCAAAATCTGCTTCTCTCGCTCACTGATGGGAACATCGGGGCGTTTGTCGGGCAGAATTGAGCGCAGTCGGCTTCTCAAGATATGGTGCTGGCTCACGCCCAGCTGCCACTGCATCGGTATCTGAAGGACATCGTAGGGGTCGTGGTTCTCGGCAAGAACCTTGACATCATTGACTGTGACATTGTCCACATCAATCTCCATTTGGCGCGCGTCCAGCGCGATTTCCTCGAGGTCATCTTCGAGTGGAAAGATCCAGAGAGTCGAAACGCCCGTAACGCTCTTCTCGCGCAAATTGACTTCTAGCTCCACCTCTTGCTTAATGACGGAGAAAGGCTCGCTGCTGGATACTTCGGTCGCCGCAGTCGCCGTTTCCGCGACCGCCACGGGGTCTTCTTCAGCAGATCCTGACATTGCCGGCGTTGGATTCGTTCGTCGGAATTGGGTAGGGAGGGCGGCGTGCGGTCGCGGCCGCGTTGGTGAGGGTCAAGTTCGAGGATAGGTGGGGTAATCGGGTAAGATCATCAAGATCGGCCTGGTGAGGCTCTTGAGGCGAAGAGAATCAGTTGCTCATCTCCGTGAGAGCTAGATACGCGCGCAAAAGCCCGAATCCTCGAATCGCAATGGAGAACTTGTTGATTCTTGGTGGTTGGTTCGAAACAAGAATGGGAGAAGTTGCGGGTTTACGAATTCGAAATTTGGCAGATCAGCGCACGGTCAGAGAATGGAATTGTCGGGTCGAGTTGGCACTGAATTTGCAAGATGACGAAGTTGAAGTAGCAGCACGGAGGCGCGAGAAAGGAAGCAGTGCTGCGAGCGGCGGAAATCAGGGTGCTCCAAGCTTCCCCAGAAGCTTTAGGCGCTGGTGCCCCGCCACAATAGCAATAGGCTATTCACAATCAATGATATATTCAACAGGCGCCTGACTGAAGCTGCTATTGTTCAGCGCAGCGGGGGTGAAGCCTCAGATCGTGAAATCGAGAAAGCCCATGCCGTGGCAGCAGATTTCCAGAGCGCTGCTGGCGGGCGGCATTGGGCCCACTTTGGTGCCTTCCTCAGCCAACCAATCAAAACCACACTTTACCTGCCAAGAGGCGTAAGCAACTGCCTCGGCCTCGGCAGATGGGAGAGGCTATCTAGGTCTAGAAAATCGCCTAATCGGGAAGTCACACCCACCTCCACAAGGCCCATGCGTAGGTTCTGATTGGCCAAATCAGCAAATTTGCTAATACCTGTTAGTACAAGTGCACATCACCAAGTCAAACAGGTGCCACCAAAGTCCCATTGCACAACAGCGCAACGTAAAATCAGTGCTTAATTCAGTATTTCCAGTTACGTATTGATAATCCAACAATCGCCAGACTTCTTTTTTGTGTTGCGTAGTTGGTTTACACCTGCTATTGCAGGTTAGGGGACTGGGTTGGTACAGTCAAACTACCATCATCGCTAAGGGGAGTGTGACTCCCCGATCAGGCGATTTCCTGGGCCTGGATAACCTCTTGCTCTCAAAGAGTCAATAGTCAAGAGCCGAGTCAAGGCTGGCCTCCGCAAAAAAACGATGAGCGCCAAGTTCCCAACGCAAACCCGAGGGCTCGTCCCATAAAATGTCAATCAATAAACATTTATTGCCCAGGTTTGTCCATAGGGCCTGTTCCCCCAACCCCTTGACCAGATGCTAGAATACTTTCTATGTCTACTACGTGACGTGATCAAATCACCGCCGAAATTATCTGATCCGTGCCATGTAGCGCTAAATTCACAGAAACAAGTATGCCCTCATACAGCAGGCTGCTTTCCTCTCTTGCTACGTCGCTGCCGCCGAGCATGCGCTTTTAGGTTATCTTCATCGAGAAGGTCGCGTGGCAGCTCAAAATCCCGTTCGGCAGCTTCGGGTACTGGTTGGCCCCAGGCCAGAACATTACGTCCGCGACGGCGATTCTTGCTAAGAGCAGCATCACGCTGGTACTTCTTGCGGAAGAACGACGTGAACTCCTTGGGTGGTGTGGCCTCCAGCCGTGGAGGTGGTGTGGGTAGAGGTGGCGTCTTGACAGATCTTGCTCTGCGGGATCTCTTCTTCGCGGCCGCCAATGCCTCTTCCCGGAGTTGCTTCGCAATCGAAGCATCAACGTCACTATCGTCAGGAGGGTCGGCATCCTTTTCACTGATCTCTTGATCAACCACCCCGGCATCATCTTCGCTGTCGCGCACTTCCTTGATTCCACCATTGTCCGATTCTCCTCCAACTTCTCTCTCGTTGTCATCGTCATCATCATCATCATCATCATCCGCCATCTCCTGTTCAGCTTGTTGTTCAGCCTCCCGCTTGGCCTCGGCCTCTTCAGCAGCGGCCCGCTCCTTTTCCTGCTTCCTCCGCTTCTCCTCAGCAGTCCAAACGCGAAACTTCTCTAAAATGGCCTGGCAACCTTTGATGAAATGCTCGCGGGCCGGTTCAAAGGTCTTCTTCCGACTCTCGGTGATGCCGCTGACACCCATTATCCGAAGCCAGTCATGACCCTGGAGCCCATCCAGCAGCCGGATGATTTGGTCCTTTTCATGCTGAGCGCGACCCTTCTCCGAATTCCTAATAGAGCGCTCAAGACGCTCGGCTTTTTTATGGGAAGGCTCAAAGACCGAATCCGGGAGGGGGTCCTCCCGTGACGACTTGTTCTTCTGTTGCGCGGCGAGGATGGCCGATATATTCACCCTCTGAGAGTCGCAGAGTTCTGTAAACAACGAGTCCTTGTATCTTCGCACGGGATAAGCCTCGCAGGTGTTAGATTGGTCGTTCGTGGAGCTGTAGTCGGTTAAGAATGGCGCTTTACGCTCGATAACAATCGGCGTATCGAGGTTCAGGAGATCTGCCAAGAGTGCCGAGCGGTTAGCAACTGACCCCGCGACGGCCACACGCGATTCGGGGGAGGAAATCAAACACATACGCTGCTCTTTGGGGTCGTTGCCAATGACCTCGTCATAGTCGGGAAAATAAGCCGACAGTTCGCTCTTGAAGCGGGTGGCTTCCTGCGACCGCAACTTGCGCCCCTGATCCTTGGTATCTGCAAGATTCGGCTGGAGCCTAGTAAGCTCGTGCTTCAATCCATTGGAAACCTTCTCCTTATGTCTAGTGAGGCTCGATGAAGGCCGCGGTTGTTGAACGCCATTGACGATAGTGGCCTTTGTTATCTGGGAAGACGAGTGTGTGCGCGACGTTGTCATGCCACTTGGGGCGGCGAGAGCGGCGGTTTTGGCGGGCGCCTGTTGGGGCGGTAGCGGTCTTTTCGCGTCGGCCGCAATCCTCGAATGAAATGCAGATCGCGAGGGGATCTCGACTGCAATTCCAGTTGCAAATCTAGCCTTCTTCGTTTTTATAGGATCGTAATCGCGCGAAGAGGTATCGAGCGGGCGCTTGTTGCGCTGCAGGTTGGCAACGAAGGCGGCCTGGTTGTTTTGGGCTCTGGCGTTCGCAGTCAACTGCTGGTGTGGAGGTGGATGGCGGATGTTATGATGCGGACCCTCAGCTCGTTTCGAGCGGGTCATGGAGGCAGTCATGGCCATTTGAAAGAGGTGCATTCATGATGCGACCGACATGCGCTCTCAACTGAAGAAGAAGCTGGCAAATATGCAAGCCGGTCAGACAGGAAAGGTTGGAATTTCTTCGCGAGCGGTCGCTCCAAGCCGTCCAGGTGGTGGGCGCTTTTGGGCAGTTGGTCAGGGAGTTGGTCCTCACTGCGACAGCCGACACAGCGAGCCCGCCCTTGCCTTGCAAGTTAGCTCGGAGCGTCTTCAATTCGCCGCTTTCAGCTGTGAGGGGGGGAAAGAAAGTGCGAGGGGAATCCGTAGGAGAGAGCGCCAATGTTTGGCGGCGATCATTCACTGCCTCTTGTCATGCAGTCGGTTAGAATTTCTTTTCATCCCTAGTTTTTTTTTTTTTTTACCGCTGCAGTCAAAATTTGCTTTTCTTCTCCATAACCAAGCCACCTTGTCATTCAAGAAGGACGCGAATAATAGGAAACCTTTTGAATAGCCCGGGCAAATAGGCACACTCTAGTGAATACGAGAGCCACTTTTTCAGAACCTTCTGCTTGCGCTTCTACAATTGCATGTCTACCGACTTAGGTTTTCTCCCATTCCATAACAACCGCAACAATATCAATGACCTGGCAATTGGATTGGAAACATGCAGAGGTGATCTTCCAGATGGTTTTTGGTAGAAACCCACCGTCCATCCTGGCAAAATAATGGAATTTGACCTCTATGGCTAAGAGCAGTTGCGTTAACGTTTCTCCCAGTAATGAAAGTCATCATTGGTGGCGTTTGGCGATGGCTTCACCTCGGCATCAACAAACAAGACAGCTGACAGCTGCCAACAGCCGCCCCAACCCCGACTAGCACCATCCACCCAAACACAAAACTGCAGTTGTGGCATTTGCTGCTGCTGTCATTGTGAAAACTTCCGTTACAAATTAAACTCCCCTTCCATGATAGCCCCTGAAGCAGCGTGGTTTTGTCTTTTGCGCTCGCGATTGTCTTCCGAGAGAGAAGGGCATAGGTTAACCAAGTGAAATCTCAATATCCTGGCCCGAAACCCCGACCGTTCAACTCCAAATTAATTCATTCGTAATTGCAATCAGCAGAGGGCCATGCATTGGATTCCCAAATACAACAATGACATTCTATGGTCTCGCATTCATATTCGCAGCCCACCAAAGGGAATTCCCTCGGTCAAGTCTGGGTTTGGCTGTCGGAACTGTCCTGCGTTCTGCCCGACGCGATTCATCTCGGCAGCCATGGCGGCAGCCGCGAGGTGGATCCCGGCCGCTGGGCGGCCTGGACGAGCTTGATTGACAGGATTCAGGTTCATGTCGAAAGCCTCTCGAAACGGAAATCCGGGGGGCGGCTGCAGCGGGAGGGCCATATTCACTGGCCTGGGGCCCCCTGGGCCATTCCCAGGTGGACGGCGAAGATGAGGAGGGATGAACAGCCCCGGGGGTGGTGGAATCCTCGGACCAGCGCGACCTGGTATCCCTCCCCGCCAGGGAGGAATACGGTTGGCATGGTTCGGGTCGATCAGGTCGACGAATGGATCTCGCTCGGTACACTCGGGAGCGTGCCGACAGTAGAGAAACCCATGATCGTTGCGCTGGAAAGGAGCAAAGCAGATATAACACCATTCATGGCCGCATACACCTAGTTGGGTCACAACGTCAACATCTAAATTGGCGTCGACTCAGGAAGGG
>Ga0247760_1003048_pt1 | contig 11494 bp, 9 predicted proteins | sample UWRJL171409R4_FD_179936 | JGI IMG/M metagenome (GOLD analysis project Ga0247760, IMG submission 179936) | Plant litter microbial communities from Arlington Agricultural Research Station in Wisconsin, United States - UWRJ-L171-409R-4 | ecosystem: Environmental > Terrestrial > Plant litter >...
AGAAGACATTACCGTAGCCAGCATGCTTGTAGAAGGGATTGCAGTACACGGCATACGGAGGTTGTTTCGCTGACAGAAGGAAGATGGCACGAGTGTTCGTCTCACTGCTGTTTGCCTGGGCTACGGTCATGTCAGCAGATGGCAGACAGGCCTGTGCAGGCTCAGAACTTACGATCACCTCCCATAGGATGCGATGATTCATGGACAATCTCCGTCGGGCTCTTGACCGAAAAGCTGGACCATTTCTTCATGGCCGAACCGTAAAGGTTCTTCTTTAAGTGCTGATGGCATTGTGAGCTGTCTGAACCAGCAACTGGCCAACTCAAACGTCAATCGGGTCTTACGTCGAAAGCCATCCATGATATCGGCTCGTCGTGGGGAATTTCGGTGCGCTTGACGAGCTCGAGGGTGAGCTTCTCGTCGTCAAACCGCACCGTGAAGATGGCCCCTGGCGGGGTCCAGGTCCCAATCATCAAATGGTGGAGGGGCATGTTGGAATGACGTCGGCGGGCAGTGCCGGCAAATCGAGGGGCAGCCTGTCCAACAAAAGACCGAAGTGCAGCAAGACTGCGATGCCAGGAAATCATACGATGAAGAAACTGTCTGCTAGTCCGGGAGAAGGGCCGGGACGAGGGAAGATATTCGCCGCTTCTCTTGCTCGCGGTAAGCCGCGTCTTCGCATTGACTCCGACGCATCATTGTTGCGCTGTTGCTTCGTAGTTCGCCGAGGAGCCCCTCCGATTCCCCAATCGATCTTGGGGACCTTTTTTTTCTCGGTATTGCGAGATGTGGGGTCCACCCCAGCAGCCAGGGGGTCGGAAACAGTGGCGGTAGTTGCAACAGGCGTGCTTTTTCGCGCTGGCGTGGGCAAACTTGGCGCATGCTTGGCTTCGAAACCTTGTTCCCAGTGTCCGAACCGGGTAAAGGCTCACACCCCGCGGGTGACCCAGCACCGAGCACTCGCTCCATGGAGCTCAGCACTCGGCGCCTCCAGCCACTGCGAGGTCGGGCTTTCCTGGACAGGGCGCGGCGAGCTGGAGAGGCGTGGGCTGAGGCCGTCCTTGGAGCCCACGAGACTCCGCGAAACTCCATGATTCAGGAGGCGGCTGCATCGCCAAGCGTAGCATCGCTGACACGCTTCCCAGGCACATCGCTGCCGTGATTTCGAACCCGCGTCATGCGGGTAGCGAAAAGGCGCTGCTATCGGCCTCGGGGCGGTTTGGCACGGGTGGCTCCCTGAAATATCGTCCGCAGGGCTAAATTTCTCCCGCATACTGCGCATCGCCTCCTCGTCCATCCCCACTCCCGTCGACGCAGACCTGGGGATGGCCAAGCTGCCGCGACGGCCGTCCGAATGAGGGCGGCGGGGAAAATGACACCACCCCGAGGTAGGCGTCCTATCATTTCATCTCGATTCACAATTCGTTCGAGATGCTGCTGCCCTTCCAAAGTTCTATTTAACCCCGAGGCGCCTCTTGACTTTCCCGAGCCCGTTTGTTCTTTATCTCTCCACACCAGCACTCAACTGTCTTTTCTTTCCTTCGTCCCCAGCCCACTTTCTCTACCACCACAGCCACCACTACCGCCATCAAAACCTCCATCACAATGGCCACCAACGGAAACACCAACGGCACCAACGGCGCCAACGGCGCTCAGAAGCCAGCGCACCGCTTCGATCCCAACTTCACCCAGGCCGTCATTGACAACATGGGCCCCAATACTACCCCCCGCAACCGCCAGGTCCTCGGCGCCTTGATCCGTCACCTCCACGACTTCACCCGTGAGGTCGAACTCACCATTGACGAGTGGATGGCCGGTGTCAAGTTCGTCAACGCCGTTGGCCGCATCTACGCCGAGAGCAAGGAGACTCGTAACGAGGCCCACCGCATCTCCGATATCCTTGGTCTCGAGTCGTATGTTCCTGAGTGCCACCCCTTTTCTACGTGCACCTGCTAACATACTCTTCACAGCCTCGTTGACGAGATCGCCCATAAGATCATCGCTGAGGGTGACATTGATCCCACCTCGTCCTCGATCCTGGGTCCCTTCTGGTCGCCCAATGCTCCTTTCCGCCCCCTCGGCGGCGAGATCTTCCAGGATGGCATTCCCCCCAAGGGCCGTGTTGCCAAGATGCACGGTGTGATTCGTGACATCACCACCGGCAAGCCCATCCCCGGCGCTGTCTTCGACATTTGGCAGGCGTCGGCGAATGGCAAGTACGACTTCCAGGACCCGGAGAACCAGACCCCCAACAACCTCCGCGGCAAGTTCAAGGCCGACGAGAAGGGCGAGTACTGGTTCTACTGCCTGCACCCCACCGCCTATAGCCTGCCCCAGGACGGCCCCTCGTGGGATCTGCTTACCCTGATGGACCGCCACCCCATGCGGCCCGCTCACATCCACATTATGGTTACGCACCCCGATTTCCAGGGCTGCACCACACAGCTCTACCCCAAGGACGACCCCTGGCTGTCCACTGACACCGTCTTCGCTGTCAAGCCCGATCTTGTTGTTGACTTCAAGCCCCTTGAGGGTGACTCCAAGGCCGTCCTCGACCTCGAGTACAACGTCTTCCTTGCCCCCAAGGGCTACAAGGGCAAGTTGTAAACTTTGGCCGATGGGAAGAGATGAAATGATGAAAAAAGTACTTTTTGTATATAATACCCTCTTTTGGACATACGGTTGAGCTGCGACGAACATACGCACATTACACGGGAGGGACGGAATGGGTGGTTATTTGCCAGGCTATTAGTATCTTGATGGTCGTCTCGCATTTCTTTGTCTGTACTATCTAGGGACCAATCCGAGCTTTAGCAGAGCGATGGAAACACTGTGAGAGACGAATAAAAAGAAAATACCCAAAACCCCTTGCTCCTCCAACATTTGCACACGTACTGTAAAGCCTCTCTATAACTGAATCCACTTCGTCTGCCTCGTCCCACAACGAATCGAGTGTTTTCAGTCATGTGTTTGGGGCCAAAACCTTTAGGCGGTTCCTTTCTCCCTGAGTAAGGGAAGTGAGGTGATTTATTTGGATACCGAAACCCCAGCCTGTTACGAATATTTTCGCCGCTCAACACCTTACCCGTCTGTTTCTGTTCTGGCCCCCATCCGTACCACACAGTCGGTACCTACCTTCCTAGATGTAGTACTCGTGGTGCTGCGTTTGTGCGGCGTGAATTTTCTTCCATGCCGGCACTGAGCTTTCTACACTAGCTCTCTTTTCTGCTGGCGCGGGGGTTTCGTTGGGTTACGGGATTCGGTACAGATGCAGTCCCGTTGGTTTCGGGACTTGGGTTCTTGGTAGGGTTGCCGTCTGCATAGTGTGCACTAACTAAGTTGGTTGTAGCATCTGCCGGAGACAGAATTGGGAACCAGCACAACCAACAACCAACAACCAACAACCGCCAAAACGGGCAGTTCTCTCCCAAGCCTGGAAGCAAGCAAGCAAGGGGGGCGGATTGTAACCACTCGGGGGAAACAGAGTTGGAAAACGGGAAGGCGGTGAAAACTGCCGGCAGTATTCCCGATCCCGCAAAATCCCACACGCATCCTGCCGACGCGCGTTCTCGAAGCTCTTTTGTTTTGGCCTTGAAATATAAATTGAAAAAAAGTGTCAATACGAAGCTAACTAATGCGGAAGGTCGCCATTGGTTTGTTGCCACTGCTGCTGTTCATTGATCCCCCCCCGTTGAACGACCAGTCTAAACTACTGCGGCGTACGCTAGTACAAGGCTATTTGTTGTTTTATTTTTAATCGATTGGCGGCAATGGAGGGGAAAGTCACAAAAGTGTCTCCACTCCTGTCGAGAAGCGATGTCGAGGCACTGATTGCTCGGGGGAATAAGGTGTTTATCCTCGATGGGCATGTGGTCAAGGTGGATGCGTGGGTCCCTTACCACCCTGGGGGTGAGAAGGCGATTTTACATATGGTTGGGCGAGATGCTACGGATGAGGTTACAGCGTTGGTTTTCCCTAAATATTTACCAACGTTTGTTTGCTGCTTGGTCTTGCTGACTCAACGGGGTGTAGCTTACATTCGACTGAGACGAGGCAGCGCATGCGCCGGTACCGCATTGGCCGGATCGAAGGTCGATGGGAGAATCTCATCCCGCCAATCCAGTTGGAGATTTCTGGGAAGGGTGAAATTGTGGATGCGGTCACCAAAGATGACGATTCGTCCGAGGAGAATGGCAGTCCAATGTACCGGCACCGGTGCACCGGTTCGGGTACCCTAGATTCGGCTGCCTCGGGGGTTTCGTCCAATGGCGATGACAGCATGGCACACCTTGATGCCGTGACTCGCGAAAAGATTAACCTCGATCTGGAGACGTATCCAGCCCTCGACGCAGCAACGCAGGATGCCATTGTCGCCAAATATCGACATCTTTATGGCCGCATCGTGGCCGAGGGGCTGTTCGAGTGCAACTACAGCGCGTATGGAATCGAGCTCTGTCGTTACTCTGTGCTCTTTGGCCTCATGTTACTTTTTCTGCACTGGGGCTGGTATGTGACCAGCGCCGTGTTTATGGGTATATTTTGGCATCAGATGTCGTTTTCCGCGCATGATGCCGGGCACATTGGCATTACCCACAACTACCAGGTGGATTCGGTTCTGGGAATTGTCATTGCCGACTTCATCGGTGGCATGTCAATGGGCTGGTGGAAGCGGAACCACAACATTCACCATATTGTTACAAACTTTCCCGAGCACGACCCTGATATTGAGTATCTGCCATTCTTGGCCGTCTCGCATCGGTTTCTGGCTGGGCTGCGGTCCAGTTATTACGACCGGATGATGGAGTACGATACTGTGGCGAAGTTTCTGGTCGGGTTTCAGAAATATCTGTATTACCCTCTTCTGACCTTTGGCCGCTTCAACCTCTACGTTCTGTCATGGGCATACCTCCTTGGTGGCCAGGCTCCATGTAAGGGCCCTTCATGGTGGCACTGGTACCTTGAACTTGCTGGCCAAGTCTTCTACTGGATTTGGTACGGCTACGGCGTGCTAGGGTCGATCCCAACGATTCGCGGCCGCATTCTCTTCTTCCTCATCAGCCATATGGTTGTCGCCCCCCTCCACGTCCAGCTCACCCTCTCCCACTTTGCGATGAGTACTGCCGACTTGGGCCCACAAGAGTCCTTCCCGCAGAAGATGCTTCGCACCACCATGGATGTGGATTGCCCTCCATGGCTTGACTTTTTTCACGGCGGCCTGCAATTCCAGGTCATCCACCACCTGTTTCCCCGTGTCCCACGTCACAACCTCCGCCGCGTGCAAAAGTTGGTTAGAGAGTTTTGCGTCGAGGTTGACATTCCGTATGCTCTCTACGGTTTTGTCGATAGTAATAAGCAGGTGGTGGGAAGCCTCGCCGAGGTCTCCCGCCAGGCGGCCATTCTGGCAAAGTGTCAGCAAGTGATGATGGCGGAGAGCGGGAAGGGGGTTAACGGCCACTAATGAGCTAGAGATTTATAAGAGAAATGTACACGAGGAGATCGAGATAATATGATGTTGAGGGCGTGACGGGGCTCAATTTCCCGCAGAGTCTTCTTGCAATGGCTCGCCATGAAGTTACTGTGGCCGAGAGTCTCGGCCCGAAACTTCGGATAGTGTCACGATTGGCATGCACTTTGAGGCCTACTCGGCCAAAAGGAAGAGGGGTTGAGGGTTTTCTCGCTGGAGTATCGAGATGTGGAATTCATATATGAAAGCAGCTCTATCGATGCTTGGGGAAAAACATGGTGAGTACAGTCAAGTCTACGGATAGGAATGTCGTGCCAACAAGTCAGTTTAGTCGGTCATTCATAGTAATCCCCAGTCCGTGCTAGAGTGTTCACTGAGAGCCGTAGAGTGTCTCGTCTTCAACCGCAGTATTGATTGGATTGTACGAAGTAGGTGCGTTGCATTGTCTGTGCATTTACTTCGCGGTACCGGAGTGTCATCATGGGCGCTGTACAGAGCAACCGTGATATCTAGTTTTTTAGCACAGCCGGCGGGGCATTGTATGGTTGAAGAATTCTAGGTCCTGAGCGAACGCCTCGGACTGGTTCATGGAAGGGAAGAGATGGCAGTAAAAGGAGAATATTGGGACGCAGAGTCGGTCATTCTGCTGCGAGTTTTCCACGATTATGATTAGAGTCCTTGTGGTGCCAGAGCCTTAGAGGCGCTCGCTCGGATCCTAGATTTAATCGATGCTATCTACGAAGTAGTGTCCTGGAGACAAACCTTACCTGCCTATCTAGCTGAAGGTTGCCTTTGAAGGGTGAGTATAGCATACCATGTCCAGCACTTCTATCTAGTTTCTCTCATGTAACAGAAACCGGATGTCGGAATGTCTACGTGACTGGTATGTGGGTCAGGAACCGACGCGATGTACAAGATCTGAGGATAACGCACTCTGAAGCCTTAATTTCACTATAGGTCAAGGGGGTCGACGCAGTTAACGAAGTAATGAAGTAAGATATGGAAGCAAGCAGGCAGACACGGTATGGACTCGTTCTTGCACACAAAATATTTACAAAAGCCCCGGGGCTCTGTTTACTTTTTCTCCTCTTTGGGCTCCTCTGGTTTTGGTATCGGCAGTTTGAATGTGTCCGGGGTCTTGTCCACGCCAGTACCGATCTGCTCCCAGGCACTAGAACCACCCTCAAAGTTGCGGAACGCCTGTGTGAGCTCCAGGGGTTCTGTGACAATACGCTTCTTCTCCTCGTCGTAACGGATCTCGGTATACCCGGTGAGAGGGAAATCCTTGCGCAGAGGATGACCCTCGAAGCCATAGTCAGTCATGATACGACGAAGGTCGGGATGGCCAGAGAAGAAGACGCCGAACATGTCGTAGACCTCACGCTCATACCAATTGGCACCGTCGAAAACGCCAACCAAGCTCGGGACCGCAGAGGCCTCGTCAGCGTACGTCTTGACTCTGATGCGGGCATTGTGACGGACGCTCAGCAGATTGTAGACGATCTCGAATCGCTGGTCGCGGGTTGGGAAGTCGACGGCCGTGATATCGCTAATTTGCGTGAACTCGGCTGCCGTATTGTCTGGGCGCAGTTAGCCTCAAAATGTAGCGTACGTGGCGAAACAGAGTTAACGTACACTTGAGAAAAGAAAAGACGGGGATGACACCGGTTGGGCAGATGTAGATGGTCAATTCATCCTTCCAGACCGAGAATTGCTGGATGTATTTGGGCAAGCAGCTCATGAGCCACGACCCATACTTGTGCAGATTGTCAGCCTTTGACTGGTACTTGTCCGCCGGATTGATGAGAGGCGCCTGCAAAGTGCCAATGTGGTCTCGAGGAGCGGCGCGCGGGTTGGTGGTGTCCTTGGGCATTGCGACGCTTTGGCGGGCAGTTGCTGCAAAACAGCGCACAGCAACCTCATTCCGCACCTGAATTGACGGTCTTGCTGGTCGGAGGGCAGAGGCCAGGGCCCTGCTTCTACAGAGCTTGCTGGCCATGGTGGGAGAGGCAGGCTGGGAGCCAATGGATCGAGAGACAGCCGGTGGCCTCGATCGAAGATGACGCTACCAGGCAAATTCAATGGACATCAACGAAAGCTCCAAGCTCAAGTTCCCTAAGCCACAGGTTGGTCACGTGGGCCGCTGGAGAAGAGGAGCTCAGACCAAGTCCATCACGATGAGCCAGTCACGTGACTTGACCTGGGCTGCCAAACTCGCCCCGATACTTTTCCCACTAAAGCGACGTCAAGCTTACGATCTGGAAAGCAGAAAATAACACAAATCAACGCTCGCAGTTGGCCCGCCATTAGATCTCACCTAGCCGGTAAGCCTTCAGGCCTTCAAGCCCTCTGGCGTCGGACTCCACGATGTCGGAAGGACTCGACAAGTTGTGGCGCGACACGTGCGTTCCGACGCTAGCCGCATGGGGATTAGCGTCATTTCTGAATCTTTGCTGGAAGGCTCTTCGTCGCTTGGACATCGTTCGCTCTTTCCTTCCCACCCATCACAATTCATCTCCTCCCACTTGCAACCGAACATGGGAGCATTCGACCGTTTGTTCTTGTAACGATTACGCAGTGTTGTTATTGCAGGTTTGCTTTTCCACTAATTACACACACGTTCCCTTCCGCGGTTTGCGGCTCCTTAATACCTATCTCAAATCACCGCGCACGCCCAACCGATCAATGCTGCAAGCCCCTCGCGCGCGACCACACCTTTCTTCGTAAATCACATCTACTTCGAGTCTCAAACATGGCGCCGCAGGATACCTTCATCGATGATGAGGAGGAGATCTGGTAAGAATTTTTTTTTTTGATGCGGCTCTCTGCGGACTGATATACCCGTCTTGGGGCATCGCCACCTGGCACCCGATGAGATGTGCTAACGCGTACCTGTGCAGTCCTCTTTGTATTGAAGAGTTCGACCTCTCTGACAGAAACTTCCGACCATGCCCTTGCGGTTATCAGGTATGCGAGCTATATATCCTCATACCTGTTCGACATGCTGACAAACACGACATCCAGATATGTCAGTTCTGCTTCAACAACATCAAGAACAATATGAACAGTCTGTGCCCTGCGTGTCGCAGACCTTATGATGAGAAGACCATCCAATGGAAAGTGGTCACTCCCGAGGAGTAAGCCCACATGCTCGTTGACTCCGCCTCAGCTGCTGACCGCACCTAGAATTGCCGAGTTTCGAGCCAATATCCAAAAGAACCAGAAGAAACGAGCAGCAGAACAGCGGCAAAAAGAAGTACAGAAACGGGAAGCAGAGAAGGAGAATCGGAAGAATCTCGTTGGTGTGCGAGTCGTCCAGAAAAACCTAGTTTATGTGACAGGTTTGACACCGACGGTTCGTGAAGACGAGTTGCTCAGAACCCTTCGTCAGCCTCAGTTCTTCGGACAGTACGGCAACATCCAGAAGATTTCGATTAGCAACCGGAAGAGTTCGGATGGCCAGAACCAGTCGCTTGGGATCTACGTCACGTTCGAACGGAAAGAGGATGCTGCGAAGTGCATCCAGGCGGTCAACGGCTCCGTCAACGGGGACAGAGTTCTACGTGCACAGCTGGGTACAACCAAGTACTGTTCTGCCTGGCTACGGCATGAAACATGCACCAACCGACAGTGCATGTTCCTCCACGAGCTTGGTGACGAGGAGGACAGTTACACTCGCCAAGACCTTTCATCGATGAACAGCATCAGCACCCAACGACCCCTTCAGAATTCCGGCTCATCACGCTCTGCTTCAAGACAACAGCCACACCCTTCGCCCGCCACCCAGGTTGCGCAACCCATGGCCCGTAGTCCTAGCAAGGAGGAGTCCGAGAACGGTGATGGTTCGGCCTTGCCATCTTCAGCCAACTGGGCCCGGAACCCCCAAGTCCGCAGTCGTCGCGGTAGTCATGCTACCAGTGGCGCTGCACCAAGTCCCGCCATCTCTCACTCGCTGCCTGTCACTGCGGAGTCTGCTCAAGAGGCAACTGAAGAGCAGTCACCAGTGGAACCTGCAGCTAGTACGGCTGCGAGTGTGCCTCCGCGGACATCTAAGAGGCTGGAGACGGCAAAGCGAATCCCCCAGGACGCACTTACGTCGCTGCTTAAGTCGCTCAGCGCTTGCACTCTTGCCTGGCCGAAGGTTGGCGACACCCAGTCTACTGACGTGACTTTCCCTCCTCTGTTTGATCCTAGAGGATGGGAGAAACGCAGAGCCATGCGCGAGGAAGAAGACGCAGGCACTACCGACGACCAAGAGCAGGCCCCAGGCGCTAGAGAGCCTTCGGAAGGGGAGCCTGAAAGCAGTGGTAGTCTCGCTCTCGGCGGTGAACCTGAAGACAGGGATCATGGTCGGGATGGGCATGGCTTTGATCCGCGTCGGAACACCCAGCCGCCTATCCAGCGCTCAACAGTTGATGGGATCTTTGGCCCTGCTCTAGGATCTGGCTTTGGCCAGGTCGGCGGTAATCTGGGCTCTGTGGGGAGCCGTACCATGACCCCCCAGCAGCCCGCCGTCATGCGTCATAATGTCAATGTACCGGAGCACTTTCCGCCTGGCATTGGCTCGCAGTCCAACCTCTTCCAAGGCCAGAGTCAGGGCCACAGCCGCCAGGGTTCTCGCTTCAACTTCGGAAATGATAACAGAGAAGCCACATCTTCTACCTCGGTCAAGCTGGCGGCCAACCCCCGGATCATGGCCCAGCAGTCATCGATGATGCCATCCGCTTTTCACAATCAACCCGGCAGCCAATATTACGCTTCGTCTATGCCAGGCCCCCCTCCCGGGCTCAAGTCTACTGGTACACCGCCCAGCATGTTTGGCCAGCACGGCTTTGGGTCCGCTTTCGGCGGCGCATCGAAGGATTCCAACGAGATTCTCCAGCTGCTCAACAGCAGAAACCGAGGAACTGGCAACCAGGTTCATGATGCGGGAAAGCGTGAGTACTTGTTTCCTTCGGTCCCCAACCAGTACCCACCCTCGAACTCCTCAACCCCAGCTCCTGCCTCGGGCCTCCTGGCATCGCTCTACGGTTCTCAGCCTGGAGCCTTCCAAGACTTCGGTTCGAAGCAGAAGAAGAAGGGGAAGAAGCACAGACACGCTAACACTTCCTCCTCTGGGGGGAGTGGCTTAGTAGATCTTGCAGACCCGAGCATCCTGCAGGCGAGACTGCAGTCTCAGCAGCAGCACCTGCAGCACCAGAGCAATGCCGGACTCGGACAGGGCCTGTTCGGTGGCCAGTCGCAAGGTGGGTACACCAATCCTAGCATGATGTACAATGCAGGATATCGGGGGTGGTAATGTTCCGTCCCTGTTCTGTTTTTTTTTAACCCTTCACCTTCATGTCATGTTTGTTTTAGAAAATGCTCCCCTGGGCTTGGGGGGGTTGATTGTAGTCAAAGTGTTTTTTGTTCGGCACACGGATATATGACGACGGCGTTCTGGGCACGAATCGGACTGGGCTTTTTTGTTCTTCACAAAACACGCAAGAAGTGGCGCATCCTTGTTCATGGAGCATGGCAAGGGGATCTGGTTCTCAGCGGAGAATCTGCCTTGCATTGGCGTCATTTTGCATTTTGAAAGAGGAAGCTTTCATTCTTGGACGGCACACAGCGGGCCCCCAGCGGTGTTTTTCAGCTACAGGCGCTTCGGTATTCGCATGGTTGGGTTTCTGGGTCACGTCAGGCAAGCTCTCATCGTCTTCCTTTCAGACCTCCATTAGTCATGTACGTTAACTTGGGGTCCCAGTTTTCGTACCGTCTGGGTTGAAATGGGACAGGCAATAAAGCAATCTTTCGGCGATTAGAATCTGTCGCCTTGTGGAAGTCGGCAGCCCATGACGTGACCCAGGCCCTCATGTATATAATGTCGTCGGACTACTCTCGGGTCCTTTGTAATGGCCGTTGGAGTCCCTGTCCTCTGGCTTTCCCGTCACTTCACATTCCTCTCGCTCTTTACTTTCCTCAGTATTGACCTGGCAGCCTCAGCCTACTAACACTGTGTGTTTGTAGATGACGATTTGCTCTCGCTCG
>Ga0247760_1003049_pt1 | contig 11492 bp, 9 predicted proteins | sample UWRJL171409R4_FD_179936 | JGI IMG/M metagenome (GOLD analysis project Ga0247760, IMG submission 179936) | Plant litter microbial communities from Arlington Agricultural Research Station in Wisconsin, United States - UWRJ-L171-409R-4 | ecosystem: Environmental > Terrestrial > Plant litter >...
CACCATGGATCACAGCCGTAATGACATTGCCAAAGAATCAACATGGTATGTATTCAGCCCTCTCTCAGGTTCGCCGCCCCCCAATATGCAAACTCAACTCTAACGAGGGTGTGCAGCACAACTTGTACCTTTGCCGATGACTTCTCCAACTACTGGACCGCTATCCTGTACTTCCGCGCTCGCAACGGAACCCTCATCCGCGTTCCGCAACGTCCCAACATTGGTTTCGACGGTGCCCGCGGTGGTGGTATGACGGTCTACTACACGCCCTCCTACCAAGGTGGGAAAGTCCAAGCTTTTACCCCCGGATTCCGCATGATCGTGGGGAACCCCATGTATCGCACTTTTTCCGAAGCATCTCGGTTCCGACAAATGACCTTCATCTGTCTTTCCACTCTCGCCACCCGTTCTCCCGAAACCACCAGCATGCCTACGGGGCCATGCACCGAGGGAATCATGTCCAATGTTCGTTTCCCCACCTGCTGGGATGGCAAGACCCTTGATCCTCCGGACCATTCCTCCCACGTTGCCTACCCTTCCTCCGGAACCTTCGAGTCCGGCGGGCCCTGTCCGGCATCGCACCCCGTAAAGATCCCCCAGTTATTTTACGAAGTGATCTGGGATACGCGACGATTTAACGATCGCTCGCTATGGCCTACGGATGGGTCACAGCCTTTTGTGTGGTCATATGGCGATTACACAGGGTATGGAACGCATGGAGATTATGTGTTTGGGTGGCGGGGCGATGCGCTGCAGCGAGCCATGGATACAAACTGCGATGCCTGCACGGGCGAGTTGCGAAGCCAGTCGATTGCCACGGGGAATCAGTGTGTGCAGCAGCAAAAGGTGCGGGAGGATGTGGATGGGCCGTTTACTGCGCTACCGGGAAATGTTGAGATTACGGGTCCGCAGCCGGCCGTGTCGAATCCGGGGAGTGCTAATGGTAATGGTATGTTTTCTGGGCGAGGACGAGAGAGACAGAGTGACAGACTAACAAGACATGACAGGCAACCCTACTACCCCAACTAACCCAACCCAACACCAACTCCCTCAAATCCCAACCCGGGTGCTACTCCCCCAACCAACGGCGGCTGCACTGTAGCTCGGTGGGGACAGTGCGGCGGCCAGGGCTGGACCGGCTGCACAAATTGTGGCCAGTACACATGTCGCGCCCAGAACCAGTGGTACTCACAGTGCTTGTGAGAGGCTCTGACTCTCGTCGATACTAGACCCATTCATGTACATAGTTAGTTCGCAGTACCACGGCCAAGAACACTCTCCAAGACACCAAGGTATTCATCGTCAGCGCTCAAAACAGGGCTCAATTTCCTCAAAAGACTCCAACATGTCTGTCTCCCTGTCTAACTGACAGCCCAGCTTCCTCCCACTAACCTGATCCAGCCCAGGGAAAGTGGAAGTACTGTACACAGACCAAACAACCCGCCCAAGTCTAATAACAATGCTATGCCGCAAGGTAAAATGTGCCACCCGACCAGCCTTGCTCCTATCCAGCCTGCCCAGTCCTTTCCTCATAGTCCCATTGTTACATTGCATCATGGAACCTTAAAACCTGTCCTCCCAGAAAAGAAAGTAAAACATCGCCAAATTTGTCCAGCACCGGGGTATTACAACATGAAGTATATCGCGTGCTTGAAAAGGGTAAAAGTAGTGACGAGCTTGCGTGCCGTGAGCAAAGGGGGTAGGCACGTGTTAGGTGCAACCCGAATGCCACTGGCCGAATAAACGATGAGTGCCGTCGCAGTCTAATAAATGAAGGAGTCATAGAGTTGCATTGCATGGCTCGGTTAATTCAGTGCCGATGCGCGGAGAAGTCCCGTGTGGCGACGCAGGAAAGAGAAGCATGCAGGGGCTGGCTGATCTTGAAGATGATGAATCATTGGAGTTTGGGGTTTGGCGGTTTTTTTTGGTTTTTTTTGCGTTTGGATTGACGAGATAGGAAATGTGTCGTAAAAGAGGGAATATGGGTCGGTAAACAAGTCAAGGGAATGCCGTCTGGCTTTAGGATAATGATAACACAAGGAAATGATGAAATGAGTGTGGTTCCTCAGGATCAGCCAGAACCTGTATGCTGTAGTCACTCTCTGGTTAGCCTCACGCTAGACTCTGTGAACTCTCATTCTTCCCCTGACTGCGCGGCAGGCTCAATCGTTTGGTATCGACCGAGGAGCGAGGGCTGATCGACAGGAGTCGCGCACTGCCAGCGCTGATGTGGCGTACGTGGTCCTTTCCGAGGTTGATGCTTGTTGCCCGCTGGAGACCACTGCCCTCGCCGTCATCTTCGCCACTGTCGTTGTCAGGGTCTCCGGACACGACCACACCAATCTCACCCTCCTCACCAAACGAATTGAGGAGACCCTCTCGGCTCTTAACTCGATCAGCAGTGTGTGAGTGGACAACAAAGGGCTGATGGCCCCTAACTGAACCCCAGTGCGTTTCTTCTTCTCCGTCACTGGACGGTCGAGGCTCGCCGACAGATTTGCGGTTCCAGCCAGGTCGCTCCGAGTTGGAATGGGCGAACCGGGCCAAGTAATCATCTTCAGTGATGGACATGTCCTCGCCCTGGTTGTCGTGCTCTCGGTGATGCTCTGTGTCAGAGTCTGATGTCCGACGTAGACGACCGTAGGGGGCAGATTGCAAATTCCCCGAGGGTTTTCGTTTCTTAGATAGCCGGCCCGATAGCCAGGAACCCTCCGAGTCTATCGACGCAAGGGACATAGTCTGCAGTTCAGGAGAGACACTCGGTTCGTCGGGGTGACCAAATGTCGATGGTGTATGGCGCATAGCTTCCATTGACCTTTGTTCGGAGGTTGGTGTGTCATAAGTATCCGTTCGTGACGGCGGGGCGAACACGACGTGCTCCGTGACGGCACCCGGATCTGGCGAAGACTCGGCAATGGTTCTTGGAATCAGCTCAGCCTCTGTCGATTGTATCCTGGAGTCTGGTGGCGACAAAGGTAACTCTGGGAGGTCTTCTCGGAATCGCGACATGGTACGCTTTGGAACACCCGAGCTCACTCGCCGGGGCACAAAGTTGACTGGCGGTGTAGGAATCTGCTGTGATGGTTGCATAGAATCCCGCGATGTGTTGGAGAAGGAGGACGGTTGACCCGAGCTCCGCTTGTTCCGACCCCATCGAAATAATGATGACCAGGAAAGTGGGGCTTTGGAGCTGCTCGTTTCCGATCCTATTTGTGCTGGTTCCGACTTGTCTGTCTTGCCGTCGGATTCCAGTGGAGATTTGGACCGGGACAGTTTCAGGCGAATAAAGGACGTCCTCGATCTCGGGCTTGTGAGGTGTGGAGCCTGGGGTTGGGGTGGTTTGGCTTCGATCGGTGAAGGCGATGGGAGTTCCGGGCTCTGTAGCGGGATGCTGTCTGTTCTGTGGAAAGCTTCCAGTGGGTGGGGCCGCTGGTCGTCCCCTGGCCCGGAATCTTGGTCATCCTGGCCTCTCTGCTCGAGAGATTCGTCAGACCGGCGAATCCTGGACGACGTGATGACTGCGGAGGTCGGCTCCACACCTAGCCCTACGAGCTCCCGGCCGAGAACACCCCTCTCCAGGTTCGGCGGGGTATCCCTGCCCTCTTCTTGGGCCACGACTTCGGCAGCCCTTTGCTTTTCTGCCCGCCGAGCTAGCCTCTGTTGCAACTTCTCTTCCTCTCGCTGACGCCTCCTTTCCCTCCTTCGTGTGTCTCGTTCCATCAACTCTCGTAAGTCGCTTGCACTGAGCTCGTCTGCAAGGTCGTGGATACGCTTGTGTGCCTTGAGAGTTGCTTCAGGGATAGGCTCCGAGAGCTTTCCTTGCTGTCGGGAAAGCGTCCGACCTAACCCCGGGCCACCTTCAGTACCCAGTGCGATTGGTCTTGGGTTTGTAGTTCTCCGTAACGTCGGTCTAGGTGCCAACGCGTCGAGGGCTGACACCCTAAATGATATGTATTCTGAGTCTGACGAATGATTTGAGTGTATTGAGTCGGCAGGTAAAGATATCTCAGAGGAGCGGTTGTATTTTTCCCACTCTTGCCGGGTTCTTCCCGTAAAACCAGAGCTAAAACCGGTCCTCACCCTTCTGCTGTTTCCCCTGAGGGGATGTGAGGCCCAATCTTCTGTGGCAGACCGGAGAGGCATAAAGTTGCTCATGGCTTTGATCTCAGCCTCACGCTGCGGATCATTCTTGCGCCGCTTCTTGCTCGACAATTTACGGGGGAGGTGGTCGCCCTCGCGCTTGTTGTGACCCCGCCGCAAGCTGTCGTACCAATCCAGGCCTATCTCCTTGTTCAGACTGCCGCGGTCTCTCGTCCTTCGAGAGCCGGGATCTGGGTGGGTCACCATAGGAGGAAGAGTACCCCGCTTGTCTCGCACGCTGTTGCGGCGGCCAACGCCTATCGTGTCATTGCGGCCCGGAGAGAAGCTGTACGTCCGCTGTCTGCGTTGCAATTTATTGGGCTCGGGCTTCGATTTCCTGGTACTCTGCCTTCGGTCCAGATCAGGGACAGGAGCCATGACATCCTGGAGTGTTTGGCTGCGGGGCGGGAGAGCCTGACCAGCCTCACGCCCTCTAGCATCCTCAAAGTCTGTCGTACTCGCCCTCGCCTTTCGCCGGCTCTTGTTCCTCCTGAACAACCACATAGCCATGGCTGATCACGGTTGAACGAAGCGGCGTCGAATAACCGGGTTGGCGATTACAACTGGGAGGGGAGATCCATGCGAGCTCGCTGGCAGATATCAATTGTTCTGAGTGAGATACTGGGTAGATTCATCATAGACATGGTGTCGGAAGGGATAGGTAATGGTTGTTGCTGGATTCCAAGTCGAGCGCGTTGGCTCCAGGTATGCCCCGTGTCTCCCAGAAAGAATGCTGGACAGGGCTATGTGGACTTGAAGACAAGAAGTAGGGGGGGCGGGATGGGTCGTTTGGCGTGTGCAGAAGACAGGTGTATGGGGCTGTGTCGCCTCGTTGTCGTGCTCAGATCCGTTGATTCGCAAATGCAGTGCGACAAAAAGACAAGGTGCACTCGCGTGCTGGAATGGCGGCAGAAATCAAGATGGGACGAGAAAAAGAATCGAGAGTCGATGTCGCGCAAGGGAATGCAGCCAGAGGTTGATCGACGGCCGATTCCCTGTCGACTGTACTGCGTCGGCAAGGCGGGGTGGGTGGGTAGGATGTCTGAGGAAACCTCCCGCTGGAGGTGGGTCTGGGACGCACTACGTATTTGACAGCCAGTTCCGGACAGCAATGCCTGCATCGATCCCCAGAATTAAGACTTTGGCCAGGGAGCAGAAGCAGGGAGTAAGCAAGGTACGAGAGCCCAGGTTCTCCCTGGGGTTCCTGCGAAAAGCCCGCTGGTGCCCATCAGAAGGACCCTTTGGGTGTGGTGGGGAACCCATGAGAAAACGGAGGCAAAACTGCGACCCTGGTCCTGACTACTGGTGGGGCTATCCACGCCATCACCTCACCCGGCTCTCCGCTCTTCAGCATCAACTGTCGTCTGTTCATCCCACCTTGCCCCCTCCCCTTTCGTCACGATTGTGAAGATCATTTGCCCCCGTCTGCAAACCAAGTTTTTTTTTTTTTTATTTAATTTTTTACTCCGTGCTCTGTAACTAGTGTCTGCACATTTGGCAGGCTGGGGGATGACTGCCCATTTGACACCGCTGGGCAAATTTGCAATGGCCAAGGAGTGTTGGTAATGGGTTTTTGGTAGGCTCTGGGCCGTCGACACCAAGCTCGCCGAATTACGGTACCCCCAACGTGAGATCTCACAGGACGAGAATTAAATGAATATAATAATTCGGGCTATCCATGCATCTCACCATGAACCAAAGCCACCGTATGGCGTGGTTCACATGCTGTTTCCCGCAACCGGGACACCCTCGTTTGCTCCATACTACTTCGTACTAGGTACCTATTCGGGCAGCCCAATTCTTAGGAAGTTTGTTAGCATTGGGACTTTTAACCTAGCTGTGCCCTAGATGATGATAGTGCACACTCCCAAATAGCTTTGTATGTTCATACAGCCACACAGCTCGGCATAAACTTGGAGCTTTGCCCTACTCGTCTTTCACACCCTAAACGAGGATCCTAACATGCCCACACGTGGCCCTCTACTTCGGGCGGCTTTGGGTCGATCCCTCTAGCTCAAGGTCTTGAGCTAGCAATTTTCAGGCGCCGGGCTTTTGAACTTGCAAAGTGACACAGTTTGCTCGGACTGCCAGAACTGCATTTCCAGCAGCAACCAGCAAGGATGCACATCGACCGACGTCAACTGGGCGATAAAGTAGCGGGCACTATCGATTGATGCATGTTCGTCGTTTATCGTCGTTCAAGGGTAAGGTAGCTCCTGTGTGCGTCAGACTTGGCGCTTGCCCCTCCAGAAAAACGTTGACCAGGGGTATCCAGCCCTGAGGCCTTGAAGGCCGCGCGACGAGAACCGTGGTTCCTCCGTCTCAATCTAGGAATGTCGAGCCCGAGACAGAAAAATTCGCAGCGGCGCAGCGCATGAGTTGCCCCATCGGGTTGGCAGAATCGCACGTTCTGTCCAACTCAGGAGCATGTTGCATCATTCTCAAGGGGGGATTGGCGGGGCGGGTGGTGGTGTGGCTGGGGAGCTACTTTAGCCAACAGCACACATGCGGAGCATGCATCGCGGTGCCCGCTCGTATCGGCCAGGGCCCAACATCGACTGCTCCCTCTCCTAGAGGGACGACGCTTTGTGCCTGGCTTGGCGAGGTGCAAGCTGCGGGGTGCGAGCAATTTGAGGCGCTTCGGCCATCACATCGATAACTTGAGGTGAACGTTGGGGTCTGTACTCTGGACTTTGGCACAACGTCCCGTCGTGCACCGCCGGGTCTCGATTATGTCATTGGCCACACACCCTTGCCACTCCCCAGGTGCGGAAGACCACCCGTATCCCTGTCCGTGGCTGCAGTTTTCCCGCGCTGAGCTGGCCTCTCAACCGCAGCATGATCAGCGACCGTTTGAATGGCTCTGCAAGGTCGCTTCTGTGAGCCGAACAGTGCCTCTCAGCCTGACACGTGTGTAGCGGTATCTCCAGCCAATCTCGCGCAATAGTTTTGTTGAGGCCAAACGATGGCGCGTGGGGCACCCGCCAACCCCAGGAAGAGCAGAACTCAAATGGAATCGTGGACGGAGCTCGACTCCTCGAGCAACAAGCAAGCGTGGTGCAAAAATTGCAAACCACTCCCTACTGCTAACGAAATCCGGGGATCTCATTGAAAGCTCGTCTTACATGGGGGAAGCCGAGAATGCAGCCCAACCAATTGGTCCTGGATCTCGCCGAATCTTGTCTCTTGAAGAGACCGGGGGCCGGGGGCCGAGATTTCACTTGGTGCAATCGGGAGTTTTCGTCCAGCCCAGCAGATTGTGAGCTGATTGCAGGGACCAATCGTAGCGTCAGGACCAGCTTTTTGCACGACCAGACCATTCACGAGCATCGAACAGCAACCACTCAAACAACGAGATGCCTTTTTCGCTGGCAGTGAGCGAGTCGTGGACTGTTTCATGACTCTTCTCCCGATTCCGCGGGGAGCGCCATCAGACGGTACCTGCCAACCAGCGATCCCGCCCAGACCCAGTCTTAGCATGAGTGCTAATGAAGCTCTCTGCCGTCCGGCATATCCAGCTGGGGGGCAATTTCAGCCTTTCTGACGTTGGATCGGGTTTCTTTGGTACGGAGCATTCGTTGCGAAATGGCGTTCGCGTGGGTGAGGTTCTGTTCGCGCAGATCCCCTCCATGTCAACGACATCATCCAAATGTACCCGTCGAGCCAGTCGAGCCTGTTCAGGTTGAATAACGGGGCCGCAATCGTTTAGGAGCCAACACCTGACCAAGAATGCAAGAAAACTCAGGACCGCTGGGCATTCTGATAAAACTCGTCATCGGGATGTTCCAATTCAGGGTCTTTCTTGTCAGGGGCACAGGTCGTAAGCAATCTATGTGTGACAAGAATTGGACCTGGATTACGTTTGGATGCAAGCGAGAATCCGAGAAACGGCGCTCCCCCGAAACCCAACCCTTTTGGCCAAGGTGAGTTGAGCGTCTTCGCAAACCCGGCTTGCGGATTTGTCTCGCTGGCTTGGCCGTGGTCCATGAACAGCAGAGATCCCAGGTCCGACCGGAGATCGGTGCCAGTGAAAGTACATGACCAGTCCCCCGTTTGTCTGATGAGTGAACGTCGAGAGACGTCAAACGGTGGAGGTCATCTAGCATGATGCCTTCTTTTAGCCCTAGACTCCCCTTTACCCAAAGCCGGTTCCCGGACGGGAATTTAATATCCAGCTTCACATCCGCCCCTACCGACTCGGCCATCGTTCGCTTCTATCCGCTGTTCGATTACGATCGCGCGGTTATTTATAGTGGTCTCGCAGAAACACAAGCTTCGCCGTCGGAGTGGATGAATGCTCCTGCTGTTGGCCATTGACAGATCATGGGCAGAGGCGTGCCATATTGAGTTTTTGGCAACTGAAATTGAGATGGAGATGATTTGATGTCTCAACGCTCGACAATCCGAAATGGCCGTTTGGTAGCACTGCGTTGATGAATCCGAGTCATTGGAAGTAACCGTGTCATCTGAGACACCCCAAATACAGCGTAAACCGCGAGATGCCCAGCCGATGACACCAAACTATCGCATCGAAGTGTATGCGCCGTATCGCGGCGAGGTGGAAAGATGCACACTGAAACTGCCCCGAGGTGAACCCTAACCCCGAGAATGACGCTGGTGGAGACCTGATCGGATGCGGGGCAAACAACTGTTCCCATCAACTTTGAGGGGCTAGATTAAGGAGAAAATCAATCGTAAAGAAAAAGAAGTAGGAAAATATTGCGTCTTTGGATTTTTGGGCCTTCAAGACAACTGCTGGTGGAGCGAGGCCCAAAGGCGGGCCAGGTTTCCGCAGCAACGACCACCCCGCGATTGTATCAATTGCGGATCAACACGGCGCCAAACCAAAAATCTTCAATCCACCACGTCACAAGCCAAATTCGAGCACAACCCCATTTGACGCGACGCCGACGCCGACGCCGAGCGAACGACACAGAGTTAAATCTAGAAACACTTCACATTCCGGCACAATGGCTTACAACCCACGGATGTCAATACTACCGCCGGCGCAGTCGCAGCAGTCGCGACAGCGCAAAAAAGAAGAGGAAGCAGCCTACGCCAACATGCGACTCCCCGACCGCGAGATCGTCGGTTGCATCAACGAGCTGGGCATTCCCTTTACGGCAGCAGACCTCCAAAAGCCGAATCCGATCCAGGTGCAAATGATCTTCGAGTGGTTCGGCGAGCTGCTCATGGACAAAACACGCGCAACCGTCGAGCCAGCCATGCGCGCCGCTGCCGAAGATGTGTGTAGCGACCTGGGTGACCAGTTGATGCCGGCCGACACGCGCAACTTGATGGGTTTCTTCAGCTCGCTGCAGCAGCTCATGTACAATTGCGGCGTCAATGACTTCAACTTCATGGACCTGTACAAGCCGACACACGACCGGCTCGTCAAGATCTTCTCGTACATTATCAACTTTGTGCGCTTCCGCGAGAGCCAAATGAGTGTCATCAGTGACCACTGCAACCGCGCCGACAACACCAAGCAGCGCATCGAGCAACTGTACATGGAGAATCAAAACATGGAGGCCCAGCTCGACGATATGCATGACCGGCGACGCGAGATGGAGGCGCGCGTGGCTGAGAAGACGAAGCGCAACGAGGAGCTCAAGAAGCGCCTGCTCGAGCTCCGGCGCAACCAGGAGAAGGTGGCTGCGCGTCTCGAGGAGTCCAAGACGCGCAAGAACGAGCTTGCAGCCGAACTCGAGGACAAGACGGCCACTAAACTGACACTAAAGCAAGAGAGCGCGAAGCTGCGACCCTACGTGATGCAGAGCCCCTCGGTCCTGCAGGCGAGCCTGACGGAGTTGACCAACACGCTCAATGCCAACAAATCCCACATTGACTCCCTTGACCGCCGCTCCCGCGCGCTGCAGACATCTAACGACTCTTTCGCTGTCGTGTCCACCGACGTGGCATCGTGCATCAAACTGCTCGAAGAAATATCGACGGAGCTGGCCAAGGAAGAGGAGGAAAACGCAAAAAACGCAAAACAGCGCGACGCGCTTACGGAACGCGGCGCCAATGTTCGCGAAGTGGAGCGAACGGAAGCTCTGTTGCAGCGGCAACTAGCAAAGTGGCAGGAGAGGACCGAGACGCTACGCGCCCAGAGCCAGGAGAAAGCACAGCGGGCCAAGGAGTCAATGGAAGAGCTCAGGGCCGTGCACAAGAAGTTGACGGAGGAGCGGTCCGAGAAGGGCAAGGATATCGAGAGGAGGAGAGTACGGATTGAGCAGACGGAGAAGAAGGTTTGTGCTATTTCCAGGTTCCATACGAGATGTGGAGTGAAGCAGCTGCTAACGGCGGATAGATGCTGGACCTCAAGGAGAACATTGAGAACGAGGTACATGCAGCATACGACGAGTATCTCAAGATGGAGTCACATATCAAGCTTTACATCACCGAGATGGAGCAGGCCATATAGCGGGCCCCCTTGTAAAGCTTGTTCATGTTGTAATGTTGTCAATTTGGGTTCCGGTTTTGGCGGGGATAAGAATACCATGGGCACGGGCTAGGCTGGGTTGGGCTGGGTTGGCGTTTGGTTGCTTGCGGAGTATAAATGAGGCAGGTTGTATGGATAGGCCCTTGGATAAGTATGACGAATGATGGGACGCTAAGGATGGGTTAATGACATGTCATGAAAATCTTACAGCGTATGTTCTGTCCGATTACGATCCCACTCCCCTGGTTGGAAGCGGAACCATCTTTGCAAGACGCGGCGCGCATCCACCGTCCTGCCCATCCACCCTCCACTCTCAAAGTCCGGCCCGATCCTCCTCGCCGTGCCGCTCAACAACGGCATCCTCTCGGCCAGCAGTTCATCGGTCCCGAGACCTTCGGTCCTCTCCTCGACTAGCACAGCTTGAAACCCCACGCGCGTGGCCGTCTCGACGAGCACCGCAGCCGTGTTACTGATGCCCTGCACGCTCCACTCGCTCGTGTCCCGGTGGAGGCCAAGAAAGCCGTAGACTAACAGCAGAGGTAGTGGTGGTGGCGCACGAGGTGACGACGCTGTGGTGGCGCCCGTTGGCGGTGCCGAGACCTTAGTGTCGCTGACCGAGAATACCGAGAGGAAGGCCCGCAGGTGCGACACAGTGGGAATGAATGCCACGCGAATGTGTCGTGCCACTGCTACCTGGTAGAGAGGGGCCGCGAGGAGTAATGCCGTTCTAGATGAAGCATCATCGTCTTCTGGTGGTTCTGGTAGTGGTGGTGGTGGTGGTGGTGGTGGTTCATCCCCCCTTGCTTCGATAGGACCTTCAAATACTTGATTGGTAGTAGTATCGTCTTTGGCTGGCGGAGCAGTGGGTTGCTGCTGCTGCTGCTGACGCTGGCTCCGGATATGTTGG
>Ga0247760_1003050_pt1 | contig 11486 bp, 2 predicted proteins | sample UWRJL171409R4_FD_179936 | JGI IMG/M metagenome (GOLD analysis project Ga0247760, IMG submission 179936) | Plant litter microbial communities from Arlington Agricultural Research Station in Wisconsin, United States - UWRJ-L171-409R-4 | ecosystem: Environmental > Terrestrial > Plant litter >...
GACCGCGTTCAACCCCATCAATTACAACGCACGCAAACAACGCTCACACAGCAAAACAGGGCCAATTCTTCCATTTCTGCAATAAAATTACAATTAACTACTATTACCACTATCTACAGTGCTGACTAAGCGCCTTCCTCAGCCTCTAATTAGCCCACAATTGCCTCCGTTACTTGCGACTGTATAGCTTATAACTGTGTGGCTTACGTGGAGGCTCGCGTGGAGGCTCGCGTGGCTTATATCTTCTTCGTTATTCCTAATGTTATTAATGCTGTACGGCTTCCAGATGCCGTTATAGAACTGCCCCTACCCTTACAGGCGCTTCTACCACCTCTACCAGGGTTACTCAACGTTAAAGTACTACTTATACCGCCTAAAACTGTCTCCAGAGCCCTGTTAAGCTGTATACCTTCCCACTGTAAAGGCTTACACTAAATGCTTAAGTCCAGGCCAGACTAACAGCCTGTAATCCTCACACCACCCTTAACTTTTATATTACCTCTATTCCCACCTCTTAATGCCCCTAAGCCTCGCCTAAAGCCTTAAACACTCTAGCTAACAATAATAATAGTGCTACCAGTTTAACTAGGTGGTGTAAGGAGCTAAGTGGCCGGTATAACCTCCTAACTGCCTTATAAGAGCGGTTCCGTGAGCCTTAAGGCGTTAAGGTTACTAGTAAAGGTGTCAAAGCCCCATAATCTACCCCTAAAGCTTATAACTTAGTTAAACTCTTAATACTGCAAATAGTAATCCTTGTTAAGAAGACTTCTAACTAACTACTAAAAAGGATAAAAGTCTTCCTTAATTAAGGATATATTACGACCTGCACCCAACACAGGCCTTAAGAGGACTGGTGTGGGTTAAGATAGAACGTATGGCAGGACGCTAACAGGTAATGGGTGTTTTAAAGACGGCTTATTAAGCTAGCGCTCTTAAACGGGGGGGGTTTAATGTCACTGTAGGTCGTTATCACTATAATGTATAGAGGTGAGTCTAAACAGTAGGATATAAATAAATAATTGAATATTAGCGTGAGGAACCAGAGTCCCTTACAGTGGTTATAGGCATAACTATGGCTATCTATATTAACTAGCTAAAAGGTACTTTATACCTTGATCACTATACTCACTTAACATAAGGAGTGATTATAGTGATTAGAATACCCCTAATCACTATAATCACCGTGCTTTTAGCAAGATTAGAGTAATTACTTAATAATTAATCGTAAGGGCTTTAGGTCTTTACACCCCTGGCTTAGTACGTAGTACCGTGCGTACTACCTTCCTGTACTGTTCCTTTTACAGGGGATTTATTAGGCCGCCCCAGCCTAAGTGACGGCCTGTAAGGTCGTCACACGATTTCCCCTCTTTAATATTCTTTTTCTATAAAGAACTACTTATATGTTCCTTCTTCTCTTTACCAGTCGTTATACCGTTTAACCAGGTAATTAAGAATAGGAGAAACGTAACACCCTTATTAACTAAATGCTGTATTATTAATACTAAGTTTATTCTTACTTTCAAGATTATTATACCTATAAAGTGTAATCGTTACTACTACTTAAACCTACCAGACTGTAAGGTGGCTAGTAAAAGTAAGTTATACAGTTACTATGTAACAGCCAGTAGGATTATATACTTATCTTATAACGTTTATGGAAACGATCTGTCCGTCCTGTATAGGGTTTTAAATAAAAAGAAGCACCTTAACATTAAAGAGTGTAAAACTACTCTCCTTCTCCACAATACAGCTTTTAAGTTTCTACACCTTAAGGATTAATAGAAGGGATTAGTACGGTGGGTAAACGAACTTTTTAATTATAAGTTTAATATTATAGTGGAGGAGGAGTGTAAGGCTTAAAAAGTAATTACGCCAGTTCCTAAGTTTGATTGGGGAAGCCTCCTGGTTAAGCCGGCGTGTGGTTCTTTTTCTAAGGGGTCGTTATAACTGGTAACTTCTTCTTAACTTAGTCCGTCACTCTTTTTCTTTTAATAAACGAAAACGGCCTTTCCTAGCGTAACGGTAATATACCTGTTTATTTTCCTTTTTTACTAACTTTTTTAACAGTACTTATTTTCATGCGGAATGTGCCAGGAACTCTAAAGGAGGCCTAGCCTTTTTATTAAGTTTAAGGTCCTTTTAACCCTAGTTAAGGTTTCTAATAAATGTCCTTTTATACCTATTAAGGAGTTTCCTGCCACTTCTTAGGCTTTAAATCCTATAATAGTCTTACTTTTCAGTTTAATAATTTAAATGTTAAATCTTATCTTATTTTTCTATTTTTAAAGTAAACTGGTTAGTTTACTTTCTTAAGGTTATATTAACTGGTTTAACTTTCACTTTATATTTTTTATAGGTGGTTTTAATTAATCTAGATTCTTTTAATAGAACTCTGTAATTAAATCTAGGTATTTAAGGTTTTTAACTAGCTCTTATAAGTTACTTTTAAGGCTGTAATTTAACTACTTAATAAGATATTTAAACGTGTTCTTTCCCTTCTGTAAATCTATAACTTCCTTAACATCGTACTTATCCTTATTAGTGTTAATCTTAATCTTCTTTTCTAGAGGAACTCCCTTTAAGGCGGGTTTTAAAAGTGAGATGTGAAAAACCTTAATTCACACCTTTATACTAGCGGGTAAGTCTAATTTATAATTAAAGGTAGTAACCTTCTTTTTAATCTGGAACAGTCTGTACCTTTTAAAGTTAAGCTTCTTATTAAGCCGCTTTAAATGTAAGTTTTATGAAAAAAGGTAGACGTAATCCCCCTCTTAAAAAGTTAATCCCTTAACTTATTCACCATTATAGTAGAGTCCTTTCTTAAGCACTGGCTGCTTAGTTTAATGTTTATTAGTAAACTTCTTTATTCGTTTATATGTGAACTTAAATTTAGCTTACAGGTAGTTATATAACTCTTACATTTGGTCTGTATAAACTGTGGCTTAGGGGGCGCTGGTAGGTGGGCCTTAATGGAACTTGGGCTCCTTACTGTAATTAGTAAAGAATAGTGACACACCTGTTAACTTAACTAGTGTTATATTATAAGTTATCTGTGCTGTTAATAATAATTTAAGTTAATTATCTTATTTAAAGTTAATATAAATTTAAAGATATATTATAAATATTTAATTAATTTACTTTATTTAATTATCTATTTATAGGTGGAATGTTATTAAAAGCTTACTCTTTACACCTATTCTTTATATCAGTCCTTATTAGAACTTTAACACGATTAGCTTATCTTAATCTGTAATGATATTATCTGGCTAAAGGTGTTATAAAACTACCTTTTTTTTAAATATATAAGTAAGTTACTCCACTATTATATCCTTTAAGGTTAGTAAAAAGTAAGCTTACTTTATTAATCTGTTAACTATTATAAGGATTTAGTTATAGGTGACTTTTATAACAGGGTCTTTAAACTTTAAGATCCCAGTGATAAAGTTAAGTGAGATTAAACTTTATAATGCCTGTGGTATAGGGAGTGGTTTAAAGAGCCTATAAGGCTTATAATACTAATTCTACTTATAATAGCAGATGTTATAGTTATTAACTACTTCTTTAACTAGTTTTTTCATTCCCAGGAAGGTGTATATTTATTAGGCCTATATAAAAGTCTTAACCTGGCTTATATATCCCCTAAGTCAAGATTTATAAATTTGCTAAACGTACTCCTTTTATTTATCTAGATTGTGAACGTACAGTTTCTCTTAATATTAAAGCCTTACTCCTAATTTAAATATGCCGTTTATACCTTTTAACAGTTATTTTAGTTAATAACTGGTTTTATTATAATTTAGATACTTTAAACACTCCTTCCTATAATCTTACACATACTTTAAAAAGTCTCCTAAGGGGTATTTATACTTACAGGTGCCTTCCACTAACCTTTTTACTTAAAAGTCCTATTATTATTAATAAATGTTATACTTTATTTATAAGTTTATATAAACGTTAATAGTTTATTTTAATGTTTAATTATCTAACACTTACAGCGTATACTCTAATATACCGTTTTTAGTTTTATTAAATATAATAATAAGGATTAGGGCTGGATTAGTGTCCTTATAATCCTATCTCTAACTAAAAGTATTAACTTACCTATTATCTTTTCCTTTAATATAGTAAATCTAAAAGTGGAATAAGGCTATTAATTCTACCTATTATATTTACTATAGGTTAAGTTCCTTTATTAGGAAGTACTAAAGGTTATTATAATTTAAAAAGACCTGGACTAGTTCTTTTATACTATTTAGGTACAGTGCCCACTTAATAAAGTACTAAATAATCACCATTAATTCCTTATTATAAATTAGATATTATAAAGCTAGCCTGTGGATTCTTTTTAATAAAAAGGTAACTAGGTAATGTTTCCTATTATCCTGGACTTAATTAAGTTCTCTACTAATTACAAACTTTAAAAAGTCTATCTTAACTCGGAAAGGCTTTAAGAAATTAGGGAGGGTTAGGACTAGCATTATAATAAAGGTGTGTTTAAGGTCCTTAAACGCCTTTTACTATCTTTTAATCCACTTAAACGGCTTTCTTTTACCTGTAAGTTTATAAAATGGTTTTATAATCTTCGTAAAGTATTTAATAAAATAGTGATAAAAGTTTATAAAGTTAATAAAGGCTTATAATTCTTTCTAGTTCTTTAAAGTGGGTTAATCCTTAATTACCTTTATTTTCTCCACTTACATTTTAAGCTTTTTAAGGGTTACTTTAAACCCTAAATAATTTAATTCCTAAATATAAAAATGGCTCTTCTCCAGGTTTACTATCAGCTTTACTTTTTTAAAAGCTGTTAAAACCTGTCGTATATATTTTTAATATTCTTCTAAAGTTTTAAAATAAACTAAAACGTTATTTAAATATATAAAGATAAACCTGTTAAGGAAGGGGTAAAAAACATTATTAATAAGGCCTTAAAAAGTTACAAGGGTGTTTATTAATCCCATTAATATAACACAGTACTGGTAATACCTGTTATAAGTCTGAAAAGCCGTTTTATACTTATCCTTTTCCCTTACTCTAACGTAGTTAAACCTTATAGGGAAATTAAAGCTAGAGAACTAATTTACCTTAATAATCCACTTTTATATCTTTATAATAAGTGGTAATAGGTAGCGATTTTTAATCGTATCCTTATTTAATGTTCAGTAATTAATAACTATATATAACTTACTATCTCCCTTTCTTAAGATAAATAATATTAAGTACCTTACTAGGGACTAGGACTTTACAATAAACCCGTTCTTTAAGTTCTCGTTAATGTACTCCTATAAGGCCTTAACTTACTAGGGGTTTAAATAGTACAGCTGGAAGTTATAGAGCTTTACTTCTAGCTTTAGTTTGATTTTATAGTTTTATAATTTATAATCTGGTAATTATAATATCTTTTTTCAAAACAGGGTGAACTTCTTATACTTTATAGGTACCTTAGATAAGTCGACTTTTTCATTTATCTGTGGATTAGCTTCTAGCTTCTTTCTACCTTCTAAATTGTTATTTAGGTAATGTAATAAACCTTCTAATCCTTTAACCGTCTTAATAAACCTAACTTAAACTATACTTAATTTTAAAGGTTTAACGTGCTTTTAAGTGCTTTATATATCTTTAAAGCGATTTAATACCTTTTTAACTTCTTTTAAACAGTGATTATAGCTAAGGGACTTATTAAAGGTAAGGTGGCCACTCCTTTAGTTAATCACAGGGTTATACTTTTCCAGCCAGGGTAGACTTAGGATTATGTTATACCCTGTTATTAATGTAATATTAAAGTCTACTTATTATTTATCCTTATCTATTTTAATTAAAAGTGGTAAGTAGTGGGTAACTTTACTATTATTATACTAGTACAGGCCTCCTTCTCCATTTTATATGGGAATAGCCTCTTTATACTCTTTATTAGGGAGTTTCCTTTAATTAACTAATAAGGGGTGTATTAGGTTAGAAGCACTCCTGTTATTAATTACTGCTCTTACCCTAAATGGCCTCCCTTTTCTATCTGTTAAGTTAATATTAATGGAATAATGTTTATACTTTTTTAATATCTAAATTATAATAATCATCTGTCCTTAAAGTCTTATTTAGCCTAACTTTTAAGTACCTCTCCTTCTTCTTAAGGTTTTTACCAACTAGTAAATTACTGGTTTCCGGCCCTTTTAAAAGGCTTGTAACCTTTTCCTAATTTCTTCTGGAAAAACAGGCAGCTTTAATAGACCTAGCAGTTAACCTTTCTTAGGTTTTCCCACTGTAATATCCAGTTAACTTTAAATGGTATAATATTCCTAAAATCCTTAATAAGTTAATAATATACTTTACAGGCTTAAATTACAGTAATGTCTTTTTACTCTTAAATCTGCTAGTAATCTTCTTACTTTTACCATTCTTTAACTTTTCTATTAAGGTGTAATAAACACGTTACAACTAGGTAGTTATTAAATACTCCTTTTCGTTAATACGTTATAAGAGCCTAATTAATTATAATAACCTTCCACTTATTACTAGATTCTCTTATTAGGGAGTAGGAGACTTAATAGTAAGCTGGTTTTAACTTTACCCTTATAACAGCGTAATCCCGTCTCTGTATACTTAGGAAGTGGTTATAAAGGGCCTTAAGCTTATAATGCCGGTTAAGAGTGTAGTTGTTATATATATAATTAATTTACAGTATATCTTTATAATTAAGGTGGTTAATATTAACTGCTGGTGCTGTAGTTATAAAGTACGGAATGGGGGAAGTGGCGCCTTATTTTTTCTCTTCTTCCACTTACCTCTATATATGTTATTTCTCTTAAACCTCTTCTTAAAATTCAAGTAATAATAACTTAGCTTATTCTTTTATAAAGTAATCTTCTTTAATAAGTTAATACTTAAGCTAATTAGTGAAATAAACCCTGTTACAGAGTTATAACTTAATTTCCACTATTTTATCTTTAGACGTTACAGTAAGACCCTTAACTTACAGGTCTTCTATTTCGTTTATTAACTCTTAGTGTTTTTCTTTTAGCTCTTAGACTCTTTACTAATATGCTTACTTTATACCTTCTTAAGGGACCCTTAAAGTGCCGGTTTAAGGTACACTAACCTTAGTGTAAGGTAGTTATTTAAGCTGTCCTTCTTCTAGGGAGGTGAGGGTGCTAATCTACTTAATATACTTAAAATGTTTAAGAGTCTTAAGGGGCACTGTTAAAAAGAACTTCCGTTTCTCCAGTTTAATTCTCTTAATTTACTCTCTTTCACCTTTTAAGGCTTACTTTACCGTTTAGGTGGCCTAAAGGGCTAATTCTTTAACTCCTTTTACTATCTTAGTGATTTTTAAGTTAGGGTCTTTCCTAGACTTCCTTAATTCTTAGGCTTACAGGGTAAGGTTTTTAAAGTTTATAATAGCTAACTAAAACATCTCTTTTTAAAGTCGGTCTTTTATAACCTACACCTTTAATAATTTTAAGTTTCTACCTTAAAGTCAGTTTTTTACGACCTATACCTTTATAGCTAACTTTTCTAAAATACCTTTAAGGATTGGATATATTACGTTTTAAGGTTCTTTATCTTCTTCCTTATCCCCTAGATTACACTTATTTATCTAAGTATAATCTTCTTTATTACCTGCTATCTTAACATAAACGTCTTTAAAGTTAAACCTGATGTGCTTTCCTCCTTTTAAAACAGGTTTCTAACCGACTTACTTTAATAACAGGTATTACTATACTATATATCCTTTCTTATTACAGTTAAAGTATTAAACCTGGGACAGGTCCTTAAACTGCTTTTATTATTACTGTTATTACAGCTTATTATAGTTAAGTTAATTTTAACAGTTTACTATACTGATATTTATTAACTTAAGGTGATGACTTATTACAGTTAACTGGTTCCCCTTCTTTAATTTGCTTAGCTAATAAAGGGTCTGTTCCTTTTAATAGTTTTTCTAATAATAATAATTATAATACTAATTATTAACCTTAATAGCTATCTTAATTAACTTTTAAAGACAGTCTAGTTAGTCTTCTTAATAGAGGTCTCTAATAACGTGTTCCTTTAAACCACTTTAAAACAGTATTATTAAGGCCTCTTAACTAAGTTTAGTCTTTATTACTTTTAATTTAAAATGTGTGGAGAATTTAAAGATTAAAGACGTCTGTCTTAAGGCTATAAGGCGTTATTTAGCCCACTTAGGGGTGTTTAGTTCTTTAAACTCAGTTTAGAGTTAGTTAATAAAAACGTTAAAGTTATTAAAAAGGGCTTAAATCTTAAGGGCCTCTTTACATGCTCTATCTATAGAGAGGTTATTAATTATCTTCGTATAAGGTTTATATTAACGAGTAGTTACTCCATTTAATAAAGCTCTAGTAAACTTAACCTTTCCTTCTTTTTTAAAGAACTGCTTATTATAATAGGTAATATAGCTCTAAAGCTAGGCTATCCAGGACTTTAACTACACTGAGTCTCTTTTAAAGCGTGACGGTGGGGGGAGCTTTACTCACTTCTTTTATAAGCCCTTAAGGTTATTATTTTCCAGCTTAACAGTGTTAAATTAAACCTGGAGTTTTTTAATAAGACCGATACGGCTTTTAATATCTCCTGGGAAGGCTTTATTAAATTCCTTAACTAATCCCTGCTAGTTAAGGTTTAAGTTTTTAAAGTGTATAGCTAATTTATTAATAGTAAGGAGCCGAGGCTAAACTTATACCTCTTTAATCTCCTTACCTTTTCCAGAAGCTGACATGTTAGTAGGAGGAGGGAGGTAATATTTAAGAGTTTAATAAATAGCATTTAAAACTAAGACGCTAATATCGTATTATAACCTACACCTAACACAGGCCTTAAAAGGACTGGCGCAGGTTAAAACAGAACATATAGCAGGACGCTAACAGGTAATAGGCGTTTTAAAGACGGCTTATTAAGCTAACGCTCCTAAACAGGGGGGGTTTAATATCACTATAGGTCGCTATTATTATAATGTACAGAGGTAAGTCTAAACAGTAGGATATAAATGAATAATTAAATATTAGTGTAAGGAACTAAAGTCCCTTACAGTGGTTATAGGCATAACTATAGCTATTTATACTAATTAGCTAAGAGGTACTTTATACCTTAATCACTATACTCACTTAATATAAGGAGTGATTATAGTGATTAGAATACCCCTGATCACTGTAATCACCATGCTCTTAGCGAGATCAGAGTGATCACTTAACAATTAGTCGTAGGGGCTTCGGGTCTTTGCACCCCTGGCCCAGTGCGCAGTACCGTGCGTATTGCCTTCCTGCACTGTTCCTTTTGCGGGGGATTTGTCAGGCCGCCCCAGCCCAAGTGACGGCCTGCAGGGTCGTCACAGGATAACTTCTTATCCTTATAACAAAGGTAGAGGTCGTGGCTGTAGGGGATACCGTACTGCTTTATAAAGCTCTTAATATAGTCTTTAAGAGGTGTGGGGTTTAGATTAGTTTAAGTTAGTAAAACGCTAAATATAATCTTATACTAATTCTAAATAAGACTTAATACTTTTAAGGAGACGTTATAAGGCGCTTTTTTAAGTTAATCTTTACTTAAAAAGTTAAACTGTAAGCGCCCCTTTTCTGCCTTTATTACCTCCTTAATATTCTCCTTTATAATATTAATTATTATTATTAATTAAAGCACACACTTTCGAATAAAGTTACTTCCAGTGATAATAAAGGATTTAAAGTATCGATTAATAGACTTTACTGGCAACGTAATCCTCTAGTTAAAGTTAAGGTGTTTATTACAGTAATAAGTAACCTACTCCTTAGCCAGAGGTATTTAGTTATCCTTAAAATATAATATAATTACTGTTTATTAATAAAAGTAAGCCTTAAGCTTCTCTTATGCGATGTTAAAGTCCTTAAAGGTAAAAGTATAGATAATAGTCTCTTAAAGTTTATAAAGGCCAGCCATTAAGTATTTAACGGCCTCTGGTATTAAGGTAAGGCGATTATCGGCTTATATATTAATATAATCTTTAACACTTTTTACGTAGGCTTAATCTAAATTACTCTCCTCCTTAGCTTAACTTAAAAGCTAATTAATACTAAGTAAGGCGGTAATATAAGTTACAGCTTCCTTATTCCACTTTAACTTAATGTTCTTTATAACGTTTATATTAAGGTAGAATATATAGATTTAAAGCTTAATAAAAGGATAAATATTAGTAATAGCGTCTCTTATCACAGTATTGTAATTAGTGATAATAATAAACAGTGGTGGCACTTTAATCTCTTCCCTTATAACGTTAACTTACTTTATTAACTAATTAAATCCCTCCTGTTACTTGTTATTTATAAGGTTAAAGGCGTAAAAGAACGTTATTTTAAGATAGTTAAGGGTGACGATTTAAAAGAACGCTAGGTTCTTATTATTTGTTTTATAAATGTTATTATATAACTAAACCTAGTAATATTATTATTATTACTTCTTACATTAATCTGTAATCCAGAATAAACCCTCTAGTTTCCTTAGCTTGTCGTTATCGTTTAAGGCCACCACCCACTTAACTTTATAAGGAATATTCTTCTCGTTAAGTAGCTTTATAGTTATAGGGAATAGATTATACCTAGCTATCTCCTTCTTTCACAGTTAGTAATAGCGGTTTTGTAATTAACATTAAGTGAAGATAATACTTAATTATAACAGGAAGGTTAATAACAGGTCTATAATTTACGTTAAGAAAGAATAATACTTGGAAACGCTTTTTAAAGCTCTGTAACTAGTTCTTAAGTCCTTATAACAGGGTAATTAATGTACTTTTTAATTAAGGCGATGTAGGTGTCTGTAAACTTATTACTTACTTACCAGTCTTTATAATCGTAATTCTGGTGGTTCTTACAGCCTGCCTTAACTAAGAAACGTTAAGGCCGTTAACTATTAACGAGAAGGGCTTTAGCTAAGCCCTCTTACGTATAACTGACCTTTACTATACTTGTACGGCGAGAATGGGCTTTAAAGCGACGTATCTTACCTTTAGCGCAGCTAAAATCTACCCTAAAGTAGCTAAAGCCTTTAACTAGGTTAACGTTCCGTAGCTTTATAACTGAAAAACGCGCCTGGGCGCAGTAATCGTTCAATTCGGCGATTAGGTCTTTAAGGGAGTTATAGCCGTGTGTGAGGAGCCTGTGGCCTGGAGGAGGGTTCGAGAATGGAAGAACATCGCCGTGATCGCTGTGATCGCTATCACAATCGCTATCACCGTTAAAGCAATCGTTCCACTCGTCACCGTCGTCGTCAAAAGGGGCCATTTCGTATCAGAATCGACAGGGCAATTAATTAAAGGTGTTTACGGCTTAATTTAACGATTTACGCAGTGTTCGCGCATTATGGAAGTTATTCACAATTATGGGTGGTGATCTTGGTGATGGTGGCAAATGGTGGGGTTGGAATTCGGGGTGTGTGGCTGACAGCTGTCACAGATGCGCGGCATTGGAGGGGGGTGGGTATTATCACAGGGTTAGGGTTATGTATGA
>Ga0247760_1003052_pt1 | contig 11477 bp, 10 predicted proteins | sample UWRJL171409R4_FD_179936 | JGI IMG/M metagenome (GOLD analysis project Ga0247760, IMG submission 179936) | Plant litter microbial communities from Arlington Agricultural Research Station in Wisconsin, United States - UWRJ-L171-409R-4 | ecosystem: Environmental > Terrestrial > Plant litter >...
CAGACAGTGGTAGGTTACGATTGCCCAAGAACTCCTCTGAAAGCCAATGGGCAATCGTCTCTCCCAAGTCCACTTGAGGCCGAACCAATTTAAGCTGTCGCGTGCGTGATTCGCGTTTCCCAGGTGCTTGGCGTCGTGACACCGCGTTTCGTGAGGAAATGGGGCGACATCACGACAGATCTCATGAACGGAATCCGGCAATGTCTCTGAAAACATGGCATCCTCCGTTCCTCTCGGCGCGGTTCAGCGCGGCTCTGATCACGATTGGATGGACGTCTCTGCAGGCCAAACCAGATTGGAAAGCGCCCGAGCCAGCTGCAGTCGTGATTGGCCAGTCGCAGATCCCGGATCTTAGCCCAAGCCAATCCAAGAGATGTGGCTTGGGCTCGCTGCAACTTATTGCTGGTAAACGGCCCTTTTCTCAACGCCTCCGGCTGCCAGCGATGCTTGGTTCTACCCTCTCGGCGAGAGCTTAGCTGGCGAAATGCTGTGAGAGTCCCCCACCCACGAAAGTCGGGCTCCGAGCCAACTTCGGTCACTGATGAAGAGCTGAAAACAAAATTCTGTTCAAAGGTCGGTAAGGAAAATGGCAGAGATTCTCAATCAGCGAGTGGTCCAGAAGCTCAGAATCGGAAATGTGCACGCATCGGTACTGGCACGGGGGGTGAGAAAGACGGTGCTGCAGCCTGCAACACCGCCCTAGCACCCAACGGCCTTCGAAAGGTCGAGCAGACGGCTCCAAATGAAACTGCGGCTTTGCGTTCGCAATCCTCTCAGCTGGCATTCATTCACGGTGCCCTCTCTCCACTATCAATATGCCTTACGCAAATGCCCGTCTGACTTCTGTCTCCCTCTTTTCTTCCTCTAACCTTGTTTTACTCTTCATTTTACGGAATTTTAACTATCTTTTATCAGTCTCGCTGTCTTCACCTGTCGTCCAGACTTCCATTTGCCAGTCTGCCGACAATGGAACGTTGCAATCTTTGGTGGGCACACTCGGGTCCAGAAATCCAAGACGCAAAGAGCTGGTGTGGGGCGCACAGTCCCTCAACTCGAGGCCCTTAACCCTTTCGGATCACCGAAGCCCCTTGACTTACACAGTTGGATCCTACGCAGCGGTTTGCACTTCGTACACGACAAGTCTCAACTCCGGGTACCCTTGACCTAGACTTTGCGCATGCTCCTCAGGCTCGCGACTCCAAGACATTGAATCTCACCTCATGCGACCGAGGTTGTGCATCTTCTCCGTCTCAAAGAATCTCGTTTGGAAGGGTTTGCTAGGTAGGTACTTCTGCGAAGATAACAGGCTACATTATAACACTACATTGAGGCTAGTAAACGCAACAGCTATCACGCGAACATGGCCACGTCGTCAAACCTCTGCTACGACAGACAGCATAGGCTGGTGTGAGTGATTATGATCGCGATGGTGGTCTTGTCCTGCCCTGGTCTGTGATACGCCAGAACTCTACTCGTCTTTCTCGCTCTTAGGTCAGACTCAGCTCCTGTCCTGCTGTGCCCCCAGGCTTTTCCCTAACTTTTGTCTCTATTTGGGGGCTATGAATAGCCTTTTTGCCCCCCTACGCAGCATGCAATTAATATAAAGCCGTGCGTCCATGACCCTTTCCCCATCCCCTCCCCCTCCATCCTCCCCAAGACCCAAAGGCCCAACGTGCCTCGCTAATCGCGGCGTGGGCAGCGTGACTGCCTCGTCCGCCAGGTTACTTAGTCTCTCGAGTTGACGTTCGCCTTACCCAGGGGCCGGGGATCGAAGAGCTGGTCATGGGTCAAGGGCGTTGGGCCGTGGGGACCACCCCTAGTAACACACCGGTCCCGCCTTCTCCTGTCTCTGTGATGCTGCACTGCGCTGCATTGCAGAGGTAAAAACACAACCACAAACTAAGGGAGCGAGATGAGGGAAGCGAGCACGGGTGCAATGTACAGACGGATAGGCCCTTTGCCGTCTTGTGATACATTTTGGTCCAGTCCCTACACTCCTCGGATCCATCCGGGGTTTAAGGTCCCCTTCTTCTTCCTCCTCCCTCCATCTGGTTGTGTTGTTGGAGAGAGAGGGGGGAGGAGAACGCCTGGGGGTTGCACTCTGGGATTCTCAGTTTCGGTTCATCCTGGCCCATCTCATTTCCTCTCATCTTGCCAACCTAGCTATCTCATCACCTGCCTTGCAAAGTTACGACCATGTCGTCGCCATTTTCCAGAATGTCCACCGAGTCGTTCAAGTTATCCGTGCCGTGTCGCGTCATGAGCCGTCTTGTCAACTAGGTAGGATACCTATATGCAAACACCCCTCATCTTTCTTGAGCTTTGAAGCCGAAGTTGAAAGAGTGCCTTGGCGTCTCAAGGGTATAGAGATACCTGGGTATGGGTACGGGTAACCCCAGATGGCGATAAGATCTGAAGCTCTTCTGTGAGAAAAAGGAGAGTGAGAGTGAGAAACTGTTACACTCAGCCCCCCCTTTTTTGTCGCCCTCCCCCTCAACCCTTCGGCAGCTATGGAGTGTGAGGAGACCGCACAGAGCTCGGATTGCCACTTCTGACGTTTGTGCGGTTTTGGCGTGCTTTGGTCTGATTTAGCTTGGATCTGTTTATCTGTGGGCAATATCAAGAAGAGGGATCTGAGCCACCTGACGCTTACACGCCGGAAGCTGCACCATAGGGCACAATAATTGAAGGAATGAAGGCGGCGAGTCCCGTTCCTTGACTATGGCCGTGAATGAAGGGATATGCCCGTAAGGCCAATGTTGCGTAGGGGCCCTGCTTCTGCCTGCCTCTGCGGGCTTGGATGTGCGTTGTCCGTTGAAGTGGTGGTTCAATTGGGCCCAGCCGGGCAGGCAGGCAGTGCTTACAGGATGACTCGTTGAAGGAAAGGGATGGGAGATATGCAGTGTGGTGGTGGCCGTGATCATGTCTGGTCCGCGCCTGAGGATCGAACTTGATATCGAGCCTTGACAGGGCTGCCCCTGACAGAACAAAAACAAGTCTTGTCGAGATACCGGTGCGGCCAGTTAATTTGATGTTTTTGGAGTGCATGGCAGTTGCGGGATAATTGATCTTGGTCTGGTTGCTTCGATTTCTACTCTATTCTATTTCTGGCGACTTCATGTGCACCTTCTCGATTCTGTCTTCACGACACCACCTCTTTTTTTCTCTGTTTCCTCTCCCCTCTGTCTGTATCGTCTCCTTCTGCTCTGGGTTCATGGTGGGATTCTTTTCCCCAGGTTTTTTTTCTCCCCCGCTGTCTCAGTCTCGCTGTGTCTTCGATCCCATCACTGCCTGGTGTTGTTCTTCTATCCGAAAATGGAAGGAACGCATGTTCACCACCTTCCTTGCTTGTATCTACTCGTGCCCCTCTTTTTTTCTCCATCTAGCAATACCGGTGCTCCCCTATCCCATCCCGCCCTACATGTATCACCTCTCCATTATTTCTTCTGCAATATGCCGTTCCTTTTTATGTCCCGAGAGAAAACCGGGTTACGCACCATCCCATCCGACGAGGAACATGATCAATGTCAGTGATGGTCTAAGCCTCATCTGCAGTGATACCTAATCTTCAATCTCTTTTCTTTGTCCATGTGCCGAAAAGAAAGGGGCCAAGACTGATTCAGAATGGTTGGAGTGACAAGACTAGAGGCAAGGATGTGAATGGATATTGCTTGCCATCGGAAACAACGAGACACAAGAGATACCTAGGGGTACACAGCGTAGTAGGGCACGGCGCTGCGGGTAGGACCTTCGAACGGGCTTCGAGAAGGGATGAAGGAATGGAGGGAGGGAACGGGATGTGATGATTGTGGTGAGAGCGAGACGCGGTTTAGGCTTGTTGACCCCGTGGGGCTTGTGTGTTTCTGTTACCACCCCCCTCTGGTGGTGTTATACGAGCTTACCGTGTGGTGGCTTGCCGTGTGCTATCTTGGGATATCGTGTGAATCTTTATCGTGACGACGAAAGAGATCTTTCCCTGCCTGGGAGAGTGGCCTGTCAAGGATTTGAGGGCACAGTACCTACCTAGGCAGTCTCTACCAATCTCTGCCAGTCTCGGGGTGATGTGGGCATGTCATGTTCGGTTGAGTTGTCGCTGATTGGTGGAGAACGTAATTCTGAGCGCGGACTTTGCATATAGACTGGTTGATGGGAGAAAAGGTTGAAGCAATGTTGCATGTCATATCGCACACCTGTTGCGTAGGTACCTTGATAATTGAAAGCAATGATAGCATTGATGGCCTCGCAACAACCCAGTAGATAGAACCTACAAACAAGACCAAAAGTGTGTGTTGCTGCTGTCTATTGCACAAGACAGGCCGTGACAGACCAAGGAAGTTCTTCAACTGAGAGGGCACTTTAGCCCCATAGGACTGTCTGAGAGTGACCAATTCCCTAGCTTTGTGATGCCCCTGAGGATTTCTCGACCCTATCAAATCCACTGGTCTAGAGAAATCCCTTCATCACTTTCAAAGTATGAATACATAGTTGGATCTTCCTCCCCCCTCTCAGCCGCCAGCACAGGAATGACCACGCCAGACCTTGGAAAGAAGTTGAGGGGCTGACTGTTTTCCTCGGGAGGGTTATAGGAGGCTCATAGAACCTAGACAATAGGCTTCGATCTGTCCTTGAGGCACATCAATCACTGTCGGTAATGTGAGGGGTGGGCTAACTGGTCGCAAAAGAAGAAAGAGATGGCTGTAAAAGCGGGGACCACAGCGACTCCTACTGATCAAATAGGCCAGTTCTTTAGTCCCAAGGTACGCCCCAAGCTTGTAAAAGCCGCACAGTGTCAGTATGGAGCCCCATGCTAGGTAAACCCGGTTCCAATCTGCCTTGCTTGGTGGCAGACGACCAAAGTGCCTATCTACATGTGAAAAAGAGGAAATGTTGGGCCTGCTTCTAGAAATAGGTTTTGCTCTTTTGTGTTGGTTATGGATGTGCTGGCTTCCTGTGCCAATATGCAAATATATCGGTGCACCTGGAACTGTAAGCCCGAGTCAGCGTAAGGTCATGCATGGGCTGCTGGAGGACACAACTCTTTGGTGGTGCGTGATACACCATTGTGAATAGCGCCAAATCTGAACGCTGCACGTTCCTGTGTGGCAGAGTACCACCACCGAAAACCCGCGAACGTATCAAAACTGGCGTGACTACTTTGACAACTACCCGTGCCTGGGTTCCTGTCTTCTCACCCAAGCTCGTACCAGAGTGGCAGAAAAGACTACATAAAGAACGCCAAAAAAGACGATGACAATCAGGATCTGAACCTACTACTTCGAGCGCGAGCAGATCGGCCTCACACACCTCGGCCTAAGCACAAGACATGGGCCAATGCACCAAAGTGCACTGGACCTAACCCCAATTGTCATATACCTACATCATTTCTGCAGTTTATAGATCCCCGGCACCTGGAGCCACGCCCATTCCCCCCCCAAGGTTAGGCTCAGCGGGCTCTAAATCGTTGTTCAGCGTCCACAAAAATGACGTCCGCAGAAGCTCACTGGCCCAAGATTCGTTAGTGGCGTCGATTCCAGCCAACCGGATAGACTTATCGCAGCACAAACATATTTGCATCAACTCTGTCCTATCAAACCCCTGCTTTAGCTGCCTGTTTAAAACAAGACCAGGTCGGTTCCCGAATCCCGTTTGTCAATCCCGATCCCGGGGACCTGCCGAGTTAAGACCCAGCAGTTCGGTAACATTGCTGGAGCCTTACTACACGTCCTGACTGGAGGATATCACTGGACGATGGATTTGGTATTTTGGCTCGATGAATCGGCTGTCGCGGAACTCGAGATGATGTTGATATACTAACAACCTCCGTTTCAATTGGTGGACTGGACACTCCGGGGGTGATGCATCCTCGCATCAGACGTCTACAACAAAGTGGTAGCGGATAGGCATGTCAGACGCTTATTTTCGTCCCATTCATGCCTGCAACCCCTGACAAAACAACAGCGACCTATAAACATTTTTAATTCGACGTCTAACATGAACAAAACATTGTACTAATCAGTTTCTCAGTTCTCAGCTGTGGTCTCCGAGGGAGCATTCGTCAAGAAATAGATAACGTGTGACATTTGCTCAATACTGCTTGCATTCAAACTAACAATTTCACTTCTCAAGTTCCTCCAATATCGCCGACTCAAGTGACTCTGGCTTCGTCGTCGATGCCCACCGGCCCTTGACCTTGCCATCCTTGCCAATTAGGAACTTCTCAAAGTTCCACTTGATCATCTTGAAGCCCATGATGCCGGGCTTCTCTTTCTTCATCCACTCAAACAGGGGGTCTGCATTGGAACCGTTCACGTCAATCTTTCCAAGCATAGGGAATGTCACGCCATAGTTGATCTGGCAGAAGTCCTGAATTTCGTCATTCGACCCTGGATCTTGACCACCGAACTGGTTGCACGGGAAGCCTAGGATGACGAACTTGTCGCCATACTTTCCGCGAATCTTGTTGTAAACCGACTCGAGGCCGGCGAATTGCGGCGTGAACCCGCACTTGGAGGCCGTGTTGACGGCGAGGACAACCTTGCCTTTGTAATGGTCGAGGGGAAAGGGGTCGCCCTTCTCTACAATGCCATGTCAGTTAGCGAGCGACTCATCGGTGTGGACAATGCTACCAGAGACACATACTGTCGGCGGGCTTGAAGTCGTAAAAGGTCGTTGCGGATGCCATGTCTGCGACTCGTCCGTGACTGCCTGCGAGACTATTTCCGATTCTGCGTCTCCAGAGACGATGATGGGCTTGATGGGCGCAGGCGTTTTGGTGCAACCGAGCAGCTTCTGTTGAATATTTGGACGGTAGCCGGGCGAGGACAGGGCGATATCGTATATGGGGGAATTGCGATCGCATGGATGGGGGTAAAGAAAGACTTGGAACGGAAGGACCGGCGTAGGAATTATTCCGCCTCAAGTTTCACCTGATTCGGGACAATTGCCTGCTCTAGTCTATCGCATTGTTCGAGGGCCCCGATCCGAGCTTGTTTGGTTCTAGCCCCCCCGGACGCCACGGACTCAAACTGTCAACCAACTGCGTCTTCGTATATGGATGCAGGGCATTTGGATTGTGGACGTCCAATGTCCTGCAGTTGGGCCCCAGTACCTCGGTCTGTGACGTGATGGGCAATACGATCTCTTGATTGCCCCTCCTTGGTCAGGATCGGGCGAATACACCGCCCCACGCCAGCCAGGCAAGCCTCGATTCAATCTTGTTCTCTGAGCATGGCACGTGGTGGAAGAAATGGGTCCGACTGTTTTTGCTGTGATTTGCACTGAAAAAGTCGGACTCATTTCTTCCACCACGTGCCTGGCAATGCATACTCCAAAGTTCCTTCCTACAATCTGTAATTGAAATCTTGGCCGCATGCGGCCTGGTAGTTTCTCAAGTTTCAGGAGTGGCGCTTTTCCTGTTGCATGGTTTTGACAATCGGCATGGACTGATCGGCCTTCCGCCGCTGCAAAGAAGACACATCTGCAGCTCTGCGGCACAGCACATGGAGCTTGGGCCACTGTCTCTGAGGCGGGGACCTGGCCGGTCCTGGGAACGTGGGGTTTGTTGCTTTCGGCTTTCTTCAACACCACAATCAACCATCGAGCAAGTTGACCAAGCGCTGCGCTGATGGGCACTCACGACTGCGCATCTATGATTTTCCACCAGGAGGCCATTTACGCTTTCCAATTGGTGCGCAAGCTGACACACGTCACATAACACGGAAGCCCAACGCCGTCTCTGCGTTAGTATGGACCCCGCGCGACCAAGAAACATTGTCATCATCGGTACCCTCCCCTGATGCCCCCCTGAGACTGGTAGCGGACTAAGGATATCCAGGCGGAGGTGTCATAGGCTGCACTACAGCCTACTACCTAACGCGCCATCCGAGGTTCAACCCTGCCGTGCATCGCATCACACTGCTCGAAGCTGCGTCCATCGCGGCCGGTGCCTCTGGGAAGGCTGGTGGCTTATTGGGCCTCTGGGCATACCCTGAGTGCTTAGTACCGCTATCCTATCGCTTGCATCGCGAACTGGCTGAAGAGCATGGTGGCGCTGAGCGCTGGGGGTACAGGCGTTTGACCTGTGGTAGGATAGGGGCCATCGTCAAACCCGATGATCTTGAAAGGCTAGGGTCGCAAACGGAAAACGGAATAATCACCGCTCTGCGAAGCGTCACTTCGACAGAAAAGAGCGAGAGTGGGGACTCCAAGGATTGGGAGAAGCTCCCCAAGCAAGACAACAAGGCTGCAAGGTTGCTGAAAAACTCACCACTGCCTGATGAGTTGGATTGGGTGAACAGTGAAATGATACAGTGGTATGAAGAGATGGGGGAACCTGGGTTTACCGAAACAGCTCAGGTTCACCCCTTTTACTTCACCAACGCTCTCGCCAATCTGGCCAAGGAAAAAGGTGTCGACATTAGGATAGGCGTTAAGGTAACCAAAATCAACCAGTCAAAGACGGCCGTACGCAGTATTGAGTACGAGAACCGCGAGACTTCGACAAATCACACCATCGACGATGTCACAGACGTGGTCGTAACAGCTGGCCCATGGACCGGCAAGCTCCTTCCCCGGTCCAGGGTTGAGGGTCTCCGAGCGCACAGCGTTGTCTACGATGCAGACGTCAGCCCCTACGCTGTGTTTACTGACATCCAGTTGCCAACCGACTACGTGCCAGAACATCGCGCCCGGATGGGTCAGAAAAGGAAACATCGTGGGAATGTTGACCCGGAGATTTATGCCCGTCCAGGCAGTGAGGTATACGCATGTGGTAAGGTTTCTCTCCCATCCGCGAGCCTCCCTCCTTGACACTTTGTCATCCGCAGGCGAACCTGATTCCACCATTCCTCTTCCTGAGACTGCCGATCTGGTCCAATGTGACGAGGCGCAGTGCGACGACTTGGTCGCTTATATCGGGACTGTCAGCTCCGTCCTCGGGGTTGCCCCCATCAAAGCGAAACAGGCTTGCTACCTCCCACGCCATATGCGCTTCGGCGAAGAGAGAGGACCTCTTATTGGACAAACATCCGTTCCTGGGCTGTGGGTAGCGGCCGGCCATACTTGCTGGGGCATACAAAACGGCCCAGCCACAGGATATTTGATGGCAGAACTTCTTCTTGAGGGCAAGGCCAAGAGCGCCGATATTGGCAAGTTGGACCCCAAAAAGTTCAAGGTCTAGGCACCTTTCTGGCCGAAGCCCAGCACGCCGGAAGCCGCTCGCATACTGGTTGGAGTGGAGCCTTTGGCGAGCATATATCCGGAGATTTGTCGGTTCGCGTCGGGATCGGTATTTCGGCCTATCTCGGCCTAAGTCCGGGCGGGATTGCCTAGCACCAACCAGGTTCTGATCTTCAGCTTGTTGGCTCTTCAGTTATGCAATAAATGCATTCTCTGTTTTTGTGTGTGATCCGTCTTATCGCAGGCGAGACAAAGGTGAATCACGATCCAAGGTCTGGAACACGAACGACGTTTTTTCAATGGTCAATTTGGCTACACACATAGATTCGATAGATGAATATATGACCGGAGAAGAACAATCAGATAACCAAACGTGACAATCACAATTTATTCCAGGCATTCTATATAAACAGGCCGTTCCTCGTCAATACCAACTATGCCAAGGCCAAGGGGCCATTTTTAGTCCGCGATGGGGAGCGTAGCTAGCATTTACCCATATCTCTACTGCGCCTCTGATCCCTCTCCTTTCTTCTATTACTTTTGTCGTGATGATGGGACTGAGACGAATAAAGAAAATTAGGTAATAAATGAATAAAACCAACCTTCCTATGAGAGGCAATTGCATGCATGCAGGACATAATGGTGGCGGGACGATGACCGAAAAGAGAAAAAGAGGGAAACAATAAGAAATGGATAAAAGAGAAAATAGGGAGAGAAGGGAGTAAGAAGATAGAAAAATGATGGCTGGCTTGTCCTTTTCGGTCCTGTTATCTTATAAATTCAACCGGCCCTTGAATTACCTCGGCGTGATACAAGGCCCGACAAGAAAGACCTAACCTCTCGGACAAAGGTCTAAACAAGAAATAGAAGGAATAAATTAGGGCAAGCTAGGCAACGTCTTCTCAATCTCCATAACCTCACTCACGCCCTCCTCGATGACCGTAATCTTCGCCTTCTCTAGCCGCTTGAGCGGCCGCCGCGGGTGTCCGCCATAGCCAAAGTAGCTCTCGATGGCCTGCTTGGTGCCAGCAATGGCTGCCTTGGTTAGGAACCAGTCGGCGCGTGACAGCGTCTTCTGTAGAGCCATGGCTTCGTCGCGTTTTCCCTCGGCATAGAGGTTCCAGACTCGCACGCACACCTTGGGCATGACGTTTGCGCCACCGGCGATGATACCGCTGCCACCACTGGCGAGGGTCTGGACAGTAAAGTCGCACATTCCGCCAAAGGCCATGTAGCCTGAGCCTTCGGACCAGGGGGTTTTGGCGTCGGTGGCGAGGGCGACGCGGCTGAGCTTGCCCGTGTTGCCGCACGTGAACTTGGTGCCGACAATGTTGGGGTGTTCGGCCAGTTTGATCAACAGGTCCGAGTCCATGTCGATGCCGGCGACGGCGCCCGGGTAGTTATAGAGGATCAAGGGGAGGGGACTTTTGTCGGCTACGGCGGTGAAGTAATCGTAGACGGCTTGCTCATCCATCAGGGCGCGGAAGTAGGATGGTGGAAGGAGAAGAGCGTAATCGGCGCCCACCCGCTTGGCCAGCTGGCAGAGCTCAATGGTCCCCCGAACGCTACCCTCTGTAGCGCCGATGATGATGGGCGTGTCGCTGAAGCCTGCGGCATCTAGGGCCTCTCGAGTTGCCTCGGTCACAGTAATTTTCTCCTCGCGTGTGCAGTGTACAGCCTCGCCGTTGGAGCCCATGGTGACTAGGCCAACCAAGCCATCCTTCGCTAGGCGGACGGCGTGCTTCTTGATTGTCGGGATGTCAAGATCCTCTGTCTCGGGTTCGAAGAAGGTCATGGTAGGTGCGTAGATGCCACAAGGGAGCGGTCTCCTTGGTGTCGTGTGCCCATTCTGCCCATTGGCAGTGCCATTGGAGACGGTCATGATGTGCTCGGGAAACAAGATGGAATTAAATTTGCTACCGAGGGCTCCGGGCCGAGATCGGGTGTAGAAGCGGGATGGACAAGGTAGAGGAGAAAGAAGACGGCTAGCTGACACGGAAGGAAGGGTGTACTGTAACGGAGAAGATGTTTGGCTTCTTATATGAAAGAAGGATGGTCTCGTAGCGGACAAGATACCTTCCATGACCTAATAGGAACTGGTGGTGGGGAGGGGCGCGGGAAGACCTATATATTGAAACGTGTGTATGAATTTGTAGCTTTCGGAATACTTGCATTGACATTGGTCGACTGCAGTGCCAGTCTCGGGACCTCTGGTTGAGGCAAGGCCAAGAAAGGCCACACCAAGCTACCATAGTAGAAAAGGGTCTAATGTAGAACAGGGAGGGTGTGGGGGGTGTGTA
>Ga0247760_1003053_pt1 | contig 11475 bp, 8 predicted proteins | sample UWRJL171409R4_FD_179936 | JGI IMG/M metagenome (GOLD analysis project Ga0247760, IMG submission 179936) | Plant litter microbial communities from Arlington Agricultural Research Station in Wisconsin, United States - UWRJ-L171-409R-4 | ecosystem: Environmental > Terrestrial > Plant litter >...
GAGACTGCACACCTAGCGGTGTCCTCACAGCTGCCTCGGGCCCCCGAGAAGGTGACGGTACGACCTGAGAGCGCGGATTCTGGCTCTGCACACTCAGTGGGCGCTGAGTTTGCGGGGGTGGTGTGACTGGGTTTGGATGGATTGCAACAATGTTCTCAGGTATCTGATAAATCGCAGTGACTGGTGGGTTGTCACTGGGCATTGAGCTCGCAACTGGCTTGTCCAAACTGCTACTGACGGTGGGAGCGGTACCAGGAGATATTCGATGGGCCATCGAGGTTACAGCCGGCTGATCGCTGTGGATTGAAAAGCCCGACATCGACGACATAGGCGGGCGTCGATCTCCTGGACAAGGCTCCACGTGTGTTGTGGCAGGGGGGCCAGTCCGTAACAACCCGATAAAACTATCCACTGTTGATGGTTGAGCGGGATCCAGGGTGCTAGGTGTGGAACCGGAGTTTGCGCGTCTAGCACAATCATCCAGCTGTCCGGATCGCAGCGGAGGGGCGCCAGGTGAGACAACTGGCCCATTTGGTGGTTCAGAGACTATACTGAGGTCCGACAAAATGCTGAAGGAAATCGAAGCTCTGTGGTCCGTAGGGTCTGTATGCTGCCCGCCAGCCATCGGAGAATGGCGTGTTTGAGGTGCGGGCGTAGCGTCGACCGCCGCAACAACTAGCGGACTAGACCTCGCTTGGCTTGTATATGCTGACAGGTCAGTTCCTGTTGATGTTATAACAGGGCTGGGATGGCCGTGATCTAGTGGTTGAGGCTGTTCCAAAGCTTCTGGTTGGGCGACTGGAGCACCAGCCAAAACCGTTGGTTGAGAAAACGCCCCCACATGCGGCATGATAGACGGCATATTGGTAGGGAGAGTGCTCGTTCTCGTGACGGCAGGCCGTGATTCGGAGGTAAACGATCCTTCCTTCTGCTGCGGAGAAATTGTGTGCTGCAAAATACCCGGCTGGTACTGTTGATGTTGACCAGCTTCGAAGGAGGCCGCACTAGTACTGGCACTCTGCTTTTGGGGTTGAGGCGTGTAGGCTCGATAGTCTTTCGGGGCGGATTCTCGTCGACCAGTGGGCATCGATGTGGCGTGTGGCAAGATGGGCCGGCCCCTGGCTGGCTGCAGGACCGAGGGGATACGACCTCCAAAGCTCACTGAAGCGCCTTGTTCCTCAACAGTCGACAAAGGCCGTTTTGGCGGGGGCTGTGGCGGCCTGAGCACTGAAGGGATATCAGAAGGCTCCGATTTCGAACCTTGGGTGAAGGCGAGGGTGTGTCTTTTGCTCGCCATCTCAGACTGGTCGCCCTGAGGAGCCATATCGGGCTGGTAGCTCATGATCTGGGACCTGCGGTGTGGGCTGTTTTCTGGAGGTTTGTATCGAGTCGGGTTGTAGGCCTGGTATTTTTGTGATGTGGGACCCAGGGAAGCCGTAGAAGCCGGGGGGCCTTGGTCGACAGGTTGAGAAAGGGGACTCGGTTGAGCGGACGGTCTGGAAATTCTGAGCGGTTCCACCTCTGGGGAGAGCGCCTTTTCGTCCAGCCTACGCCCCTGTTCGCGACGCCCTGTAGGCACAGTCGTGGCAGGAAGCTCAACCGGTGCAATGTCAAAAGCATTGGCATAGACTGGAGGGGGCGGCTCGTCCACCACGGAATCATGGGCGGGAAGTTCAACCGGCGCGGGGTGTGTTTCCTCGCGGCACTGGGCTGTGATCTCGCTCGGCAGTTCGGCGACAATGCCCAGAGGAGACTGTCGTGCAGGCAGCTCAGCCTGAGGAGTGTCAGCAGGGACGGCCACAAGACTGCCTGGTTCTGGAGTTCCAGCAGGTTGGCTGTTGCCCGTCAAGGGCGTGCCGTTGGCACTCGTCAGAGGCGAGGCGAGCACTTGTAACGGCTCCTGACTCGGAGATGCCCGCACTTTGGCCAGCCCAACAGTGTCTCGAGAAATATCACAAGGCGGTGTCAAATCTTCCTCGTCAAAATCCTGCAACGAGCCAAAATTCAAGAAGTCGGGCTCCATCCAGAAACCCACACCTTCCCCCTTGGCCAGCGTCGCCGAAACCGGGACATCCTTTTTTCTCTCCGAGTTCGTCCTCGTGGTGCTATGATCGTCGGTGGTATTCCTCCTCTTGAGCTGCAACTGGCTGACAAGTCTCTCTTCTGGGGCAAGATCGATGGGCGGGGCCGAGGCATCGACGAACTGCGGAAACTCGTCGCCGGGGTTCGGAAACGTGTACTGAATAATACCCGATGACTTGTAGCGAAAGAACCATCGTTTTCCATCGTAATCAGATTCCCAACCTTCGGGGAGGGAGGCCATGGTCGCTGTCAATTGACCGCTCGCAGTCGTGTCACAGCATGCACATTCCAACGTGCACACAGCTTAGCGTTTCCAGGTCGCCCTTGACGGCAAACGGCGGGGTGAACAAAGAATACAGTTGTTAGGAAGGCGCGATAACAGCAAGCTTACGCAGAGGGAACAGCCCGAGGTTGGAACATTGTGTCGACAACTCTCCTGCTGGGTCTCAGCCTGATGGAAACCCGCCAAGGCTTCTGTGCTGTGCGGCTGAGAACCAACCTGGGCGGAATGCAGTTGTCCAATTGACAGCGCGTCGGCATTTGGGCCCTTGGGGTTCATCCCAACCATTTGGGCCCTGCCCCCCCCCCACACGTGCCAAGATCTAATTGACAGAAGCGATGCAGTTTCAATCTATGAAACTTCAGCCGATCCAGTTTGATGCCTGCAGTCTCCCACTCCCGTCTCATCTTACAAAGACATCTTCGGCTGGCGGGACTTTACCAGTGTGGCGGGCCCTCTCTGCGACGCTAAGATTCCATTTACCGTGCTTCGGTACGAATACCTAGTGTTAGGTGCCAAAATGTTAGCGTGGCGCCTCGTTCGGGATAACCTGCCATGCCAACGTCAAGATTAGGTGAAGTTGAAGATGTTAGTGTACGATGTCAAGACTTTTCGGTGAGCAACCAGGGGCTATATGACGTCATGAATGTCCACAGCAGCCGCTCACCGTTGGCGATCTCGGTGGAGTCGACCGAGTCCAAACCCGCAATACAGCAGACTAGGTACCTAGGTAGTATACTGGCCCGAGGCTGGCTCCTTCCTAAATCGTCCTGGTCATCTACCTCTACCGACCAACACCCAGAAACCGTTCAAACTCTTTCACTCTGTCTAGTTAATTCACAGAAACTACTGTCGCCATGGTTTTCTTCATGATGAGATTTCTGGGTTTCGGTGTCGCGGTCGCGTATTTGCATTATCAGCCTCTCAGTTGGCCCAAGTGACTGGAATGTCGCTCTCTCTGCAATATCGAAGTGCTGCTGGCCGCTTCCAGCTGACGATGCAGGTGCCAGACTCGAGTCAGCTTCTCAGTTGTAGCCATGAAGCCCCTTTGGGTCTTCAGCAGCGTTATATCAGGAGGCGCCATCGCCAGTGACCTTAACAGCGGAAAGAGGACCACAGGAGTATGAAGAATGGCTACTTTAGTGGTTTCGGGAGACTCCAGCTGGGCTGATCTGGAAACCGACATGAAGCCCTTTCAAGTGTTGCCCAGCCAATCAGCAGAGCCACACGCCCTGGCGATACCACTAGCCTCTCCCCGTGCCCGGCCCGATCCGCCCCGGCTACCACACGGCATGCGCTGGATAGCCACTCTAGGCCAGACCAAAACTCCAAGACGGCCTAAATCTAATATTTCGGAACCCGAGAATAGGGGCCAGCAGCCATGGACGCCATCCTGTTGTCAACCTCGAGCTCTTCAGTTGAATGGATATCGTCTCGAGGTGCATCCAGGTTTCTGATCCTGTATAAAAGATAGTATACGTCTCCCGGATCTAAACCTGCCCATCCAGCAGCAGCAAACTGCACTACTCCCCCAGATATTCACTCATCTCTCTATCTAAACCAACTTTCAATACTTTGAAAAGTACTGCCACAAACATGTCTTCTGTCCGTACTCTCAATTAGTTCGAGTCGGAATTCGACAACGCCATGATTGCCAAAAACAACAGCTGGAACTTTCAATTGGCGACCGCCGTAGCCTCGGGCTCGGCTGCTCCAACATACAGTGTCGTGTGGCAGTCCCGGGCCCTCGCTCCTGGCGTGAGTGTGTCCTGGAAGGTCGAATACGCTTTGGGTTGGATGGCGACGGCCCCGGGCCAAGGAGTGCACGTGCGGATTGTCGGCCAGTGACAACCCTACAACAAGGGAGAATCATATGACGTGAACGAAGCAGGCTACTGGGTCAAGTCGGCCACTGCTGGAGACCCGGGCTGGCTAAACATCGGCAACATCAAATACTCGTATCCGGGTGTCCTGGGAATTCATGTGGTGGTGGGAATGCGCAATGCTCAAACAAACCTCTATGGTCCTATCTTTGTCGACAAAGCCGTCCTTGGGCCTGGAAGTTCGGCTCGTTACCAGCCTCAGGAGATGGTCAGCTGGTGGCTCGAAGGCCAGGACATCACCGGCCAGGTTTTCACCCGCACAAAGTCCAATTCGGCTCATCAGGATTTCAGCAACCCGAGAGACCCAGTAACAAACACTTATGAGTGTTCCACTACATCCCTCACCATCCCCAGAAGATGGACCATCTCGGCAGGGCCCCTCCTTCCTTATAAATGGCACTGCCTCCCTCAGTCTTTCTCGCCGCCCTAAGCCTTGGCGGCATCCCACCACTGCGCCTGCAGCTCGACTACGCCAACTGGCTCGTTACTTTCGCCATGCCTCTGGCTACGGCTGCTCTGGCTACTGCTCTGTATGGCCAGCTCAAGGGCAGGTTCAAGAGTCTCAAAGTCACAGCAGACGCCATGGACGGTTCCAGGTTGCTCGGACCCCTTACTACACCAACGGCCATGCCCACACCTAGCTCCGGAAGGGCGATTCGCCGCCGCTCAACAGGATTGCCAACGGCCGAATCTGTCACGACTTTCTTTTCCGTCTGTGTCAGGGTCTGTTGGTTTGTTGGATACCTGTATAAAGGGTGAGCGCTGGGGCTGGTTGTTGTTTCTTTCCTGGTTTGTGTTCTCGCTTTGCTTGCAGACCCGTTTTCCCAGACTATCAATAGTAGGAGGTAATGTACCAGGTAGTTACTGAACTCATTTTGGCTCTTCGCCCTCCAGATGATGTATACGTGAGAACCCTTGAGGAACAGAGGTGCGGATCAGGCTGGTGAACCCTGATCCTAGGCTTACAGTAAGAATATAGAGAATCATTTCGAGCCCATTGTTATTCACCGGCGGACCTCTGACAGTCACAGGATTCGTTTCTTTAGTTGCAAGTCACCTAGCAAGGTATCCGCCGCTGAGTTGAGGACATTTCACTCATTCCTTTTGACGGGTTCGTATGTACTTGCCAAATAAGTTCCTTATTTACCTAGGGTATCTCATCCTCAGCGAAATGACAAAGCCCAAGCCAGGCCCAAACAACCAACGCCATTCGTTCATGCCTTCCCTTCCCATCCCATCCAGTCCGTTCGTTGAAAATATCATTGAAATCCCCAACCAGCGGGTCTCCTTCATGTTACTTATCCCCTCTCCCCCTTTTAGTTGTGAACCCATTAATCCTTCTTTCCCTTCCATTCATCACCTTTATTCTTCATGGACCATCTCCATCCATCGCGGTTTATCATCCTTCACACTGAACCACATGTACCGCCTTACATACCACCCAATATTACCTAGGTAAGCAGCTGCACCACCACCCAAATAACCGAGCCGCGCAGGCGCAAACACCCCGGCCTGGTGACAAACCCTGGACTGTAATATTAAATAGTGTCGAAAAAAATAAAATAAAAAACCGGCCCTCTTCGTTCCTGTCGAGTGGGGTAGAGAAGAGGAAGGGTCTTTCTAGTGGTGATGTCGTTCTGTGTGTACCGACCATCCTTTCTGTTTATTGATAATAAGAATGACGACCATGTTAGTGATGGAAAAGAAACAGTCTTGGGCTTGCGCCCCTCTTGATCTTAATCTTTGGGTGGGATGTCTCTGTTGACATGCTATGCTGATGGAGGAAGAAGTTGAGACAGATTGAAATGGATCATGTCGGAAAGGGATTATTAGATGCTCGCCACACGAGCCCTACCATCTGGTGCTCGGGCGTGGCAAACCATAAGCTTGAGGCTTGTTCCCAGCTCCTCACACTCGGATAGCAAGGGCTTGTCAGCCCACAGGCCGCCGCGGAACCCGGATAGGGGAACTGTGGCAGCAGCGCTTTCATAGCAGCGGCTGTACCACCACCTCCCAACCTTTGCCACCATCTTGGTAATACTCTCGTCGGCCACAGGGCTCTCATCATTCATCAGCTCCGGCAGAGTCCGATTGTCCCTGCGTGGCCTAGGGATTGACCTCGCATGGTTGCTCTCGCCAGACGCCCTCTTCTCGGCGCTGCCACCCTCGCTGCTCGATGACCTGGGAATGTGACTTGCGACTGGGACACCAACGCGGCAAGTCTTGATGTCGGTAAAACCTTTTCTGCCGAGCAGGCGGAGCATAGGTCTGAGGCCGAACCAAGGTAGGTGTCTGAAGCCTTGGCGTGAATGCGCTCCTTGAGCCGCCGAACGGTGCGGCGACCCCGGTTTCCCATGTTGTTGAGGTCAACGTCAAGGATGGAAAGCTCAATATAGCCACCAGGTTTCAGCACACGTCGGGCTTCAGAGATGATATTGCGGTACTGCATCTCGGGGCCAGCAGCCGGGAAGCGGAAGACGACAGCAGTGAAGCTTTGTTCACCAAACGGAAACTTGTCGCCGTGGGAGTGGTACTGGATTTGATGGTGGTTGGGCGGGCTCAGGGGTATCGTCGAGGCATTTCGGTGTTCTGCGGGCAGAGGGGCCCGGGGCGAGAGATTGAAAAAGGTTGCGGCAGGATAAGTTTCAGCGGCGTAAAAGGACCAGTCGTCGTTACCAAGACCGTCAACCACGAGAATCGAGGGCCGTTTGAGCGAGCCTACCTCGGCGATCAACTCGTCACGGACAGGGCTGAAGAGGACATGACCAAAAGTGAGCCACTTGCTGACAGTCATGGATCCCACACGCAGGTTAACCTGAGAGAGCGGTGAGCTGTCTTCGGACCCTTGGCTCATTCCGCTCGAGCTGGAGTATCGAGTTTGTTGGACTGACGTGTCGCTTCCCCTTCGGGGCCCTACAGGTCTCTTGCCTACATCAGCACTGTTCGCACGGCTATGGGATTTAGCTGTGGGCTCGAATCGCGAGGGCGCAATCATTTGTTCCTGGGCCTTCTCAAGAGTATGCTTGACCTGCTCGACCATATCCACGCTGTAGATGCTTGATGTCGGGTGTTCCTTGGGCGAGTACATGGCCTGTATCATGCTCTGGAGAGGGGGGAACAAGAGCATCGGCGACTCCAATGCCGGCTCCACCTTCTTTTCAGCAACTTTGTTGACGGCAAGCGGGAAGGGCTTCATCGACGAAGTTCTCTCGATAGGTGGCAGCTTAATGGTCTCATCGCCAAGGAGGTCGTTGTACTCATCCCAAATCTCGTCCTCGACGAGGGGAGCATTCGGCCCTGGGACAACCGCGGCGGCAGTCGAATAAGCCATGATGCCCCCGGAGCTGCTTGAGCTTGTAGTGGTGCATTGGGAATCCTTGCGGGAAGAGAAGGTGAGAAACTCGGGCGCAATCTCCATCTGCTCCTCCGGAGCCAAATCCAGGGAAAGGTTATGAGTCGTCGACATATTGGTCCTACTGTTGGTCACCGACTCATCTTGTGTAAGTTCCGGTGTAGACAGCTTTGGGGGGGTTAGGCCTTTGGTGACAAAAGGTGGGTCCTCGATATGCGTGGCGACAACAGGGGCTTGCGTGCTGAGTCGATGAAACGGCCTCGAGAAGCTCTTTGGGGACGTTTGCTCCGCCCGAGCGCTGATAACCTTTGGAATGCGACCAACTTGAGGTAATCTGCTTGGGCGGCCAAAGCCCTGACGGCTGGACTGCGGTGGTTGTGGCGGCTTTGCCGGAGTGCTTGACTTGGGAACCGAAGCTGACGGAAGCTTTGCTGGAGATGTGAGGGAACGAGAAGCGGTGGTCATGGCTGGTCGGCGCACAGTATTCTCCTGGCTGGCGGGTGGGCTTTGCGTCAGCGAGACGACATACTCGGGCTGGGTGGTTGGAGGTGGTGTCATTAGATTTCTCGCCTCGCGGACAACCTCTTCGAAGTCTGGTGCGTCGGCATCCTCCTGTTCTGAAGAATCCATCATCGTATAGAATGCCACAGGCTTGCTCCGGACGACTTTGACGGTAGCCGCAACTGAATTCGATACCTCCTTCTTCTTCGCTTCCGCAACGGTCTGGCTTTGGGACCGACTGAAGAAATTCCACTTCCTTGGCGAACGGGCGCGCCTGAGGAGCTTCTTTGGACCAGACCCGGCGAGATATTTTTCTGCATCTCGACCCACCCTCGACGGTTCGACAGAGGCCTCGAGGATAGAATCCTCAGACATGACGCTGGCGTCGAGGCTCGTTATCGGCGGTGGTTGTGCCTGCGATGAGGTAACAATGGGCTTTGGGACCTTGAGCAAGCCTTGCTCCCCCGACTGCAGCCGTTGCATGGACCTCCTCAGTGCCAACGATGATTTCATCACCAGGGCCTCGGAATCGCTGCTATCAGATGGTCGGCGGCTCCGGAGGGAAGGAGCCTGGACCGAACCACGAGGGAAGGGAGATGGCCACAGGGTATACCGGGATTCTTCTCGAGACGACATCGAGATTCGGGAGCCGGTTCTGGACTCAATGCTTGGTCTCCGGAAGGTCATGCTCTGGTTGCTCTCAGTGCGACTGAGTTCGGAGCCTGTGTTTCGGTTCTCGACAATCTCTCCCCCGGCAATGATAACTGGGGCCAAGCGCTCCGCAAAGAACGGGTCATAGGAATGGCTGCTCCCTAGGCTGTCTTGCGAGGACATTGTTCCGGGAATTGGGCGTGTAACGATGCCGACGCTGCTGCTCTTGCGCCGAACCGATCCGAGCTTGCCGTATCCTTCGTGTCCAGTACCAGCAGCAGGCCCTTTTCGGGTTGACCTCTCCTTCTCCGTTGGACCTGTCTCTGAATTGGTCTTGGTACGCCGTCCAAAGATAGGGAAGCGAGACTTGAAGGCCGACACGCTCGGACTGGGCGTCCGCGTGGTTCTCGTAGAGTCTGGTCGGACTGAAGACTTTGACTCGGAAGAAGCAGTGCGCCTGTGGCTTGAAGTAGCCGACTCCTTGCCAATCGACTGGCGTGAGAAGCGGGCTTGCTGGTCCGGAACCGGTGACGAGAAGATGGGACGACCCACAGGCGCTGAAGCCAGGAAACTGCTCTGTCGCTTGTCAGAGAGAGATGTTGAGGAGAGGTTACTTTGGATGACGGGAATAGGCCGTCCCAGATCAGACTGAAGATCCAGGGTCCCATCTCTGCTGGGCCGAGCCGGTGGTGGAGCAGGCCTGGACGCTAGAGGTCGGGCACTAGCGGAGCGGGTCGAATATGAGGCAGGTTTGGTTCTGAGCGGCGAAGTCATCAGTGATTGGGAAGGGTTATGAGATGATTTGGATGGTGATTCCTCTTCATCTCGGTTCTTCTTGAGCTTCTGCGATGACTTCCGGGGGGGCGGACTCGGCGGGAGTGGTGACAGCCCCTTCTTTTTCTTGTCCCGCTTGCCTCCATCGCGCATCGTTGAGTTTGATGATGAGGACGTCAGGGATTCCCGCACGGCAGCGAGGCCTTGTGTATCAGCGCTTACGGGCCCAGCCTCATTTGATATGCTGTCGGCTCTTCTTCGGGTGACGGGGGGGCGGGCGAGGGCCGGATCAAGCGGTCTCATTCGACTGCCGACTGCGGGGATTCGCATTGGAGTCACGAGGCCCGGAGATTGCGAAGAGATCGAGGTGGGTGTGGTGTCTCGGCTGTATGGACCAGGGCCTGGCGACCCTGAGAACCTCGTTGATGGGCTGCCGCTGAAGCCACTAATTTGGCTGCTCGTTCCAGAAAACAAGGGCGTGGGGGGTGGCAGGTCGTGTGTGGCGATTCTGAACGGTACGTCGGCCCCAGGGCTCGCGCCATCTGTCCTGGGGTGCTCGTCTCGGTATCTGTCCAGCTCCGGGTATATCGTCACCGTATATGGCGTCGTCGTCTTCACTTCGATTTGTTGCGCAACCCTCAACTCAGGTGTCTGTGTCACATCACGGTCGAAATGAAAGCCGGCGAAACTGTCGAGTAGTGTCTGGGCGTAGGGGTCGGATAACGACGAGCTTGCACGCTTCGTATCGGCTGGGAACTCGCCGCAGAGACTCGAGATGTCTTGCGAAAGCCCTGAATGCTTTCGACGGAGGACGTTCCGTGGCTTCGTGCTCTGCATCGGGAGCTTACTCGCATTCGTCGTGCTTGACTTAGTAGGCCGAGAGTTCCCATTCCCCGTTGTCTGCCAAGGCTGAGTTTGATGGTTCGGACGAAACTGATCAAGCACACCAGCTGATGGGCGTCGGTTGTGAAGCGATTGTGGTAGCCTGCTTGACATCTTGGGTTCTGGATTTGCTCGGACAGGCTGGCGGTTTGTCCCAGCCACCTTCTTGAGCCTCCAATTTGAATCAATGACGGAGTCGCCTCCACCATTGATAGACGATGTCTGGTTCTCTCTGGACGTGGTTTCACCTGATCGGGCTGGAGCAGCCCCGAACTTGCGGGATGCCATCTAGTCCTATATTCCGGGTTGAAGTCCGGGTCCCTCAACTTAACCGTCCCGACGGCGCTAATTTACCACATGAGGATGCAAGGACCAGGCTCTAACGGAGTGGGTGGTCAGCGGCAGGATTTCGAAGTGGCGAGGGCGACGGGAGCAACCTCTTGCTCTACTATCCAACCCCAGAGGCTTACTACGTGTGTCACTGAGATTGCCGACCCGTTCTGGAATTGTCGGGAAGCAACCTGGAACTTGGGAGAGGGTCGTGTTCAGATCAGGTCCATATCTGATAGTGGCTGAAATATGGTGGCCGGTCCTGTCCTCGTTAAGCCCTGGGTAGAGGGCGGGTGCGAGCGATGGTAAGTGGCGGCTTCGGCCAGCCAGCCGAGATTACCAAAAGAGCAAAGAAAGAAACAGAGGAGGGGAGAAATCTGAAGGAGTCTCCTGGACGACGAAGAAATTATGAGGCTGGTGACTGGCACCAGAGAAAAGGATAGGTGGGTGGGGTGGGCCGGGATGAGGAGGGCAAGGAGGGTCGCAAAGGTCCTGGGAGATGGTGTGTAGTGTAAGCTATCGCGTGCCGGCTAGAGAGGGGCGAACTCGAAGCGCCGGCGCTGGAGCTGGGCTGGCAAGCGGCTCGTGTTTCTCGACTTCCAGAAATCTGTGTAACTGGAACTTGCCATCACAGAGGGCAGTTCGAAAGTCTTGGGTGTAAGCGGCGAGATGGCGAGAAGAGAGATGCAAAGGGCGATGTTGATGACAGAAGTAGTGGGAAAGCAGAAGGGGTGGGGGGG
>Ga0247760_1003054_pt1 | contig 11475 bp, 10 predicted proteins | sample UWRJL171409R4_FD_179936 | JGI IMG/M metagenome (GOLD analysis project Ga0247760, IMG submission 179936) | Plant litter microbial communities from Arlington Agricultural Research Station in Wisconsin, United States - UWRJ-L171-409R-4 | ecosystem: Environmental > Terrestrial > Plant litter >...
TGGGGGAGACAACAGCACGCCTACCATTGACAGCAGCCACCAAATCTACCACCACACCATCCTCCTCTTCCTTCCGTCGATACTCAACCCCCGAACCATCCACCCTCCCCTCCAAATGCAAAATCCCACTGCGAAACCCCAACCTCGTCAAAATCTCATGAAATCCCTCCCTCAGCAAATCCACCTCCTCCTTCGGAAGCGCTGATGGAAACACGCTATTCAACTCATGAAAATTCCCTCCTCCTTTTCCATCATCATCTGCCGTCTTGGGGAAATCATCACACACCTCGCAGAACAAAACCTCACCGTCCAGCAGCACAAAATTCACATCCACCTCGGGCCCGGCGCAGTATCTCTCCACCACAAACGCATTGCCATGTCTCTCCTTGTTGATGGCGCTCGCTGCGGCAAATAGTTCATCCAGGTTACTGACCCTCGAGACACCATCGGAGCTATACCCCTTGCAGGGCTTAACAATAAGGGGAAACTCGGCGTTTTTCTCTCTTGCCATCCGGACGGCCTCCTCGGCGCTAGAAGCGCGAAACGCATCATGTCCAGCAAAGATGCTAGTTTCGTACTTGTCTGTGGCAATCCGATAACTTTCGGGTGGGGCCAGGACCGGCAGGCCGAGTCGTTTTGCAGCACGAGAGACATCGGCTTGGTATTGTTCCCAAAAGGTGATGATTCCGTCAAAGGGCTTGTTGCTGTCATAGGACTGGACCGAGGCGACGATGCGGTTCGCGAACTGGTCGTCCGCGCCGAGAACAGTGGGTATGAACCCCTCCCGCCAGTGCGCGTAGGGTGAATCATTGCGCGCCAGCCAGTGGTGTGGCTCGTCGAGGACGACCAGATCTATTCCCAGGACTTGCGCCGTCAGGTAAATACTGGGTGCTGTACAGGGCCGGTCGGGGAAGGCCTGGGTCCCCTCAACGAGGGCGAGGCGCTGGCGACTGAGGGGGGCTTCGGAAATCCAGGGGAGGGAGGAGAGGCGGTTTTGGAGCTCCGCGTCGGCGAGACGGCTCGTCGACGACAGGGATAAGACGTTTCCGTCATGGTCGTGCGTGCGCAGGAGCAGCCCGGCCGTGGCCGCCTGCAGAATTTTGATGAGATTACCATCTAGGGAAATGGGCTCCCCCGGGTAGGCCTGGAGGGGCGCCGCAAAGGATTCGGCAACGGACACGGCTTCGCTGTCGAGGAGGCGGAGGGGAATAATATCGGAGCGGATGATCTGGCCTCTGGACAAGGGGATGAGGAATTTTGCCAGCAAGGAAGTGGAAGACGCTGCGCGGAGACATGCCAACAGGAACTGGAAGGGCGCCTGACCAAGTTCCTGGGAGGTCACCTTCTTCTCTCGAGGACAACCCTCTTTGGCTGCGCTGGTAAAGATGATTTTGAGAGCATCTTCGTCAGGGCTGTCCTGGAGGGGTCGAGACGGAGGCTGCTTGGCCTCAAAGACGACATTTACGGTCTGGAATGGCGTGCCCTTGGACTTTCTGGCCCTGGAGAGAAAGCGGCGGTTGTTGTTGGCGGTGCTAGCAAGAGTCTTCCACGAACATTCGAGGAGAACTTTTTATTAAAGGTGAGTTTTATATGTTCATCTGTAGGCAAGCAAGAAAAGGGGGTTCTCACCAATCTCATTGGATATAATGGCGATGCTACCGTGACCTGCCATTTTGTTCCCTAGTCCTGATCGCAAATCTAAAGAGTATCCTTTGCTTGCTTTGTAGAAAAGATTGGAAAGAGATGAGACGGTGAGTCTGCAGCTGTGTTCAGGCGAGACAGGCAAGCGAAGACAGAACTGACAGGACTTGACAAAACCCCCAAGGTCATTCCCACCAAAAAAAAAAAAAAATTAAGGGAAAAAAAGGAGAAGAACTTGAAATACTCTTGGCCCAGGTTGTTTCTAGTCTATACCTTTCTGACTGAGTCATCTTACGGGTGCTTGTTCTTACATGTACTCTTTCTTACTGTACCAGCATAAGATCTGAACAGTCAGGCACAGTAACTACATTATCGCGAATGACATGTTAAACCCCGGAAGTCATGATCGCCCTCTCACCAGAGGCATGTCCTGAGAATGTAGACTTCTAGAAGTGACATGGGGGCTAGAGAGGGTGGATGTAAATGTTGACGGTCTGGGGCCGGAGGCAAGAGAATCGACGGCGCAGCAAAGCCTGAGTGTCAGCCCCTTGAAGCTTATGTCTTTGCAATTCATTACTACTACAAACAACAAGGGGGAAAGGGCCGGGCGGGAGGGGAAACTGAAGAAAGAAGAGAAAGCGAGGGAGAAAAAAAAACAATAACAGGAAAACGGAAAGCCGACGGAACAATTATAGATTTGCGCCCATTCATATCAGCAACATATCCTTTGCAGAACATAATACCTACAAATGGTGGTTGCCTCTAAGGTCATATCTATGTCTGGCTCACTGTACAAGGTCTACAGAGCCCTCAGCGGAAGGACATGCTGCACTAGTGTCTCGCGCCGACACAGCGGACACTCAGGCTTTTCCCTGACCCAATCACCTATACAAGTCCAGCAGAAAACATGGCCACACTGCGTCGCGGCAGGGTCTCTCAACTCCTCTAGACATAACGTACACTTCCGTTGCTGCCTCCCCTTGATCCACGCCATGATGTCCTCCCCAGCTCCCAAATCGTATCTTGGTCGCCCGCCCTTCATGACGGGTGTGTGTGTTGAGATTCCAATCTCGGCCAGACTCCGCTGGTTTCCTCCGCTGGCCTGCCCCCCGCCAGAGGGGAGCAGTTCGTTGTTACTGCTATATGAATTGCCATCCAATGAAACGTTGACATTGCCGCCAGCCCCAAATGCCCGCTCCCGAATCATCACGTCGATTCCTGCCTCCTCGGAGTTAGGGGCAGGTGTGTGCACGCGCAGTACCTGATCTCGCACGTGTATGTAACCACGCACCACCATCTGCACTACTAACAGCACACCGAGGACCTCGTAGCCGGCGCGGCCGCCTTGGTTCTCGTCGATACGGCGGGTGAAGACGTAGCGGAGGCCAAGAAGGCGCTTTGAGAGTGAATAGTAGGCGCCTGTAAAATAAAATGTGGCGAGCGCAATAGCGTGGAAATGCGCGCCGCTGGTCAGAGTAGAGAGGTGGGCGAGCAGGTAGCGCTGTAGTCGGTAGGAGGTGCCTGGTGTGGTATTGGTTGAGCCCTTACCTTGGCGGGTAAGACGGGCAAGACGGTCTTGTAGTCGGCGGCGGATGGCCGCACGGATAGACGGCAGGAGCCTGTTGATGAGGTAGGGGAGGAGGACGCTCGTGGCGATATATCCCGCGCGGCGCGTGATGGAGGGAAGTCGCGGTCCCGATGGGTTGGTGGATTTTGGAGTCGCCGTTCCTGTCTCGCTTGGTGGGTTGTCTAGAGTTTTCAACTGCTGTAAAATAGACGGCTCTTCAACCTGGACGAGGTCACAGTATTCCTCGCCGAGGGTGCGGTTGCCGATTAGAGTGGTGAGGGAGAGGTAAAGGAGGTCGGCTAAGGTCCGGGACTCAGCAGCCCAGGTGTGAGCAGAGCGGGCACCGCATAGTCGGCGATGGAGGTCGTTGATCCGGTTTGTGAGGAGGCCTTGGAAATATGCATCCTTTTGGTGGGCGCGGATGATATCGGGCGCCGCGGCGTATGGAAACGGCGAGCTCGTGAGGGGTGGCGCCGTCTTGGTCGCGTCCGGGTGCGCCATTGCGGGAACAGGAATCTAGAAGCGATCTTGAATTGCGACAAGAAAACAAGACAATGCTACTACATCTTCGTCGTCGTCGTCGTCGTCATCATCATTGCGTCTGTGGTTGTGTCCGGGACAAGAGTGTCGCGTGTCGACAGGTGAAGATGATGAACCTCGGGATTGTGGTAGCAGGGATCTAGCCCGGCAAGTCGGCGGGGCGTGTTTTCGGCTAGCGCAAGACCGGGACAGGGGCTGACGCTGACGTCGTCTTCCAAATTGGCAGGGGGTCACACAGGCGACAAGGGGCAGGAATTTCCCTTGTGAATTTCTTCCTTCTGCTTTGAAACTACCACGTCACGCATTTCTATCTTTTCTGTGTCCCTTTTGCGATACGCTTTTAAACACCATCGCTCGTTGACCCGATTAAGCGACGGGTCTTCTCGATGACGCTGGAACCGGACCTGGCAAGGTGACAGGAGCGATGGATGGTGATCCTGCCGTTGAGTCTCGCCTGGACTCGTTCAGCTTGACCTTTCCCCTCCCTTATCGGGTCGCGTTCATTATCATTCTAGGTTGGTCGCGCTCTCTCTGCGGAAGCCACCTCTGCCACTGACATGGTCTATTGACAGCCGTCTGGGGATGGGGTCTTAACCTCCACTTCCTCTTCGTCCGCCGAATCGATGTGCCTACTTTGATCCGCTATCCGGGCCGGTCGAGTACCGCGCAGCTTCCACACCACCGCTCCACATACCGCCTCGCCGCTCTCCTGTTCGGGACATCGGCTGTCTCCCTAGTGATATTTTGGGCGTTCTCGCGACGCGACCCGGATCTCGTCATTTACTATGACTGGATGCCCATGACGAACCTGCTCATCTTGGGAGCCCTCTTCATTATCCCGCTGCGCCGTCTGTCTGTGTCGCATTCAGGCCGCAGTCGTCTTCTCGCGACCCTTCGGCGTGTTGGCATCGGCGGTCTTGCAGAAGCCAAGGATGGCAAGTTTGGGGATATCCTTCTGGCCGATGTTCTCACCAGCTACGCGAGGGTTTTTGCTGACCTCTTCGTCTGCATCTGCATGTTTCTGACACGCGATGGTTCCGCAACTGATCGCCCGGATCGCGACTGTGGCGGCGGTGTGTTGGTGCCCCTGATTATGGCTGTTCCGAGTGCAATTCGTCTCCGACAGTGCCTGATCGAGTATGTGCGGGTCCGTAGCTCTCCGTTCAAGGAGTCCACGGGCTGGGGTGGTCAACACTTGGCCAACGCGGCCAAGTACTCGACAGCATTTCCGGTCATTACACTTGGATCAATACTACGAAACCTGACGGTGCAACACCGTGAGATGTCTACCGGCCTTTACCGGGCTTGGGTCGCAGCGTGCCTGCTGAACTCTTTTTACAGCTTCTACTGGGACGTGGCCAAGGACTGGGACCTGACCCTGTTCTCGGAGGCTCGGGAGAGAGATGACCCGGAGCATCCATTTGGACTAAGGCGGAAGTTACTCATCCACCGACCAGCCGTCTATTATGTCGTCATTGCGATGGACCTCGTGCTGCGATGCACCTGGATGCTGAAGCTGAGCCCTCGGCTGGATCATCTCAATGACTTTGAAGGGTCGATCTTCCTCATTCAGTTCCTCGAAGTCTTTCGGCGATGGGTATGGATTTTCTTCCGGGTAGAAACGGAATGGATTCGGAGTACGTCGACGGGGCTCGGAGCCGACGATATTTTGATGGGCAACTTTCAAGGAAACAAGTACCAGGACGATGACGACTAACTGGCACCAGTAGTCATGCTGAGGGAGTTATGTAACATGTTACCACGATCTGCATTGGGGCGTCTGGATTGGGTAGATGTGGGTTTTGGCTTTGCTGTCTCAAGTCACTGTACTTAATTCCTTCTCGGCAGCTGAGGCCGGTAATGCAACTCTGCAGCTCAGCTGAAGGGGGCTTAGCTGCCCCCTCCGTGTTACCACAAGCAACATGTCTCGGTGCCTACAAGCGGAAATCGTTCTTTGCATATGCACGTCGTTTGAAGACCGCGCATTGGTCTGTTGAATGTTGGAGCCTCGAGCAAACTGCAAGTCTGGCTGGCTGATGGACAACCCACCCCTACGGGTCGGGCCTTATTCCATCATTATAGGGCGCAGCGAAGATCGCATGAGTAAGACGGCAGTTTCCCAGTTTTGGTGTGCCCGGCCAGCGCGGAAGAGGGGGAGAAAAGGCGGGAGGTTCGAACACAAAGACGTATTGAGGCGCTATTCACAGCAACGTGGGAAAGTCACCATGACGGATCCTTTGGCCCCAACCGCCCAGCCCCAAAGAGATAAAGAGGCGTGCAGTGGCGGCGGCATTGCCGTCGCGTGATAAAACCAGTCTGTTGGCCGTTGTCAAAGAAAGCCATGTGTCGAGGACTCGGCCCTACTTCTTTGATGCTGTGTGCTTCGTTTCAAAGAACCGAGGAGGGACCATGTTGTCGGTCTGGGAACACTTTGTATCCCCCTAATCTCTCGACGACGTTCCCAGTTTTCACCCATGGAACAGGTGATTTCCCTCGCAGTGTAACGGCCTCGCCCCATTGTATCCGACAATATATTCACCAGTCCAACCTCGAGATGAGCACCACTGGCCTCGTGTCTGAACGCGAGTCTCCCCGCGAGTCTCTCCGCGATTCTTCGCCTTCATCTGCGTTTTCGCCATCCGTGGCTCCGCTTTCACCTCCCCCACCCTTCAACCTGGAACTCTATGAGAAAAGACCACTGCCGCCAATCCCACCCTACTCCGCGAGGCGGTCGTTGATGTCGGCATCGGCCTCGACATCGACATCCAGCAAGGAGATGACCAAGCTTATTAACACTCCCCAGCATAACCAAGACCACGACGGCAAGCGAGAGACAGTTGACTTCAAGCGAGAAGAGGCCGAGATCGCCGTCATCCTCGACAGCAAGATACGCCCTTGCCTCTCGCCGTCACCCCCGTCATACTCGCCGCCCGATGATATGAGGCTAGCCGGCAGAAAAGCCAAACAGCGGGTGGAGACGGCCGCCCGCGTTGTGCCCAGCACGCCTCCCGATGAACTTCTTTCTCCGCAGCCCAAGGCATCAGTTCAGAAAATTCTCAAGTTGACTAGCTTGAGGCCCATTGGGAACAACTCATCCTCTCCATCCGGCCATGACTCGCCCCGTAAAGTTAAGCAGCTTACGGGTATGGACATTGGCTTCGATGACTCCTACCGCAAGGTTCTCGCCGAGGACCAGATGTCGACCATGTCCACCATTTCGCCCCTGAGCACCCGCAGCAGCGTTTACAGCCAGGACACCGAGTTCGCTGTGTCTGAGCCGGACTCGCTGGATTTTGGCGGAGGGTACGAGAATTCAGGGTATGCGTCGGATCCTAATTCAAGTTATTTCGCGCAGAGACACCGTTCCAAGGCGACCTTTGTTGGGACCCAGCCGCCCGTGCCTAGCCCTCTGAGTCTTCCTCGGACAGAGAAGGACGAAGGGCTGCGAGCCAAGCTGATGGCTCGACATCAAACCAACCGCGGCCCTCAAGGTCACGACCGAAGCCGGAGTGAGTCTTCCAAGTACGGGCACGACCTGTACCACGCAACAATTGCGCAGTCAGCCCCTGGAACCCCGCCGTATCGTCGAGCCCGGGATCTTCTCAAGAGTGGGCGGGCGCGGGCTTCACCCCCAAAATCAAGCACCCCCCGGTGGATGACCCTCAATCAGAACCCCAGTCCGACTTCGAGTCCTTCCGGCAGCTTTCTCTCCCAGATACCCGCTACGCCATCACCACGGAGCGCCAGCGCCGCCAGCCCAGCCTCCAGCAACGACCCCTTTATCTCCAGTCCCTTTGGGAGCTCGAGCAGCAGTGACGCCACCAGGCCCTGGCACTTCCACCACCGCGCCGCACCTAAACCCCCCACCGGCTCCTCTTCCCTCCAGTCCCAACACCACTTTGATCCCAACACCCCATCTCCCCCGGCTTCTCCACCCCGACGCCACAACCGCCGCTCCATCATCTCCAAAGTTTTCTCCCCGGGCTTAAAGCGAGCTTCTGGCTTTGTCGGAGGACACGCACCCACCTCTGCACCCTCAGCACCACACTCCGCCATCGAACCCTCCACAAGTGGCGCCAAACCCTCCTGGACACACCGATATACCCGCAGCGCCTCCGCCGCCGTGGGGATTTCTCCCCCCTTCCTCCTTCCTCACCCTTTATCCCGGTCCCGACCCAGCACCTCCGCCTCGGCATCCGCATCCGCCTCAGGCTCCTCCCTCGCCCGCGCTATCGATGAAGCCTCGTGGTTGCGCGGACCGCGAAATCCGACACCAAAAGGGGAAACAAAGGAATCCAAATTATTCACCCTCCCCGTTGCCATGGCCAGCATGGGTTGCCTGGCGCACCGCACCGGCGAGGTTGTAGCCCAGCGAACGGGTGAGGTCGTCGAACAGGCAAGGACCGCGGCGGGGCTGCGATCGCGGGCGGAGAGGCGGAGGGAGAGCCTGAAGAACAGGATCGTGGTGGTTGGGGAGGATGGGGTTATTTTGGGGGGGACGGGTTCGGGGGCAGTTAGGGAGGGGGAGGAGGATCAACATGGTGAGGATGGGGTGGGGGAGGTGACAGGAAAGATGCAGTGGGATGGGCCCTGGGTTTAGTATAGGTAGGTACACTACCTCTACCTAGGTGGGTACCTATGTATGCCCATGAATTTTCTTGTGGGGTTGCTGGTTTTCTTTTTGTTTTTGCTCTTAAAATACAACTATACGTACTATTGATAATATATATTTATGATCTGGTTTGCTAGAGAGGTTAATTAATTGGGATTTATTCCGCAGTTTGTTCACATTGAATGACTTGCTCCTGTTCCCCCTCCATCGGCTTATCCTCGCGCTGGGTCCTGCGACACAAAAATACAGTTCAACTCCTGAAAGATTGTTCAACTTCCACTGCCAAGCCTTGGCGCACTCGGACTTCATCTTTTTTCCATCACAAAGTAAAGAATTCCACGGAGATTTTGTTATGAGTGGGCTGAAAGTATCGTTCTTATTAATAATATCAAATTTTCCGCTTTGAAATTGTACTTTTCGTTGCAAAGCGCTGGGGTTTGGGGATTTGCACAAGCCAAGAATTTTCCAGGGGTTGGAGTGTACCAATATCACTGTCACAGACCCTGAGTATGCCTGCGTTAACTCCCTTGAGCCCTCTGACGTCACAGCACTTACCCCAACACCACCGTTCCTGTGTACACTAGTATCTACTACCTCGCGGAGCCGAAGTTCCTAGCCGTACCGGCTCCCTGTCAAACAGCCTGCCCCGCGTCCCGGCTGTAATCAGCCCCTTGTTTCCCGGCCCCCCCGCCTCCTTTAACGTGAACTTGTGTCCATCCACCCGTAAAATGACCAGCAGCTTCGTGAATGTCGATCCCCTGGACCAAGAGGACGTTCAAACTCTTGTCCACAATATCCGCGACGTTGCCGCCCCCGTCCCCGACCCGGAAGTTGTCCCCCCGCCGAGGGATGAGGCCGAAGACGGTACCGAGTACGGCAGCTCGTGTTACTGGGATGCCGCGAGCATGGCGTTGCTGAATGCAGTTTCTGCGGTTAGTAGCACCAGGGATTCTCTTGCCTAGCTGTCTTATACACATCCAATACTTCCTCTCATATATCCCATCTCGCTCGGTCTTTCATCTCAGGGCTAACGGATCCACAGGCCGCCATTGCGCGTTTGAGGGCATACAAGCCGCCCTCCTTCCCTTTGTGGGACCGCCTTCACATCAGCCGGCGCGCAGCTGTGCTGTTATTGCTGTTTGCCGACCGCCGAGGTGACCTTAGAGTGGTCATCACCATGCGTGCCACCAGTCTGCGCAGCTTCTCCGGTACCTTCCCCTCCCGTCCTTTTCATCCCAAGCGTCCCTTTGACACTCCTAACCCAAAGGTCATGCCGCCTTCCCCGGCGGCAAAGCCGACACCCCCGACGAAACCGCATGTAAGCCAATACTTTACATTCCCCCAAATAAGCAAAATTACCAGCACATTCCAGACCAAATCGCCCGCCGCGAAGCCTGGGAAGAAATCGGCCTCCCCCTCGACGACGCCAAGCTCCCTACGCCCTTCCGTATCGAACACCTCTGTTACCTGCCCATGAACCTAGCCCGTACTGGCCTTGTAGTCCGCCCCTGTGTCGCCTTCTTGCACATAAACACACCGCCCGTCCCCGTCGGTACCATCACTTCATCTAAACCAACAATCACCGCCGAGGAAAGCCTCATTCCCCGCCTCGACGCCAAGGAGGTCGCCGCGGTGTTTTCTGCCCCATTTCACAACTTTCTGCTTGCCGTGGATGAGGATGTGCCATCATCACCATTGCGGTCCCCACCCCCGTCATCTACAACTGCAACTAGAGGGGTATCAATATTAGAGCAAGCCGTAAACCGTTGCCCCCGCAAGCCCAACTCCAAACCCTTCGGAAAATGGTACGACGGATCATGGATGCATTGGAACGGGGAACCCTGGCGGGTTCACTACTTTGGGGTTCCCGTGACGGACCAGCGTGTTATGAAACCACGCCGGCGGCTGTCAGCCGGTGAAGAAGCAGCCGATGAATTAGGAGAAAATGGGCGCTACAAGGTGTGGGGGATGACGGCGCGCATCATAGTGGACGCGGCGAGGATCGCCTATGATGAGACGCCCGAGTTTGAGCACAATGATCATTTTGGAGATGAGGCTATGATTCTTGAGCTAGACAGGCAGGGGTTACTTGAGCCAAAACCGAAGCACGAGAAACAGATTGCCAAAGAGGATGCCAAGGTCATTCAAGACACGACGGAGAACGGAGACGAGTCAAGTAAGATGTAGCTCATACACGGCATGCCCCTGGCAAGCAACCTCTAAGGAGCAAATGCTGCGAGTGGGAGTTTAGATATAGCATATCTAGTACACTCACAAGGATGCTCCTGGGCACTTTCTCCAAGATACGTCCTCCCACAAGCCAACTACACAGAGCACACAGTCCTTTCGTATCACCCTTGCCAAGCAGCCGAACAAGCCCCGTCTAATGACAAGCTGTATCTTTCGTCGCAGTCGTGCGGCCCCCAAACAGTAAATACCCAACACCCGCACCAAGCGAAACAGCAAGCATAATCCAACCATTGTACGTCATGAAGATGAGCCTATCCAGATCAGCAACTCTCCCCCAGGGGACAGAAAAATGAGAAGAAATAACGACTCACATAATCATAAAAGCATAAAAGTTCTGTACCCCATATAAGACCGACTTGACAACATGCGCGCGGCGGGTCGTCTCATCCCTATTTTGCCCTGGTCGGAGGAAAAAGGGCGTAGTCTCAGCAGCTAGTTCGGCATCACCATCTCCATCTTGACTCTCATGGTTCTCCAGGTCGCCGTGCTCACCTCCTCCACGGGACAGTTGATTCCTTAGCGTCGTTGTGCGTTTGTGTGATTGCGCGTACATGTTTGCGGGAGGGAGGGTAGAGCTTGTTGATTTGGCGCGTATCTCATGGGGAACGGGGGAACAAGGGCAGGTACAGGGGACGGGGATATGGAGAGGGGAAGAAATGAGGGAGTGAGAGGGGTGATGAAGGCGGTGAAATGGACAGAGAAAGCGACCTACGAGGTGCAGTCTGGATTCGCTGGTTCGTAGATGCCTCATACCGCCGGATGCCCTCGCGTAGGGCTTCGTATCCGGCCGTGACGGCGACGACGGCGATGAGCGTGACGAGGAGCGAGAGCGGAGAGGTGATTTGCCATTGGCGGAAAACGACGC